>Ga0070729_10002514_pt1 | contig 23502 bp, 21 predicted proteins | sample tdDd472_FD_66725 | JGI IMG/M metagenome (GOLD analysis project Ga0070729, IMG submission 66725) | Marine sediment microbial communities from the Atlantic coast under amendment with organic carbon and nitrate - tdDd47.2 | ecosystem: Environmental > Aquatic > Marine > Coastal > Sediment | place... | reverse complement strand
GGTAACTTCCGGTGAACAGACGTCAGTCAGGTTTTACGCTGCTCGAACTGCTGGTGGCTATCGCCGTGTTTGCCATTATCGGTGTGCTGGCGACCGGCGGTCTGAATGCCGTGCTAGACCAGTCGGCCATTGCGAGCGACGGGCTGGAAAGGCTTAACCGGATTCAGCGTTCGGTGCGTCTTATCAGTGACGATCTGTATCAACTCCACCCACGAACAGTGCGCGACGAACTCGGTCGCGCCACCGAAGCGCCGGTTATCGCCAACGACCAGAATGACTTTTTGATTCGCTTTAGCCGTGCCGGCTGGCGGAACCCCGCAGGCCTGCCCCGTAGCTCCATCCAACGCGTTCAGTACCGCCTCGAGGAAGGGGAATTGATTCGTGAGTACTGGCCTGTGCTGGACCGCACGCTGGGCCTGGAGCCGGAAAGCACAGTCCTTCTAGATGACGTTGCCGAAGTCGATTTCGAGTTTCTCGACTATGACAACGTCTGGCAGCAGCAATGGCCGTCGCAGGACACCGAGCAATCGCAGTGGCCCAAGGCAGTACGAATCAAGATTGAAATCGAAGGGCTGGGAACACTGCAGCGACTGATCGAGGTTGCCGGTTGATGCGCCGCAAGCAACAAGGTGTGGCACTGATCACAGCGATGATGGTTGTCGCGATTGCGGCGCTGGTGGCAACCAACCTCGTCTGGGAGCAACAGCTGCAAATGCGCCGCTCCGCTTCTTTGCTGGCATTCGAGCAAGGCCGCATGTACGCCCTCGCTGCCGAGAACCTCGCCACAACTTTGGTTAACGAGGACCGTGAAGAGGTGTCCGAGGTCGATCACCTCTCCGAGTACTGGGCCGGCGACGAATACGGTAATCAGGCGCCACTGGAACTCGATCAAGGCAGCCTGCGCGGTTCGATTATCGACCTGCAGGGTCGCTTCAATATCAACAACCTGTTCCGCAATGGTCAGGCAGACCAGATATCGATGAGTCAGTTCAAACGCTTGCTGCGGGTACTGGAACTGGATGAGTCGACAGCCGACGCAGTGCTCGACTGGATCGACCCCGACCAGGACGTTTGTTGCGCACGCGGCGCGGAAGATGACCTATATACAGGGAAGACACCACCTTATCGTGCCGCCAACCGTTACCTCACCAGTACCAGCGAATTACTGGCCATCGAGGGCGTCGACGAAGAGCTGTACCGCAGTCTGGAGCCCTACATAGCCGCCCTGCCGCCGGGCTGGTGCGGCACCGATGACATCACCCATATCAACGTCAACACAGCTCCGGACAAGGTATTGCTGGCGCTGGACGAAAATGTCACCCAGGGTAATGTCGACCAGTGGCTCAGCGAACGCATTGATCTCGACGGCTACCGGGACCTCAGCGCATTTGAGCGCATCGTGTCCGAAGAAGTGCTCGGCGGGAATTATCTGGGCCTCAACACGGAGTGTTTTGCTGCCCGCGTGTCCGTTAACATTGGCACTTTCCGCATGTCTATGTACAGTTTGCTGGACAGACAGGGACAGGTCGACAATGTGGTCACACGGGTTAGGTACTTTGGAATCTTCTGATGGCTGAAACGCTGGTCATACGCATGCCTGCGAAAGCAGACGATGAAGCCATCTGGATTCACTCGGACATGACCGGTGCATGCATCGGTGAGGCCGCGAGCGGCGATCTGAAAAGTGCCGCCCAACAAGCCGGTGGGCGCCGGGTAACTGTCTTGCTGCCGGCCACCGACGTACTGCGCCTAGCCAGCAATATTCCTCTGAAAGGCCAGGCAAAAATTCTGCAGGCATTACCGTTTGCGCTGGAAGAAACCGTCGCACAGGATGTCGACCTGTTGCAGTTTGCCATCGGTGAACGCCGTTCCGACAACAAACTTCCGGTGGCCGTGGTCGAGCGTCAGGCGCTGGAGACTTTGCTGGACGATGCCCGCGCTGCCGGGCTCGATGTCGATCAGGTTTATTCAGAAGCCGACGCTGTGCCACTGGCACCAAATACAACCACGGTGTGGGTTGAAGACGGTATCGCAATTATTCGCGATGACTCGGGTAGCATCAGCGTTGATGTTGACGAACTGGACACCCTGCTGGACCTGCGCTTTCCGCTGGAAATCGAAGAAGGTGCCACAGCCGCGCACGTGCTGGTCTATTGCGACCAGGAACTGCACGAACGCTATGATGAATTGTGGGAACAACTGCGACTGCGGGTTGAATCATTAGATATTAAGCTGCTCAGCGATCACGGCATCGCACAACTCTCGAACGGCGTGGCCGACCACGCGCGCAGCGGCGTTAACCTGCTGCAGGGGCGGTACGCAGTAAAACGTCAGGCATTCGACTTTTCGCCCGCGTGGCGCCTTTCCGCCTCACTGTTTGTAACACTGTGTCTGTTGACGCTCGTCTACGACGGTTTGGCACTGCTGCAGTTGAACAGCCAGGAAGCCGCAATCGATCAAACGGCCGGCGAACTGCTTGCGAAGAAGTTTCCGTCGGCCGGCGAAACCGCCGATCCATGGGGTCAGCTACAGAGTCGTTTGCGTGCCACGGGCGGCTCCACAGCCGGCAGCGGCCCGGGTCTTATCGAAGGGCTGAATGTACTGGCAGACGCACTGCCCAAGGCGAAAGGCCTGAAGGTCGAGGCTTTAAGTTTCCGTAACGGCATTATCGACCTGCGTCTCGAAGCAACCGACGTCGCAGCGATCGATAGCCTCAGCCGCGAGATCGACAACAGCGGTTTGTTCGCAACAGACATTCAATCGGCCAACCCGTCCGGCGATATCATCAAAGGCAAAGTTCAGCTGAAGGCGGTGAACCCGTAATGGAACAGTTCAAGCAATGGTTCGGCGCCCTGTCACAACGTGAACGTTTGCTCGTCGCGGCTGCCGGCGGGCTGATCCTGTTTGCGCTTGTCTGGCTGCTCGGCCTGCAACCGCTGTACAGTGCCAAAGCTCAGGCTGCCCTGCGGGTTGCCGACAAGTCGGCGCTACTGAGTGATCTGCAACGGCAAGCGGCGCTGGTTGCAACCGGTACCACTGCACAAAGCGTGCAAGGTCTTGATCAGTCGATTGTCGTTGTCATTGACCGCACCGCCCGCCTGCGTAAGCTCAGCCCGTACCTGAAACGCAACCAACCGGATGGCAACAATACCGTGCGACTGCGCTTCGAGAACGCGCCGTTCGATGATGTATTGACCTGGCTCAGTGAGTTACAGGGTGCCTACGGGCTCAGTGCGGAATCCGCATCGTTTGATCAGGCAGGCGCACCCGGCCGGATTAACTGCAACCTTGTCCTGACCCGCAGCGGCGCCTGACGATGAGCAGAAAGCGTCTGCTGCAACTGGGCAGCCTAGTATTTGTGTTCGGCTTGCTGTGGCAGGCACCGGCCCGTCTGATCGGCAGCTTTCTACCCGGTGACGACGTTAACGTCAGCGGCTTAAGTGGCAGCTTGTGGAACGGCAGTGCTTCCGGCATCAGCTTTGGTAACACCACACTGGGTTACACGTCATGGTCGTTGAATCCTCTGTACCTGCTTATTGGCAGCGCCAAACTTCAATTGACGACCAACTGGGCAGGTAACGAACTCACCGCCGGCGTACGTGCCTCGCTTACCGGAACAATAAGCATCTCCGATGCCGAAGGGTTTGTTGACCTGCGCAGTCTGACGCCGCTGCTCGATTTGCCCATTAGTGGTCAGGCCAGTCTCGCGATGACGGAATTGCAGATTTCGGATGCAGGCCCCGAAGCCATTGTCGGCACCATCCGGGTCAGAAACCTGGAGTTTCCTGACCCGATTAACCGCCGGGTTGTGCCGTTGGGCGATTACGAACTCAGCTTCGATAGCGACAGCATATCGCTGGAGGAACCGGCCGAGGGCCTGTTAGTTGATACCGGCGGGCCGCTGGAACTGGCAGGCAGCGTGATACTGACGCCGCCGAACAGTTATGCCATTGATGCGAGAATCAAGCCGCGTCAGTCGGCACCACCGAACCTGCTGCAGGGCTTAACAATGATGGCTCCGGTCGGGCCGGACGGCACGCATAGCTTCCAGATGTCGAGTTCGTTCTGAGCCCGCTGGCGACGCGCCGACGTTTACGTCACTTCCTCGAAAATATCGAAGCTTGGAAAATACAGCGCTAGCTTAATATCGATATCGCTTTCAGATGACAGCCCCTGAACAGCATTACGATAACCTTGCAGCTGACCTCGATACCGCGCCTTCTCCTCGTCGATAAAATCATCCAGGTCGCTACCCTTATGGGTACTGCTTTTGTAATCGACAATCCAGCGGACACCGTCAGCTACAAATGTGCGGTCGATAATGCGATCGGATGCTTTGCCGTCGGACCAAACAGTCACTTCCAGCTCACATGCAGCAGCCTGATGATCCCGCCGGATAACCCAGCTGCCTTTCTCGCTGGCAAAGGTTCTGCGCAGCCCGTCCTGCACCCGCTGCACTCCCTGTTGCAGGTCCGCGTCAGCGACACCGAGCCCCGCCAGCCGCCGCCGGATCAAACCGGCCCGCTCCTGCACGTAACTTTCAGAATCGGTGCCACTGCCAAAGGTAGCCACATCCTCTAGCAACTCATGCAGTACAGTGCCGACATGTCTTGCCAGCGCGCCTGCCCATTCGAACCGGATCGGCTCATCCTGCGCCTCCACAGGGTGCGCCAGCGCTGCTGCAACCGACTGCTCCGGTGCCGGCGGCTGCCAGCCGGCGGGCAGCCTGCTGACAAGCGGCTGCGCCCATTCCGGCTCCTTGACGCTTTCCGGGGTATCGGCACTTGCAACCGCTTCGGCTACACCGGGTGAACCAATCAGGACGTCCAGCATTCGCCCGGCAAACGAATTACTGTTACCGCAGCTAATGTCACCCTTTTGGGTTTCCTTAAGATGCGGAAACAAAAACAGACGGGATTTGGCACGGGTCGCCGCCACATAGAGCAGGCGCGAGGTTTCAGCCAGGTCCTGCTCCGACTGAATGCCACGGATAAACTGGTACAACGGATCGCTTTCATCACCAAAGCGCTCCATCGGTGCAATCAGCAAGCCGTCCTGATCACCGTCGGGCACGTGCTCCCATGCCAGTACAGTCTTATTGTTGATACCGGTCTTGCGACTCATGCCGGGAAGAATGACCGAGTCAAACTGCAGACCCTTCGCCTTGTGCACGGTCATGATTTCAATATTGGCACCGGGCACCGAAAAACTGACCGGTTGCTGCTCGAGTTTGCCTAGCAGTTCGGCCGTATCGGGCACATCATCGCCCTCGGTGCGACTTTCCAGAAACGCAAAGAAAGCGTCCGCCGCCGCAAGCTCGTAGTCGGCGCGGGCACTGGCAGGCCCGCCAAGGTCGGTCCAGATACCGCATATCCACTCGGCAAGCGGCAACCGCCCGCGGCGTTCAAAGCCCTGCTGCAGGCGTTGCCGCAACGGGTCGAGGCGGCTACAACCATCATCACTAACGCCTGCCAACCCCTGTTCGTCGCGCATCAGGTGCCACACAGGGGCATCGTGATCGTCTGACAACAACGCATGCAGGTCGGCCAAACTTAAGCCGCACCAGGGAGCCCGCAGAATTGCGGCCCACGCTAACCGGTCCATCGGATGCAGTAACGCACGGGTTAGCGACAACAAGTCCTGCACCAGCGGGATGTCCGACATGTGCTCAAGATCTTTACCGGAAAACGGCAGGCTTTCTGCCCGCAACTGGCGCGCTATTTCAGCAGCATGCCGCCTGCCGCGCACCAGAATGCCTATGGTTTGCGTCGGGTCGTCCTGCTGTAGCTGTTTGATCAGCGCCACTATCTCGTCGGCTTCAGGCTGCAGCCCGGAGCCCGTTTGCACACGCACCTCAACGCCGGAGTCCGGCCGCCCTTCCTGATCATATGCATCGCTCGCATCAAACCGCACGGCACCTGTCAGGATGTCACTGTGCGTCGGCATAATCGCACTGAAGGTCGCATTCACCCAATCAACAATCTGCGGTGTCGAGCGAAAGTTTGTTGTCAGTTGTAACGGGGTTACCGGCAGCTGGCCGATACTTTGCGCCTGCCAAATCTCCAGAAAGCGTCGCACCTCGGCACGGCGGAACCTGTAGATCGACTGCATCGGGTCACCGACCAGAAAGAGACTACGGCCGTCACCGGGCTGCCAACCTTTCAACAGTTTCTCGAGCAACTGATGTTGTGCTACGGACGTATCCTGAAACTCATCCATCAGGATATGTTGCAGCTTGCAGTCCAACGCCAGCGCCAGATCACTGGGTGCTTCCGGATGCCCCAGAGCCTGGGCCGCTTCGGCTGCAACTTCGGAGTAATCGGTTTCACCGGTTTCGGCGAACAATAGCTTCAGCTCTGCGGCAGCCAGCGGCAACACCGCCAGCAGATCCACCAATGCCGCCCACTGATCGTCGGTGTAACGGGGTTGCGGCAAGCGGCGACTGTTGTGCAGCAGTTCTTCGAGTTGCTCGTCGCCGGTTAGTGCATCGAGCATTTCTTTCAGGAACGGCTTGTCGGGGCTCTCCTTGGGGAACCCGGACGCCACTGAAACGTTCTTGCGCCATGTACCTTTCTGGGTAAGCAGACCCTCAGCAAGGTTTTGCCAGACACCAACATCCCCGGGGGCCGTCGACGGAAACTCTGTGCGCCCGACCCACTCGGGATACAACTGCTTGCGGCCGTCCCCCGCCAGCGCCTCCGCGGCATTGTTAAACACCACCGGCAACGGGTCCCGCCATTGCAGCGGGAAACATTCGTTCAGGCGTTGCAGATGATCGGTAACAATACCGGTAAGAAACTGCTCAAGACGTTTGCGCACATCTTCGCCGGCCTGCCCCAACCCACTGCCGATCACTTCCAGCCATTGCTCGCGACACGCCAGCATCTCGGCGAGCATGGTTTCAAACTTGCCCACGTTGTTATCGAGGCGTTCCAGTACCGCCAATACCGCACGCCCTTGCTTAGAGTTATCAGTAATCAAACTCAGCGTGCGATTAGCTGCCAGCCGATACAACCGCGCCGGGTCATCGGCTACGTTGTTCAATGACAGGCCACCGGCAATCAACGGCGCGGCACCACTGAACTGGCGGTTCATCGCATCTATCGTCATCACCCGCAAGCGGGCCGGAAACTCTTCAAGGTTCCAGCCGCGCTCACGGCTGCGTTCCAGAACCTGCGAGGCAGTCTTCAACAGACTCGCCTCATAAGGGTTGTCACCCTGCATACCCGCGGCAGCATCAGTCAGGGCACCGAGCACCCGCGCGCGCATCTCGCCGGCAGCTTTGACGGTAAACGTGATCGCCATGATCTGCTCGGGTTCCTGCACAGTCGTCAGCAGCGTCAGATAGCGCTGGATAAGCAGCGCTGTCTTGCCGGAACCCGCCGGCGCCTGAACGATGAAGGAACCCTGAGGATCAAGCGCAGCATCGCGCACGGCCTGATCGGCGGGCGGATGGTAGTCAGTCATAACCACTACCTCCGTCCTCATCGCCCGACTCCTGGACCGACACCGCGAGGCCGGACGTTCGTATCAGCAACCCGAACTCGCCCTCCGCCTCAGCGGCGTCACGCAGGTTCACGCGAAAATCACCGTTCAGAAATTCACTGGCGAGTTCATTGAAACTACTGCGCCACTCGGCCAGCAGCGAATCCCAGTCAGCCTCTTCAAATGCCTTACCGTGACGGTTCACCGGCTTAATGCCCGGCGCACCTGTATCAACATCACAGACACCCTTCAGACTGACCTCACGCCTGGAGACTGCGCCAACAGCAATACCGGAATAGTCGCCGGTAATCGCGTAGAGCGGCAACTGGGCATCGGCAGGTCTGGGCGGTGCCCAACGGCCCGGTTTGATCTCGCTCGACTTGTAGTCAATAACGAGCAGCTCACCGCTTTCGAGCCGGTCAAGCCGGTCCAACTGCAAGTCGACTGTCAAACCAGCAATGTCGAAACCGTCCAAGGATTCTTCAGTGCCTGTGACGGTGTACGGCAACCGCTGCAGTTCTATTGCAAAAAAGTTTTCGATTATCACCTGCAAACGCAGCGCTTCCTGCGCAGTAACCACCGCCATCACGCCCTGCTCTTTTTGCTCCAGAGGCTCTACCACCGAGCGAATCAACGCAGCCAATTCGGCAGCACGTTGCTCCGCTGACTGCGCCTTCAGGTCGGCCTGCCCCGGGTGTTTGCGATACCAGAGCTGTAAGGCTTTGTGCATCAATTTGCCTTTGGCACGGGGATCAAGACCGGTTACAGCTTTGGGCAGCTCGCTAACGCCCAGACGATGCTCTGCAAACGCTCTGGCGGGACAGACTGCCTGCCGGGCAAACAAGGCGGCTCCGCCTTTTACTGCGCCCCGGGGTGCCGGCGGCGGCGGGTCATCATCGAGCGTCGACAGAACCGCCTGACTGGCATGAAAGATCGACCGCAAATGACAAGCGGCCGCGGCAAATTCTGCATCTGCATCGACTAGGCCCGGAATATTGACCGGCGCCGGCAATGCAGCCTCGCCATCGGCAGCGCCCGGCCAACTCAGCACCGGGTCGGGACAACTCTCCACCAGACCACCGAGCAATTTATCTGCATAAAGCTTGGAGACGGCTGGTGTCGAATGAGGCATCTGCAACTCGCGTTGCAAAGAAGCGGCAATCAACGCATCGGCGCGCCCCGACGGCGGCCAGGCGTCAGCGGTCAGACCGGTAATCCAAAGGTGATCAAACTGCAGACCCGCCGCTTCGGTAACCCCCATAACCTGCACGGCTGCGGGTGCCGCTTCAGGTTGCAGCTCTTCCTGCGCAGCAAGGTTGCGCAGAATACGGTGAGCCTTGGCAGGGCCGACTTCGCCCAATACTCCGTCGCAAGCGGCAAATTGATCCAGCACCTTTTCCCACGCCCGGTATGCCTGATACTCGGCATTCTCGGGTAATTGTTCACCGGGCCAGCCCCAGTAACGCAGGCATGCCGCAAACTCCGCGGCCCAACCACTGGGAAACCGCTTCTCGCCAAGATTCCAGCGCGGCGACTCAAGCAGCAAGTTCGCCATGTCCGGCGCCCAGCGGCCGATTTTTCCTGCCAATGGTCTGGCGTAGATATCAACAATGCCGGCGTCGCGTAACTTCAGTTCCGCTTTCGCACGGGGCATCGCGTCCTCGCGGGCCTCACGTAAATAGGGTGAGCGCAGCAGCAGACTGATTTCCGGAAAAGGAAGACGCTGCCACGGCAGTCGCAACAATCGCAGAGCTGCACTAATCATCCCGACATCGCCGAGCGTTTGACCGCAAGACAAACTTACCGGCGCAAGATAGTTGCCTGATTCACGACGCCAGTCGGGTGCCAACGTGTCCATCATGACGCGGCGGACTTCGGCGGAGCGTTCGCGCAGATCGGGCACCAGCACCGCGACCGATTCGCCGGGTGATGACTGCAAACGCTCTCTCGCCCAACTGGCAGCCGCAGACAACTCCTCACCTTGATCGGAATATCGGTAACGGTTGCAACTTTTGCGGCGCGATTCGGTTGCGACTTGTTGCAACGACACGCCGACATTAATAAGACTGTCGAACAACTGCTGTTGGGTCGGATTAATATCAGCAAAACCGCTCAGGAGTATGCTTTCACAAGGCTTGGCAGCCAGTTCCGGCAATCGCTTTGCGTAGGCGGCCGGCAACTCGTCAGCTGTAATCCAGCCACGGGCGGCGCACTCTGCGCTGAAACCGGCGGCCCAGTCGGCAAATGCTGTCTGATCCGGGCTAACGGCAACCTGCCGCAACTGAGCCGCAGACAAACGCCAGCGATGCAGCAGCGACCAGCTTTTGGCAGCCAACCGCGCCAGAGCTACCGGATTTACATTCGCATTCACCAGCTGTGACTGGCGTATCACAGACTCCCACAGCAACAAGGCCTGACCTTGCGGTAATACCGAAGGCAGCTCTTCATCGGGAACACGGAATTGCTCTGCCCGCCAACGTTGTTGCAACCAGGCATCGAGCGTCAGGATGGAGGGTGTAGGCCAGGATGAACGACCGGATGACTGCATGACCCGCGCAAACTGCTGACGCAATTGATGCGCCAGACGGCTGCCGGCCGTGATGACCGTTGCCTCTTTTTCAAGTGCTGCGAGAACCTGCGAATCCATTGGTAAAACAGTAACCCCCTGCTGTTTTACTGTCACCCGGAAATATAGACGAATTAAACGTCAGGCTGCGTCGTATGCAGACAGCACTTCGTCGATACGTTTGAATACCTCAGTCAAGGTTTCTGCATCGGGCAATAACGTGATACGGAAATGATTGTTGTACTCAACATTAAAGCTGGTGCCCGGCGCTACCAGAACGTGTTTGCTTTCCAGCAACTCCAAAGCAAAATCATGATCGTCCACATCCGGCAACACATCGCGGTTGATGCCGACAAACGCATACATTGAGCCCGCCGGCGCTATGACGCTCAGGTAAGGGCTCGCCTCAACGGAATCAAGAATCACCTTGCGGGACTCATACAAACGGCCGCCCGGCTGAATCAGCTCCTGCATGCTCTGATAACCGCCCAAAGCCGTCTGCACAGCCCACTGGGCCGGCACATTACTGCACAAACGCAGTGACGACAGAAGTTCCAGACCGTGCAGATAATCTTCAGCCTGATCCTTGGCGCCGGCAAAACTGACCCAACCAACGCGATAACCGCAGGCACGGTAGACCTTCGACAAACCGCTGAAGGTGCCGACCAGCGTGTCTTTTACCAGCGTTGCGACAGGCACAAATTCGGCACCCTCGTAGGTCATGCCTTCGTAAATCTCGTCGCTGAAAATAATCAGCCCATGTTTCTCGGCAAGATCGACCATTCGTTGCAGCGTTTCCTGCGGATACACAGCACCGGTCGGATTGTTCGGATTAATAATGACGATGGCCCGGGTCTTGTCGGTGATCAGTGCTTCGAGTGCATCGAGATCCGGCTGGAAACCGAGTTCAGGCGGACACGGATAATGCACCGGCTTGCCGCGGTTCAGGGTCACTGCAGCCGTCCACAACGGATAGTCCGGGGACGGAATCAGTACTTCGTCATCGAGGTCAAGCAATGCCCGCAAGGTCAGGTCAATCAACTCGCTTACGCCGTTGCCGATAAACACGTCTTCCGACGTAACATCCATCAGCCCGCGTTCCTGCTGCTGCATCACCACCGCTTCACGCGCCGGGAAGATGCCTTTCTGATGGCAGTAGGCATCACTGACAGCGAGGTTCTCGATCATCGCCAGCCGCAAGGTTTCCGGAGCCCGGAAACCGAAACGACCGGGGTTGCCGATATTCAGCGAAATAACGTCGTAGCCCTGCAGCTCCAGCTCCTGGGCACGGTGCGCCAGCTGCCCGCGTATTTCATAGCGGACATCATCCAAGCTGTCACTGGGTTTGAACCGGGTACTCATAACGCTTACAGCACGCTTAAGCGCGCCCCTCCTGCAGGTAGGCAGCCTGATCCATACGCAACAGGCTCGCGGCAATCGTAGCTATTGTCAGCAATACGGTGATCACCATAAACGACATCAGGAACGAACCGGTGCGATCAAACAGCACAGCAGTCATAACCGGACCCAGTCCGCCGCCTAAAGTATCAAGGACATTGATGGCACCGAGAATCTTACCCAGCGATTTCAGACCGAACAGATCAGCCGACAACAACTGGATTAGCGTATAAATACCGCCCCAACCGAAGCCGAAACCGACAAGCCCGACCCACACAAAGAACGGCGACTTCGTAAAGACTGCGGAGACCAGGCCGATGGCTCCGAGCAGCATCAGGCCGAGGCTCACCAGCAACACCTGCTTGCGGCCGAAACGCTCGGCGAGATAGCCGCTGATAATCTTGCCGACCAGCCCGCCAATAAAGAGGATACTGACACCGGTTGCAGCGATTTGCGGTGGATAGTTCTCGGAACTCAGGTAATTGAACGTCGTCGTACTCATCGCCAGGATTGAGTAGAACGTACAGAACGCCATCGTACCGATGATCCAGAAGTTGCGACTTCGCAATGCTTCGCCAAAGGTATAGCCGGTGAGGTTTTCAGCTGCAGCTGCCTGTGCCGATTTCGAAGCCGTATCCGGATCGTTACGGATCAGGAAAAAGGCCACGACCAACAGTGCCAGCGGCACATACATCAGATACTCGAAGGCCTGCTGCCAGCTGCTGATATCAATCAGCCAGGTGTTCAGCTGCGGGAAGAACGCATTGCCAAGGCTGGTGCCCGACAACATGATGCCGATTGCCAGCCCCCTGCCCTTGTCGAACCAGCGGGACACCAGATAAACGTTAACGATCAGGCCACAGGTGATCAGCACAAAGCCGAACAGGATATGGATCAGGTAGATCTCCTGAAGCGACGTAACCCGGCTATACAGCAGGTTACCTACCGCAAGCCCTGCCAGACCGAAGATAATCAACGGCTTCACACCGACTTTATCGGCCAGCCAGCCGGCGCCCATACCGAAGATGCCGGCCGTCAGGAACATCAGGCCATCGCGGGCCTTGAGCTGCCCGAGCGGAATGTCCTCACCGTTAGCCTGTTTCAGCGCGTCCAGTATCTGCAGATCAAAAACAGCAATACCGCCCAGCGTCATGCCGTTCGACACGAACAGGACCATAAATGAGCAGGCCAGAATGACCCACCGGTAGGCCTGTGTAGAGCCTCCTGCCGAAGTATTGATAGCTGTCATAGTGAAATCCGTAGCTGCAGACCCGGCGATGTGAGCCGGATCTATTGAAACTGAGCGAAGCGCGAACTTTAGCCGATAACGTCAGAGCCACCAAGCTAAGCGGAGCTGTAACGGCTGCCGGTCTCAACCGATGAAGATGGGTGTCGGCAGACCTGATACGTGCCCGCTACCGGAAACGCGCTAGAATCAGACAGCCTCACACGCTGTCTGCTGCCACTCAACGGCTGCGCAGAGAGTTGATAAACTGATTTATAAAGGAATCATAAGATGCTGAAAGAATTACTAATAATTACACTTTCAGTCACCAATACCGCGACGGTCGAAGAGGCCTACAGCGAATACTTCGGCTACGAAACGGTAGAGACCGGCGAGGTCAGTGACGCGCTGGCCGACCTCTGGCAAACACCGCAAATGAGCGGCCGCAAGTACCTCATAATGAAGCCGTCGGCGATGACACCGGTGTATTTGCGCTTTGTAGAGAACGACCCGGTCGAAGCGTTCAGCTGGACCTCCACACAGGGCTGGAATGCATTTGAACTGGTTGTAAACAGCCCCGATGCACTCGTACCGCATCTGGCTGGCTCCCCGTTCAAGCTACTCGGACAGCCGAAAGACCTCTATCCCGTCGAAGGCGCACCGCGTGTCATGCAAGTAACCGGACCTGCTGGTGAAGTCGTCTACCTGACACGCCCCAGCGGCGGCGTCAGCACGGCCAAACCCGAACCGACATTTGTCGGGCGCTCGTTCATTGTGGTCACCGGCGGCACCGATATTGAAGCTGCACGCAAATACTGGAACAAGAGCTTCAACACGCCCGTTGCCCCTGCACAGAACTACAAGATTACGACCATCTCAAAGCTCAATGACTTGCCTCTCGACACCGAGTACCCGCTGGCCATTGTGCCGACGCAGGGCAAATCCATCATCGAACTCGACGGCTACCCCAAAGGCTGGCCGAAGCGCACTGCAGCAGAAGGCATGCTGCCGCCGGGCATGGCCGCGGTCGGCTTTCTGTTGAACTCCTTCAATAGTTTCAACGGCAAGTGGCAATCGGAACCCAGGGCAATCGAAGAGTTTCCTTATAACGGCCGGCAGGTCGGGCTTACGGTAGGCGCCAACGGCGAATGGATCGAATTGGTCGCTGAGTAACCGAACCCCTGAATTAACAGGCACAAAAAAGCCCGCCGCTGATCACTCAGGGGCGGGCTTTTTCTTTGCAGTTACCTGCCGCTATGCGCGTTCCATCTCGACCAGCTCATACCAGGTCTGCATGTAACCGGCGACGCCGCCACACAGCCAGATATATTCACCGTCATTGGTGCACCAGACGTCATACGGAGGGTGTGCATCAGGCAGACCGTCGGCTGAGAGCATCTGGAAATGCAGCGCATCGAATGTTCCCGCACCCACTGTGACCTGCTCTTCGCCGATAAAGTCCAGCGTCAGACCGGCGCGGAACAACATCGGGCCGGTGGCGCCACGGTGATCCGGCGATGACAGCAGCAGCTCGGGAATCTTTTGAATACCGCCCTTTTCGCGATCGTACATCCGCATGTGCCAGGCATCAGCGGCAATCGCGTGGTTCTGGAAACTGTGTGGCCGATTGCGATCGAAGGTTTTCATTTCCTGCGACACACGCTCTTCGAGCTTGGTGAAAGACTCGCATTGAATCGAGTCGTCGGTGCAGAAAAAGACGCCGGAGCCCATGAAATCATCATCTACGGAAATACGGACAAAGCAGTCCATCGGCATCCAGTTTTCATCGAGGCTGTAAGTGATGTCACGCATCACCGCCGGGCGATCATCGATTTCGCAATGCGCGATCATTGTGCGCTTGCCGTTGGCGTGCGTGTTAATCATGAAATACTCACGACCACGCTCCTGATCCATGCGTTCGGGTTTCTTGCTGGTATAGCGAATAACACCGCGAACCTGTTTGTGGTCGCGTTGCAGAATGTCGTCTGATGCCATCGGCTCTGTCCTGTCTTTTCGAGTCTTGCCCCGCAGCCATCGTGCCTGCAGAGACGTATGAAGGGCGGGTATTGTACAGGCTAAAACGGCATTTGCAGCCCTGTAGCGTGCCTCAACCCTCTTGCGCGGCTATCTGACGCTCCGGATCACGAATCCACTCGCTCCAAGAACCCACATATAAGGCAGGAGCAGAGAAGCCCGCCTCCTCCGCCGCCAGAACCGTATGACAGGCGGTCACGCCTGAACCGCACATGCAGCCGGTGTCGCCGGAGCCAAAACCGGCATGGGCGTTCAGTGCCGCGGCCAGATCAGCAGGGGGCAGAAACAGCCCGTCCTCACCCAGATTGGCCGAAAACGGATGGTTCTGTGCACCCGGAACATGCCCGGCAACGGGATCGATCGGCTCGACCTCGCCGCGGTAACGGGCCGGGTCTCTCGCATCCAGAAGACACAGACCGCTTGCAAGTGCGCCTTCAAGCTCCGCTGTTGCCAGCACCGGCATTTGTCCCGGCCGGCCGTTATACGTCGTAGGTTCCCGCGGCGCCATGTCGGTGCCGACCGGCTGTCCGGCAGCCCAGGCCTGCCAGCCGCCATTGAGCAACAAGGCTTTGTCATGGCCGATCCAGCGCAGCAGCCACCAGAGCCGCGCGGCAATAGCACCGCCTGCGGCGTCATAGACCACCACCGTCGTCTCCGGGGTTACACCCCAGCAACCCAGCAGGCTGCAGAAAGCAGCCGGATCGGGCAGCGGATGCCGGCCGCTGTCGGCGGTTACCTTGCCGGCCAGTTCTTCGTCCAGATGGGCGTAAAAGGCGCCCGGAATATGGCCTTCCTGCCACTGCCGCCGGCCCTGCTCCGGCTCCATGAGGTTAAAGCGGCAGTCCACGACGATGAAATCGGGCTTGCCCGCCGGCTGCGGCAACCAGTCCGCCAGTTCGGCGACAGAAATGAGGTTTGCGGTCATAGGTGCTCCACAGCGCGAAAATCGGTCCGAAATCGGGCTATATCCTGCCCTATATATCTTGTAACAGAGGCGCAAGACACGGACAATACGCGTCCCTCGCGAAGGCTGACAGCAGCTTTCGCCAGTTAAACACTATTTTCAGAGTTTCCCGACCGGAGCTAATGCATGAAGACTATATTGGTCGCCCTGAAACGCGTTGTGGACTACAACGTCCGTATTCGGGTGAAACCGGACGGCTCGGGCGTTGTCACTGACGGCGTCAAAATGAGCATCAACCCGTTTGACGAAATCGCCCTCGAAGAAGCCCTGCGCATCAAAGAGCGTGGCGAAGCTGAAGAAGTTGTTGTTGTCAGCATCGGCCCTGCCGACGTTCAGCAGCAGCTGCGTACCGGTCTGGCGATGGGTGCGGACCGCGCCATCCTGATCGAGAGTGATGAAGAAGTATCGCCGTTGCGTGCTGCCAAGATTCTTCTCAAGCAGGTAGAGAAAGAACAGGCCGAACTCGTACTGCTCGGCAAACAGGCCATTGACGACGACTGCAACCAGACCGGTCAGATGCTGGCTACGTTGTGGGGTCGCCCGCAGGCAACCTTTGCCTCGGAGCTTGAACTGAACGGCAACACCGCCAAGGTCACCCGCGAAGTTGACGCCGGCCTGGAAGTCATTGAAGTCGATTTGCCGGCTGTTGTAACCAGCGACCTGCGCCTGAACGAGCCGCGCTTTGTGAAGCTGCCGGACATCATGAAGGCCAAGAAGAAGCCTCTGGAAACCATTGCCATTGCTGACTTCGGCGTCGAATCTGCATCGCACATCAGTGCCAAGGGCTGGGCCGACCCGGCTGGCCGTGCGAAAGGCATCATGGTCGAAGACGTAGACGGTCTGATTGCAGCACTGAAAGAAAAGGAGCTGGTGTAATGAGCAAAGTATTAGTCGTTGCCGAACACGACGGCTCGCAGCTCAACAGCAGTACCGCCAAAACGGTCAATTGCGCCTCCGGTATCGACGGCACGGAAATCGATGTCGCTGTGCTCGGCAATGGCGTTGACGCTGTTGCGCAGGAAGCCGCTGCTATTTCAGGAGTTGCCAAAGTATTGACGGTCGATCGTGCCGAGAATGCGAACCCGCTGTCCGCCGTGCTCGGACCACAGATTGCGGAGCTTGCTGCCGACTACGATTACATTTTCGGTCCGTCTACCACCTTCGGTAAAGACCTCATGCCCGTCGTAGCGGCTCTGCTCGATGTCGGTCAGGTCAGCGACATCATGGAAGTCGTCGGTCCGCGTGAATTCAAACGCCCGGTGTATGCCGGCAACGCCATACTGACGGTAGAAGTGGATGCCGGCGCCAAGGTTGTCGCAACCGTGCGCACAGCATCGTATAAAGCAGCACCGGACGGCGGTAGTGCCGCAGTCGAAGCAGCGTCTATTGCTGCAGCCCTGCCCTCACACAGCCGCTATGTGGAACTGCAGTCAGAAGCAGGCGAACGCCCGGACCTGCAAACAGCCAAGACCGTGATTTCAGGTGGCCGCGGTGTCGGCAGCAAAGAGAACTTCGACATTGTTTACGCACTTGCCGACAAACTCGGCGCAGGCGTCGGCGCCTCACGTGCCGCCGTTGACGCCGGCTACGTATCGAACGACATGCAGGTGGGTCAGACAGGCAAGATCATCGCACCTGACCTGTACATTGCGTTCGGCATCTCCGGCGCTATCCAGCATCTCACCGGTATTAAGGATGTCGGTACGATTGTCGCTATTAACAAAGACCCGGAAGCACCGATCTTTGAAATTGCCGACATCGGTTTGGTCGGCGATCTGTTCGAGATCATTCCGGAGCTGCAGGAAAAGCTCTAAGCTTTTCTGACAAGCAACACGTAAAGCCGGCCTGAGCAATCAGCGCCGGCTTTTTTGATCCTTCCTGTAAGGATCAATAGTCAGGCAGCCCACGGCCAGCTATGCCGCTGCCAACACGGTACTTTCGCCAGCTTAAGCTCGTCGTGCGTCCATGCACTCCTCGCATCAAGGTCCGCGCCTTCCGGCGTCCTGCCTGCAGGCGCTCCCCATGACGCTGCCGCAAGCACCGTCTTAGCGACGGCTGCGGGTGCCTTTTCACGACGCATTGCGCTAGCCCTAAGGAGGGAAAAGGTACCCGTAGCCAAAGCATCCGCCGCGCAATAAAAGAGCCGGCGCTGATTGCTCAGGCCGGCTCTTTATTCAGACTGTTGTTACTTTTAGTAAACGATGCCGCTGCGATTCACGATGCCGATAAAACCTTCGATAAAGACACCGGCCCAGATCATGAATACCCAAACGCGAACCTGTGACAGACTTTTGCGTTGCGCTTCATTCTCTTCGTCTGTCGGGGTTTCGCCGGCACGACACTTCAGCAGTACCGCGAAGAACGGCCCGATGTAACGACGCACCATGATGCCGCAGAACACGAGGAACGCGAAGATCAGCAGTTTTGCCGCCACCCACGGGTAGTCACCGAGGTTATTGCTATCCCAGTGCAGCCAGACAGAGATCGGCAGGCCGATTACCACGGCATAACGAATAAACATGTCGAACTTGGCAACCAGCGGATAGGCCTTCGTGCCATGACGAAAGTGCAGATACATCACGCAGAAGAACCACACAGGGCCGAGCAGAATAATGCCGATTTGCTGATACCAGGGGTGCGGTACGCCGATGAATTCCGTCAGGATGCCGCCAACTGTGAGCATCAGGCTCATGCAGATACGCGGAATCTGGTCGAGATCCAGCATGATCTTGGCTGATACGGCACGCGCTTCCGGCGAGATATCCGGCTTCACTACAAACTTACTGGAATAAAATACGCCGAGGTCGCCGCCCAGCCAGTAAACAAATAACAACACGTGAATGATTACCAGGATCTGGTGAACCACACCGCCCTGCAAATGAATCAATGTATCCATATTAACTCTGGATGGCCTTTCGGCTCCCTGCTCCCTTTTCTAAAACTAAGCGGTCTGCTCTAAAGCTGTTTCCGCGTTACTGACTTCAAACTTGCCCGAATCTTCGATATTGACGTGCGTGGCTACGCCATCATCAACAATGATCGAGAACCGCTGGCCGCGGGTTCCCATACCGAACCCGGAAGCATCAAGCTCCAGACCGAGTTGCTTGGTGTATTCGGCATTGCCGTCAGCCAACATCGTGACTTTCCCGGCGGCGCCGGCGCTTTTGCCCCAGGCGTCCATAACGAACACGTCGTTGACAGCAATACAGGCGATCGTATCGACACCCTGAGCCTTCAGTGCGTCAGCCTGCTCTACAAATCCCGGCAAATGCTTCATCGAACAGGTCGGGGTAAACGCACCCGGCACTGAGAACAACACTACTTTCTTACCAACAAACAGATCATCACCAGACAAGGCCGCCGGCCCGTCTTCGGTCATGATCGTAAATGCGCCCGCAGGCATTTTGTCGCCAACCTGAATAGCCATATCCTTATCCTCGCTTTATTGGAGCCCGTTGTTATTGGAGTTTGTGTAAAAACGACACGCATTGTAACGCTAATGCAGCGTTTCCGGACGTCTTAGAGTAAAAACAAACTGAGCTGTGGCAACCAGGCGATGATCGTCAGACCGACCAGCATAAGGGCCATAAACGGCAGCATCGCCTTACAGACAGTCCAGAACTCTTCCCGGAAGGCGCTCATCGCGACGATGATATTCAACCCTAGCGGCGGCGTCAGGTAGCCGATCTCGAGGTTGACCACCGTCATGATGCCGAAGTGCACCGGGTTCATACCCAGCGTCGCAGCGACCGGCTGTAATACCGGCGCCAGAATCAGGATGGCCGAGCCTATGTCCATGACACAACCGATCAGCAGTAGCAGCAGATTTGTCAGCACGATAAAACCGCCCTGCGAGCCGATCGATTCGGCTAACGATGTTGCCAGCATCGACGGTATCTGCTGATAGGTCAGGAACACCGTAAAACTTAAGGCCATCATCAGCACCGGAAACAGGCTGCCCAGCAAGCCGGCGGTATCGGCGGCCGTGTCTGCCAGATCCTTCCAGCCGAGCTCACGGTATACCAGCAACTCGACCAGCAAAGCGTAGACCACCGCAACTGCGGCCGACTCTGTCGGCGTAAAGTAGCCGCTGTAAATACCGCCGAGAATAATGACCGGCATCAGCAGGCCCAGAGCACCTTCCCGCAACGCCGGCGCAAAATCGGCCAGCGCGAACTTGCCGACCGGCAAAGCCCTGCCTGCCAACGCGACATAGACGAGCAACAGACTCGTTAGCACCAAGGCCGGCCCGATGCCTGCGATAAACAGGTCGGCAATCGATGTCTGGGTCATCACGCCGTAGAGAATCAACGGGATGCTCGGGGGAATAATGATGCCAAGCGTACCGGCGGAACACAGTAAACCCAGCGCCAACGGCTTCGGATAGCCGGCTTTGAGCAATGCCGGATACATCACCGCACCGACAGCCAACAGCGTGACGGTGCCGGAACCGGTAACCGCGGCGAAAGCGGCACAAGACAGCACGGCCGCCAGCCCCAAGCCGCCCCGCAGGCCGGCCGTTCCGGCCTCCATTAACCGCACGAGCCGGTCGGCCATCGCGCCGCGGGCCATGATATTGCCGGCCAGTATGTACAGCGGAATAGCCAGCAACACCTCACGGTTGAGCGCATCCCAGCTGTCGACAACAATGTTGTAAAAGGCCTGCTCGCCCAGCGCTGCATAGGCACACGCCGTGACAACCCCGAGCACCACATAAATACTTTGCCGCAACGCCAGCAGTGCCAGCGCCAGAGCTATGATCGCCAGAGCCGTCATTCCGCCGGCTCCTCTGTCGCCGGACGCAGGTCACTGAAAACCGCATACAAGCCATTGCGAAGTGCCGCGATAACGAATGCCAGCGGCAGCAAAGCCTGGAACCACCAAACCGGCCAGCCCAGGCTGACCGAGCGTTCGTCAAACGACCAGGAGTCATAGGTGACACCCGCCGCAACCACCGCGATCAGCGCACAGAAGGCAGCCGTCAACAGATATTGAATGCGTTCCAGCGACGCCGCCCAGCTGTCCGGCCAGAGCTGGTCGACAAAACGGGGGCGCAAATGGCTACCGGAGGCTGTCGCTATGCCGAACCCGGCCAGCACCAGCAGTATGTTGGCGTACACACCGGCCTGCCCCGACCAATGCAAACCTGCACCAGTCAGCTCCCGGCTGAGCACATCCGCAAATAACACCGCCGTCAATACGGCGAATGCCAATACGCAGGCAACCCGCTCCAGCCAGAGCAGGCGCTGCAACAGCTTTTGCGCCGGAATCATAGGTAATTATCGTTTTAGGATTTTAATATTAACTATTGATTAATAAGGCAATATATTGCCATCAAATGCAATCAGTTGGCCCAACTGCTGCTCGGTAAGACGCTCGATAACCCGCCGCAACCCGGCCACACCTTCGCCCGGTTCAACTTCGGCGCCCGGCCCGCCCATCTCGGTTTTTGCCCAACCGGGGTGCACAGCCACAGCCAGAACGCCCCGCTTCTGCAGGTCCACAGCCATCGACTTCATCATCATATTTACCGCCGCTTTACTGGACCGGTAGGCATACAGGCCGCCAATCGTGTTCAGCTCCATGCTGCCGAGCATGCTGCTCAGCGTGACGACCTTCTTTTGCTCGCTGGCTGCAACATTGTCGACCAACGCCTCGGTGACCCTCATCGGCCCGAATACGTTGATATTCATGACGTTGGCCCAGTTGTCGAAGTCGGTGTCACCGAACGCCTGATGCTCGACCCCGCCCTCCGCAAAGCCTACACAGCCGAAATAGCCCGCATTGTTAATCAGCACGTCTATTGGCTGATCGCCAAGGGCATCCGCCAATTGCTGCACCGACGCCGAATCGCCCACGTCGACGCTGTACAGCGTCACTTTGGGGAGTTTCCCCAGTTCCTCGAGCTCTTCAGAGCTGCTGCGACTCGCGGCCAGCACATCCCAGCCGCTGGCGGCATACTGGCGGCAAAACTCCAGACCGAGGCCACGATTGGCTCCGGTTATCAATACTGCTGGCATTCGGTTTCTCCTGAATGTTCAGGTTTTCTGCTGGTTTCAAAGCACTAGTGTCAATACAATAGCCCGCTACGTCAATTCGAACCACGGCGGGCCGTGAACGGCCCGCTAACCAAGTTTCTAAGGAAAGCATCATGAGCGCAGCAGCAGACAGCGTGACACTGTCCCCCGCCACCCAGGAATTTCTGGGCCGGCAGCACAAACAGTTTATCGACGGCCAGTGGGTCGACTCGGCGGGTTCCGACCGTATCGACGTTCTGAACCCCGCGACCGGCGAAGTTATTACCAGCGTGCCTGCAGGCACTAAAGCCGATGTCGACAAAGCCGTCGCTGCTGCCGGTAAGGCGTTAAAAGGCGACTGGGCCGCTCTGACCGCCCATGAACGCAGCCGGGTGCTGCTGAAGTTTGCCGACCTCATCGACGCCAACATGCAGACTCTGGCCGAACTCGAAGTGCTTGATAACGGTCAGCCGCTGATGATCGCCCAATACACGGTCTCCGGATTTGCCGCCGACTTTATTCGCTATTACGCCGGCTGGGTAAATAAGATTGAAGGCGCAACGATTCCGGTATCACCGGCAGAAGCACCGGCCGGTGGTTCACTCACCTACACCCGCCGCGAGCCGATCGGTGTGGTTGCGGCCATCATTCCGTGGAACGCACCGATTGCGATGGCCGCGTTGAAACTCGGCCCCAGCCTTGCGGCCGGTTGCACGATCGTACTCAAGCCCGCCGAACTGGCACCGCTGACAGCAATGCTCCTTTGTGATCTCGCCAAGGAAGCAGGTATCCCGGACGGCGTGGTTAATCTCGTTAACGGTTACGGTGCCGAGGTCGGACAGGCCATGTCGGAACACCCTGACGTACAGAAAGTGTCCTTCACCGGTTCTACCGCCGTTGGGCAGAAGATCGTTGAGGCCTCAACCGGCAACCTGAAAAAAGTCACCCTCGAACTCGGCGGCAAATCGCCGGTCGTAGTGTTCCCCGATGCCAACATGGAAAAACTGATTCCGGGCATCTGCCGTGCTGTGTTCTTCCTGCAGGGACAGAACTGCATGGCCGGTACCCGCCTGATCGTCCACAAAGATATTGCCGAAGCTGTTATCGAGGCTGTCGTTGGCGCATTGGCGTTCTGGAAAGTCGGCAACGGCTTTGAACCCGACTCATTGATGGGCCCGTTAATTTCCGAACAGCAGCGCGACCGCGTTCTGGCATACATCGAATCAGGTAAAGCTGAAGGTGCCCGCCTGGTTACCGGCGGCAATGCCATCGACGGTCCCGGTTACTTTGTTGAACCCACGATCTTTGCTGATTGCACCGAAGACATGAAAATCTGGCAGGAAGAAATTTTCGGCCCGGTTCTGTCGGTTTTGACTTTCGACACCGATGACCTCGACGAGGTTGCAGCTCTGGCTAACAACTCGCCCTACGGTCTTTCAGGCAGCGTCTGGACGCAGGATATTTCCCGTGCCCACAAACTGACCTACCTCATTGACTCCGGCCAGGTGAGCATCAACTGTCACGCTGCCGTTGACCCGGCCATTCCGTTTGGCGGCAACAAGATGTCGGGTTGGGGTCGCGAATTTGGTAAAGAAGGCCTCGATCCGTTCCTGAAGACCAAGGCGACGACTGTCGTTTTCTAAACCGTATAGCAAGTAAACAAAAGCCCGCCCCTGATTACTCAGGGGCGGGCTTTTTTGTTGTCTCGATATTAAGAGCGACTGCCTAAAGTTCTGCCATCGCCAACACGCTACTTTCGACAGCTTAAGCTCGTCGTGCGTCCATGCACTCCTCGCATCAAGGTCCGCGCCTT
>Ga0070729_10002512_pt1 | contig 23516 bp, 15 predicted proteins | sample tdDd472_FD_66725 | JGI IMG/M metagenome (GOLD analysis project Ga0070729, IMG submission 66725) | Marine sediment microbial communities from the Atlantic coast under amendment with organic carbon and nitrate - tdDd47.2 | ecosystem: Environmental > Aquatic > Marine > Coastal > Sediment | place... | reverse complement strand
GGGTTTTGAGTATAAATGTTGTTTAGGTTTATGCCTTTTTGGTTGTAATTCGAAATGCTTACACGGGGAGTAAAACCAATTTGGTAAAGAGGATCACTCAGTCCCAGGTGATTTATTTCATTATACTCATCAATTTTTACAACTTTTCTTAATTGTGTAAACTGATTTTTGGCTATTAATGATGAGTTCGAAAACGGTATGTCGTTTATCAATTGATTATTCTTTTTCCAATAAAGCTTTAAATTTATGCTTTTCTTAATTGGTTTAACAGGTGTTTCTTTAATTCGCTCTCTTTTCTTAATAGTATCAATTTCATTGTTTAATGTGTCTTTTTTTATATGAATAGTTTTTGTTTTTGGCTTTGTGCCATTTTTGGATTTTACTATTTGAATTTTGATTACTTTCTCGGAATTGAAATAGATTAGGTATACATTTCGTACAAGTTTATAATCAAACTTATTATCGCTTAGTAGCTGTTCGATAAGGTTTGGGATTGAACCGGTTTTAATTGTTTTACTTACCCTAATCTCACTTAAAAGGTCAGCATCGTATGCAAATACTACATCGTATTTGTTAGAAATCTGTTCAAAGCAAGATTTAAGCGATTCGTTTTGAACGTCTAATTTATAGCTTACCTGGGCCGTTGCATTAAAATGCAGGAAGGCTAAGGATAATATAATAAGGATCTTTAATCTCAATACCGAACGTTTAATAGGCAATGATTAATAAATTCTGACTGTCTTATAATCTACTTTGTCAAATTTAATGCCCATAGGAATGCAAATCATTTGTAATGCCTGATCGATATTTTGGGTAGGGATTAATCCACTATATTTTCGGTTTAAATCAATGTCAAGAAAGAATTCAGTATCGAAAATAATTTCCAGTTCCTGGAAAATCTCTTTCAATGTTTGTTCCTTAAACATTATTTCATTGTATTGCCATCTTGGTAAAAATTCAGAGTCGAAACCTGAAACAGAATGTCCGTCATAAGAGTTAATCCTGATTTGTTTTCCCGGATTGAGTATCTCTTCTTTGTTGAAATTGGTTTTTACCAACACTTTCCCTGAGTAACATTTTACAATAAATTCTTTTTCGTTACTACGGACATTAAAGGATGTTCCCAGTACTTTAACACTACCTAATTCCCCTTTAACAATGAAAGATTCTCCCTTTGTAACATCAAAAAAGGCTTCTCCTGAGAGTTCAAGTACTCTTTTTTTGGTATATGTTTTAGCGATGTATTTTAACTCAGAGCCTTTTTTCATCATCACCTTTGATTGGTCCGGAAGATTTACATGTTGATTATGACTTAGATTCACAACAGTGGTTGTATTAAACATACCGGCAAATAGTACAATTAGTATTGTAATCCCAGCAGCTATACCGGAGTATAAAAAATGAACTTTTTTTCTTTTATGGAATACCGGAGTTTTTGATTCTTCTGGTAAATCATCAATTTTAGAAAAAAGCTTCTCTTTTGCCTTCTCTTTTGTAATAGTCGAAGGTACTGTTAATGGAAAATCGTTTTCCAAAAAATCTTCTATGTTGTATATCTTTTTCAAAACTATACCTTTTTACCAATTTTATCTGAAAAATAGGCCAGGGCCTTGCTCATGCGTTTTTCAACTGCTTTTACTGAAATATCCAGTGAAGAAGCAATATCTTTATAGGTCATTTCATCGATACGGTTCATTAAGAAAACTGTACGACTCTTTTCCGGCATATCATTTAATGTATTTTGTAAATACACATCAAACTCTTTTAACTCTGCCAGATATTCGGGAGATTCATTATTCCTGTTATCTTCAATAATGGTATTTACAAAATTTAACCGAACTTTTTTACGGTTAAAATCATTGTTGAACAGGTTATTGGCGATGGAATACAATAGTGATTGAACAGTATCTTTTTTTACCTTTTCGCGGTATTCCCACAATTTGATAAATACATCCTGTACAATATCTTCTGCAAGCTCTGTATTGCCGCAACGGTAAAACAAAAAGTTTTTTAACTTATCGTAATATTGATCGAAGATGGCTTCAAACTCCTGCCTGTTAATGCCTTCTGTATTTTTATGTGCAATCTTCAGCAAATTCAAAATAATTTTAGAATGTCAAAAATAGAATTTTTTCATTAAATAACTACAGAATATTTGTTTACATGCTCTCTTATTTAAATAAATGTTGTTTGTGTATAGTAAATATTGTATGTAGTTTAAAAAAATCGATGCTCCAGATGCGCCTGTTTGGGGATACGTAAAATGGTTAAAAAAAGTTAAAAACATCATTTAGTGTGGTGTTAGTAACCTAATGTAAATATATTTATAACAAAATATAATATTGTAGTTGTATTGAAGTTATAGTAAGTAAGAAACTTTAATAAACGCAAAAACCTAAAAACATAATTATGAAACAAATTTTCAGACATGCCGCAGTCTTTTCAATGACCGCTGTATTGTTGCTTTCAGGCTGTTCCAAAGGAACAAATCTAAACCAGCCTGTACCGGTAGACGAAAATGTAAGAGTTGGAAAACTGGAGAATGGAATGAGCTATTACATTCGCCACAACCAGAAACCTGAAAACCGTGCTGAGTTTTTTATAGTACATAATGTAGGTGCAGTACTTGAAAATGATGATCAAAATGGTTTAGCTCACTTTACTGAGCATATGGCCTTTAATGGTACTGAGCATTTTGCAGGTAAGGGAATTATTAATTTTGTACAGCGTCATGGTATGGCTTTTGGCCGTAACCTGAATGCTTTTACAGGAAGAGACCAAACAGCTTATATGGTTCAGCAAATTCCGCTTGACCAGGCTGATTATATGATTGACTCATGTTTATTAATTCTTCACGACTGGTCAGGATCAATGTTGATGACTGATGAAGAACTGGATGCTGAACGTGGTGTAATTCATGAAGAGTGGCGTACACGAAGAGGTGCAAGCTTTAGAATGAGTTCTAAGCTGGATCCTATTGTTTACATAGGCTCTAAGTATGCTAAACGTGACGTTATTGGTGATCTTGATGTGATTGATAACTTTGAATACCAAACTATTCGCGATTTTTATCATAAATGGTATCGTCCGGATCTACAGGCTGTGATTCTTGTAGGTGATTTTGATGTTGATGAAATGGAAACTAAAGTGAAAGCCTTGTTTTCTCAAATTCCTGCACATGAAAACCCAACTCCTGTTCCTACTTTTGAAGTTGAAAATAATGTGGAGCCTTTAATTGGTATTGCAACCGATCCTGAAGCACAAAATATGAGCTTCAAAGTTTATTATAAGCATCCAAATGTTAAAAATGAAGATAAAAACTTAGCTTATTATCGTCATACTTTGGTTCAGAACCTATACAATACAATGATTAATGCCCGTTTAAACGAGCTTACTCAGAAAGAGAATCCACCTTATATTTATGCATATAACTACTATGGTAGCTTAATTCGTACTAAAGATGTATATGCAGGTGTAGCCTCGGCTAAAATTAACACAGGAACAATGGCTTTAGAGGCTATGTTTGTTGAGAACGAACGTTTGAAAAGATTTGGTTTTACTAAAGGTGAACTTGAAAGAGCTAAAAAAGATGTATTACGTCGTTTAGAAAAATCATTTAACGAAAAAGATAAGCAGGAAAACCAGCGCTATGTTTGGAAATATTTCAGTAATTTCCTTGAGAACGAGCCAATGCCAAGTATCGATTTCGAGTATGAGTTTGCTCAAAAAGAATTACCAGCGATTAAATTAGCTGAGCTTAACAAGCTTCCTGCAAAATGGATTACTGATGAGAATTTAGTGGTAACTATTACTGGTCCTGAAAAAGAAGGTGTTAGTATTCCTGCTGAAGCAGATGTAAAAACGCTAATCGCTAAGGTGAAAACAATGGAACTTGAGCCTTACGAAGATTTAGTTTCTGATAAACCTTTGGTTTCTGAAATGCCTAAAAAATCGAAAGTAGTTGATACAAAGACTGACAAAGCTTTTGATGTTACCGAATGGACATTAAAAAACGGTGCTAAAGTAATTCTTAAGAAAACTGATTTCAAAGCAGACGAGATTTTATTTAAAGCTTTTAGTCATGGTGGAAAGTCATTAGTAGCAGACGAAGATCTTGCTTCTGCAGATATGGCCAGTACAATTGCTTCGATGAGTGGTGTTGGTGAATTTGATAATATAACTCTTGAGAAAATGTTATCGGGTAAAATTGCCAATGTAAGCACTTATATTAGCGATTACGAAGAAGGTTTAAGAGGATCTACTACACCTGCAGACTTGGAAACTTTCCTTCAGTTAATTTATCTGAACTTTGAACAGCCTCGTTTTGACGAAACAGCCTACAAAGCTTATATGACTCGTATGAAGGCTTATCTTGAAATGTCTGCAAGTGATCCTCGCAGGGTATTTAGAGATTCTACAAGCTTTATTGCTAATAACCGCAATATGCGTCGTCACCCAATGAATATGAATTACCTTGAGAAAGTTGAATTGGCGAAAATTAAAAAAGTATACACCGATCGTTTTAAAGATGCCAGCGACTTTACCTTCGTATTTGTAGGTAATGTAGAAGCCGATAAGATGAAGCCTCTTGTTGAACAGTATATTGGTGGAATTGCAGATGTGAAAAGAAAAGAAGAGTGGAAAAATGACGGTGTTGGATTCCCTGCAAAGTCTTTGAAAACTTCTTTCAAAAAGGATATGGAAACAGCTAAAAGTTCTGTTTATGTAAACTTCAATAACGAATTCGATTATAACTACGAAAACCGTGTAAGTGTGGATGCTATTCGCTATATCCTTTCAATGCGCTATACCGAAACTGTTCGTGAAGAGCAAGGTGGAAGTTATGGTGTAAGTGTTTGGGTTACCCGTAGCAAAATTCCTGCTCAGGATTTCAGCCTGAATATGCAGTTTGATTGTGATCCTGATAAAGCAAAATTATTAAAAGGAATTATTTACAAAGAAGTTAAGAAGATCGTTTCTGAAGGTCCAAAAGCTGAAGATGTAAATAAAACCATCGAATATTTCATGAAAGACAGAGAAGTGCAGCTAAAAGAAAACCGTTTCTGGTTAAATGCTGTTGCTGCTAAGTATAACATGGATATCGATTATGTTTCAGCTGAGAACTACGATAATATCGTAAAATCACTGACTTCAGAAAAACTTCAGAAAGCCGCTGCTAAATTATTAAAAGGCGCGAAAAATGTTGAGGTTGTAATGTACCCTACTAAATAAGTAAGATCATTAATTTATATATAGGAGAGGTGTGGAGCAATCTGCACCTCTTTTTTTTAGGCTATAGATACTAGTCTATTCTCCATAGTCCATAGTCTATTGTCCATAGTCTATTGTCTATAGTCCATAGTCTATAGTCCATAATCTATAGTTTATTGTCTATAGTCTATTAACTAATAATGACACAAATCACCTTCCACAATTACCACTATTATTACCTTTGCATTAAACGAAACTCTTTTTGTTTCATCTAAATTGAAATTTTAACCTTTACTGTTATGAAACGTTTATTGCTGCTGGCAATTGTCATTGTCTGCTCCTCTGTATTCTTAAATGCAGAAAATCAAACTCAATTAAACCGCTGGCTAAAGGTCGGACCGGTAAAATCGTTTAAACCTGTATTTGCCGATGCGGGTAATGTTGATAAGAAAGAATATTCTGAGGCTGATCTGTTAAAAGGCTTTTATATTGATATGAGCCAATCTTCTCCTAAAGCAGATACTTATATTCGCTTGGGACGTGAGCAAATGCTTTGGAGCGAAACTGCTATTAAAGAAGATAGTCTTGTTTTTTCAAATATTGGAGAAAATAACTTCGCTCTTTTGGCTTCGTATATAACTGTTGATCGGTGGATGAAAGCCGATTTAAAAGTAGCCTGTAATGCATATTTTGAACTTTATGTAGATGGGAAGCTTAAAAAAAGTAAATCGTCTAAAGGTCTTAATGAGAATAAAATCAGTTTAAAACTGACTCCAGGGAAACATCAGCTATTAATTAAAGTGTTAAGTTACAGTGATAACGTAAAGTTAAATGCTGTAATAGTTCCTGGTAAAGATTTTGAAGAAAGTATGCTAGCTGCCGACTTAAGCCCTAAACGTGTTCTTGATATTCATGATGTTGTAAATGGTGAAACCGTAAGCTCTGCCCGAATTTCGCCAAGTGGAAATTATGTGCTGATTGGCTATAGCGAAACTGCCGGGAATAAAGGGAAAAGAAAAAGATACAGCGTAATTTATGACTTGAAAAACAAGAAGAACCTTAGTGTTATTCGTAATCAAAAACTGAGTCAGATTAAATGGTTGCCACGCAGCGATAAATTATCGTATGTGTTGAATTTTGAAAAGAAATCGGAACTGTACCTGTATGATATAATTACCCGCGAAGAGACTGCTATTGGTTCCGGGATTAAAGATTTTTCAAGTTATACATGGGCACCTGCCGAAGACTTTATCATCTATTCTGAATATGTTGAAGCTAAAAAACCAGGTGATTTAAAACGTATTTACGGAGCCGACGATCGTTTGCCTTATTTTCGTGGCCGTTCTTTCTTAAAATTATTGGATGTTAAATCAGGAAACATTATTCCTTTAACTTCAGGTTATTTGAGTACTAGCTTGCACGATATTCATCCTTCAGGAAATAAGATCTTGTTTTCTACCTCAAGAATGGATTACCTTGAAGTTCCTTTTCGTAAGCAGAATTTGTACGAAATGAATTTGAATACTTTTGCACTTGATACCATTTGGAAAGATAAGCGTTACTCGGGAAGTGCACAATATTCACCTGATGGTGCTAAATTATTAGTACAAGGTGCTCCTGAGTGTTTTGGTGATATCGGTAAAAACGTACCTGAAGGAATGATTGCCAATAATTACGATTCGCAATTATACCTTTTCGATTTAAATTCCAAAAAGGCAGAAGCTTTAACCTATAATTTCGATCCTTCGGTAAACTGGGCATATTGGACTAAAAATAATGAACTGTTTATTTCGGTTGGCGAACGTGATTATTCTAATCTGTATACCTATAGTTTTAAAAACAAAAAGTTTACAAAGCAAAACTTAGGTGTTGATGTACTTGGGCGTATCAGTTACGCTTATCATAAACAGGTAGCGGTTTATACCGGAACCAGTATTCAGTCACCAAACAAGTTGTTTGTTCTTGATATGAAGAAAGGAAAAAGCACAGAACTTGACTTTCCGAATAAAGAGAAGTTTGATAATATTAAATTTGGTAATACCGAAGAGTGGAACTTTGTAAATAAAAATGGTACCACAATTTATGGTCGTGTATATTACCCACCTCATTACGATGCTTCGAAGAAATACCCGGTATTGGTATACTATTATGGTGGAACTTCGCCGGTTGTTCGTAATTTCGGAGGACGTTATCCGAAAAATGTTTGGGCGGCCAACGATTATATCGTTTATATTCTTCAGCCTAGTGGTTCAACCGGTTTTGGACAGGAGTTTTCGGGACTTCATGTAAACGGTTGGGGACGCGATGCCATTGATGATATTATTGATGGTACCAAAAAGTTTTTGGAAACGCATCCGGCTGCCGATGCCGCAAATGTTGGTTGTATGGGAGCTTCATATGGTGGTTTTACAACGATGATGTTACAAACTCGTACTGATATCTTTAAAACAGCCATTTCACATGCTGGTATTAGCGATATTACCAGCTACTGGGGCGAAGGTTACTGGGGTTATACATACAGTTCTGGTGCTACTGCATATAGCTATCCATGGAATCGAAGAGATATTTATGTTGATAACAGCCCTCTATATAATGCCGATAAATTTCAGAACTCTATTTTATTATTGCACGGAACTGCCGATACTAATGTACCGGTTGGTGAGAGCAAGCAATTTTATATGGCACTGAAACTGTTGGGTAAAAATGCCGAAATGGTATTGGTTGACGGTGAAAACCACTGGATTGTTGACTTTAAGAAACGTATGGCATGGCATTATACAATTATGTCGTGGTTCGATAAAGAACTAAAAGGTCAGTCACAACAGTGGGATGACTTGTATCCTGAGAAAAACTTATAAACGGAAACAGGAAACAGGAAACAGGAAACAGGAAACAGGAAACAGGAGACAGAAGACTGGAAGTGAAACCTGGAAAATATTTAATAAAAAACCTCGCAAGCTATGTTTGCGAGGTTTTTTTATTCTTGTCCTATAGTAATTTATCGTTGAATAAATGAATCAGAAATTGAGATGTTGTATATTCGGTATCCAGAATCCAGAATCCTATTTTTTTAGAACCGTTTTAAGCAATACATATCCTACGATTCCGGAGATTAACGATCCGGCGATAATTCCAATTTTTGCCTGTTCCAGTAGTATTTGATCGTCGAATGCCAGTGTAGCAATGAAAATGGACATGGTAAAACCAAAACCACCTAAAAACGACAGAGAAACAAATTGCTTGTAATTGGTGCCTTCGGGCAAACCGGCAATTTTAAATTTGCGACCAAGCCACACCATTACACTAATTCCAATAAAATTACCAAAGATTAAAGCAAGTGCTATTTGTACCGATAGCCAGGGCAGACCACTTTGTCCCGAAAATGAAGAACTCAGATCAATACCAGCATTCATAAATGCAAATATTGGCATAACCACAAATGCAACCAGACTATGCAAGCGATGTTCTAAATGCTGGTAACGTGGTTGAACGGCATGAACAATATCTTCCATATGATCAATGGATTCAAGTTGCTTTTTGCTTAAAGTTATTATGTCATTACGGCTGTCATAGAAATTTTTGATTTCCGCTCCCATTAAATTATGAAACTCTTTTTCATTTACTTTCGGTTTGGCAGGAATGGCAAAGGCCAGTAAAACACCTGCAATGGTTGGGTGAATACCCGATTTTAAGAACAGGAACCAGATAATTACACTTAAGGTAAAGAAAACATATCGATTATATTGCTGAAATTTATTCAGGGCCAGTAAAACCAGGTAAATTCCCATGGCAATTAAAAGGTAGGTCCAGGCAATACCAGTACTGTAGAAAATGGCAATAATTACAATTGCCCCGATATCGTCGACAATAGCAAACGCAGTTAAAAAGGTTTTTAAGCCCCGGTTAACTCTTGATCCCAAAAGAGCCAGGATACCCAGTGAAAAGGCAATGTCGGTAGCCATTGGTATGGCCCAGCCTTTAGCAGTCTCGGGGGATTTGTTCAGCAAAACAAATATGGCAATCGGTACTACCATACCGCCAATGGCTCCCAATATCGGTAATATGGCCTTTTGCATATTATTAAACTCTCCGGCTAAAACTTCACGTTTAATCTCCAGGCCGATGATAAAGAAAAATAGTGCCATTAAGGCATCGTTAACCCAAAGAATTAAAGGTTTGTAAAGGCTGAAGCCGGCAAATGTAAAGCCTATTTTTATATCGTGCAGACTAAAGTAAAAGTCCTTGTAATTTCCATTGGCAATAATAATGGCTAAAAGGGCCGTTGCAAACAAAATAATACCACTCGAAGCTTCAATTTTGAAAAACCTCTGAAAAGGTGTCAATAAATTCTTCATACTCACATTTTATATTTGTTTACTATACAATTAAAAAAACATATAGTTTTGAGTTTCAAACTTAAATATAGTTTTAATATTTTAATATGTTTCAGAATATTTTGAAAGTAGCTACAGGATATTGTAATAAATAGGGCGTTTATATATCTTCAAAACGAAACAGTAGGGTTTAAAAAAACGGAGCAAGGGTGTTGCTCCGTTTTTTTTTACTCATTTAAATCTATTGCGAGTAATTAATCATTATTCACTACTCACTACTCACTGAAAATTATTTCGCTCTTTTCTTGTAGTAAGCTGCTTTCTTCTTATTATTTAATCTTGTGTATGTATTCTTAAGGTATTTGGCATACCCTTTTGAAGGCGCTATTTTATACAGTTTCTCGTAATAGTCACGAGCCTGTTTAAAGTCTTTGTTTACTTTTTTTAATGCTTTTAACAGAATAGCATATTGCTTATGTGTTTTCTTCTTTTCATAAGCTTTCATCTCTTTTGTATACAGCTTTTCAGCTCTCCAGAAGTATTTTTTGGCATAGTATTCCAGTGCAATAACATTTTTTGGTTCAGCTTTAAGAATTCGTTTTGCCAGTCGTTGGCAAACGTCATCGTTTTTTAAGGCTTGATTTACCAAAAGGTAGCCAGCCATTAAACTGATATCCGCTTTTTGAGCGTCGTTAAATTTCTGCCATAAAGTATTTGCTAAATCCCAGTTCTCACTCTCTACATAAGTTTCGAAAAGGCGGCTTTGAACAGATGTTAAATCAACACCTGCAGGATATTTCTCTATATATGTTTCCAAAGCGGTCATTTCGCGCGAAAGGTTATCGATATCACGATAGCATTTGGATAAACCAAAATACAATTCAGCATCATTATAATCGAGATTTATTGCTTTCTGGAAATAGGTTTCAGCTTTTTTGAATTTTTTAAGTTGAACGGCAGCTTTACCGGCACTGGCATAAACCGGTGCTTTGGCGCTTTTACCTTTGCCTTCGCGATCGCTAATAATTTGCTCCCAGTTATTCAGGGCCTCTTCGTAATTACCCGCTGTATAAGCAGCTTCGCCACTTTTGTTTAGTGCGCTGTATGGACCTATTATCCCACAACTATTAAATAACGATACAATCAGAATTCCGGTAACTAAGTGTTTTAACTTCATTATAAATCTGTTTTGAATAATTTAAGGGGCAAATATATAAATAGTTTGCGTTATAGTTAAAAGTTGAAAGTTAAAAAGTCCCGATAGCTATCCGGTAAAGGTTAAAAAGTCCCGATAGCTATTGGGAAAAGTTGAAGGTTGAAAGGTTGAAAGTCGCGTTAACTCTCGGGAGAGAAGCAGTTCTGCACTGTTTTGTCACTAGCCGGTACCTCAAATCTGCTTAAGGTGGTTTTCTGCATTTTTGCCATGTGGTCAGAATTTTCTGACCCTCTTTTCTGCGTATATACCGGTGCCTCAAATCAGTTTTAGGTAGTTTTCTACACTTGTGCCATATACTCAGAATTTGCCGAGGTATGTTTCTGCAACCAGACCGGTACTTCAAATCAATTTAAGGTTGATTTCTGCACCAATGCCTTCTGTCTGGAATTTGCCGGGGCGTGTTTCTGCACCCTGACCAACACCGTAATTTAAAAAGAGGTAAGGTTCTGCATTTACGCCGGCACAAAAGGGCTTCTTGTACTTGTCGGCCCGAACAGGCCTGAAACACCAGGGGGTTTTTAACAGGTAGCCTGCATTCGGGTCTTTATAATGGTATTTATCATTTAAGCATATTGGAACCGGCATATAATATGTAACAGTTACATTACCTGTATTATACATTTTGGCGAATACTTCGCTATAATTTATTTAGGCAATGGGTATCTTCAATATTATATCAGCTTTTTCCTTTATTTTAATCGAATTTTCTATGTAGTATTCTTACGCTATAGTATTAATGTTTTGATGATGGGAACTTATTTATTCAGATATTAATAAAAAAATAAATACACGTAAACAGCATGAACAGCCGGAATAAGTAATCGCTGCTTCAGGATTTGTAATTAATTATAACAAAGGGTATTGACTTTTACAAAAACTTGCCATAACTTTAATTTAAGTTAAACTAAATTAATCCCTTTTAACTATGATTAAGAAAATTTTATATCATCTAATGCGAAGCGTAGAGTTTTTGCAACTGTTTTCAAGAATTATTGCTGTATGCGAAAAGTATAGAGAGAGTCTTCCGACACTATTGCCTTTAATTACCAGGCTTAAGGATGCATATCGTCTTTTGGAAGAGGCTAATACCAAGGTAATGGCCAGTACTTATACCTTGTTGTTAAAGGAGCTTGACGAAAAACGCGATCAGGCTTATTTAAGTTTTCGATGTTATATAGAAGCTTGTGCCTTCAGTCTTGATGAAACCAAGAGTAAAGCAGCACGGCAAATCGAATTTCAGATTCGCGAAGTGGGCTGGAGCTTACAGTCGATGAGTTATTTGCAACAAACGGTCAATTTAAATAACCTAATAGACATATTAGGGAAAGACCGGAAAATGGTACAGGCCATGGCAAATATTGATGCAGGCCCATGGTTTGAACCTCTGAAGTCGGTACAAACAGAATTTAAGAATACCGAGGCACAACGCAATCAGGAAGAGTCCATTCGTTCGGTTGCTACTGCCAAAGAGGCTATACCTCAAATTAAGGATGCCTTTACCAAACTTACGCAAATGATGGAGATTATGGCGGATATTGAACAAAATGAAAGATACAAACAGCTGGCCGGAGAAATTAATCCGATTATTAGCGATGTCATGAAAAAGGTAAGAGCCCGCCAAACAAGAACAGAAAATGCAACTGATGAGATTCTGAGTAAGAATTAGAATAGATTATAGTGATTGTAAAAGCAGCTTTGGAAACGGGGCTGCTTTTTTAGTGTATAAAAATACGCTGTTCGTCAAAGGAGTAAAAAGCTTTATGTAAGAACCATTGAAAGCAATTATTATCGACTGAATTTTCGTTATTTTCAAATTCTTTTTTTTTGAGTCTGATTGCATGACTGATAGTAGTATTTGTTCAATTGGAATTAGAAGGAAATTATTATTTAATCTTGTGAGAGAGATTTAACCTAAACCAAACCGAATTAAAATGAAATTTAAATTTTTACTTGTTAGCATCTTTATTTTGCAGCTTGTATCAGGACAGGAATACCTTTCCTTCAAGACAAAGCAAATTACAGATCAGAAAGTACGCACGATGCCGGTAAGATCAGTCGGTGGCGAAAAATCAAATCAGTTAACTGTTACTTACAGTTTTGAGAATGCCGGAATTGGCCGGAAAGTGGTAAAAAGTGAAGAGTATCAGTTTTTGCATTTCGAAGGTTTTGCAAAAATGGCTCAGGTTGGGGCTCCTGCATTACCAATGCATAACGATTTAATTGCCGTTCCCGGAGTTGAGGTTCCTGTCGTAAAAATTATTGCTGCTGAATATACCGATATTCAGGGTTATAATATTCATCCTACCCTGGAACCTGAAAGAGATACCGAGGGTGCTGCTCCCGTAGAGTTTCAAAAAGATGAGCGGATCTATTCACGCGATGCTTTTTTTCCAAAGGAAGTGGTAACGGTTGAAAATGTACATCATTACCGTGAAATTCCCATTGCTGTGGTTCAAACCCGTCCAATGCAGTATAATCCGGTTACGAAAACCTTAAGGGTATATTCAAAAATTACCTACCAGGTAAATTATACCGCTACACTGAATTCAAAATCGATAAATGAAAATAGCCTGCATGCCTTAAATCTTTTAAAAGGTAATATACTGAATGCTGCAATTGTAAATACAACAAAAGTAGCAAAAGAGGGCAGTACCGATCCCAATTACCTGATTGTGGCACATAGTGCATATGCTGCTGCTGCTGATACACTTGCGAAATGGAAAGCCCAAATGGGTTATAATGTAGAGGTGATTATTGATGGTTCGTGGGATGCTGCAAAGGTTAAAGAGAGTATTCATTCGCGTTACCAGGCGTATACGCCAAAACCCGATTATTTCGTAATTATTGGCGATCATACCGGCGATTATGCTGTTCCGGGTGAAGAGTATTACGAGCCAAAAAATGAAGATTTATATGCAACAGACCTTTACTACGCCTGTATGGATGGTGGTGATGATTATTACCCGGATATGGCTCATGGTCGTATCTCAGTATCTTCTCCAGCCCAGGCAATGACTGTTGTACGTAAGATTGTGAATTACGAAAGGAATCCTGTAACAAATGCATCGTTTTACGAAAACGGATTGAATTGTGCGCAGTTTCAGGATGTGGCCGACGATGAAGCTCCCGATGGATATGCAGCACGTCGCTTTTGCCATACCAGCGAAAATATTCGCGATTATTTAAAAGATGATCAGGACTATACGGTTGAACGTATCTACTATACCGATGGAGCTAATACACCAACAAACTTTAATAATGGCTATTATTCAAACGGAGAGGCAATTCCGACGGAAATGCTACGGGCAAATAATTTTGACTGGAATGGTGGTGCTGCAGAGATTTTAAGCAGTATTAATGCCGGTAAATTTTATGTTTTTCACCGCGATCATGGCTATTCAGGAGGCATTGGCTGGGCACATCCACGGTTTTTATCTGAAAATACTTATGGTTATGCTTCCAATGTAAATCAATTGAGCAATGGAAGTTTGTTACCAGTTGTATTTAGCATTAATTGTCATACCGGCGAATTTAAACTTGATCAGTGTTTTGCTGAAGAGTTCCTGCGACACGATAATGGTGGTGCTGTTGGAGTTGTTGCAGCTGCATGTTATAGTTACAGTGGTTATAACGATGGATTTGCTACCGGTATGGTAGATGCCATGTGGTCGAATCCCGGATTAACTCCAACATTCGGTTCCGGTGGTAATTCAAGCCCTGTAGCTTCTGATGTGAATAATATTCGTACCATGGGCGATGTGGTAAACCAGGGATTGGCTCGTATGATTGAAACCTGGAATGACAATCGCTATACGCACCGTCTTTTTCACTGGTTTGGCGATCCGGCCATGAGAATGTGGACCGAGAATCCAAATTCAAACACCATAACTGCAACAATCCCTGCCTCGGTAGAGTGCGATGCTACTTCGTTTACCATTACCGGTTGTAATGTTGAAGGTGCTACTGTTACACTTGTAGTAAATAATCAATTGGTAGCAAAAGCATTGGTTTCGGGTGGTAGTGCTACTTTAACATTCGATTATGCAGGCAATTCAGAGCAACCGGCAATTGTTACAATTTCAAAAGAAAATCATAAACCTTTAATGGCTAATGCAGAAGTATTGGGTGATTGTGTTTTCCCTCCTGTGGCCAAATTTATTGCTGATCAATCAACTATTCAACCAGGCGAATCTGTTCAGTTTACCGATGCTTCCCTGAATAATCCGAATACATGGGCATGGACTTTCGAAGGAGCAACACCTTCTGAATCGACAACACAAAATCCTGTTGTTACCTATCATGAAGCCGGAACTTACGATGTTACTTTACGAGTGAGTAGCGAAAATGGTAGTGATGAACTTTTATTAACTGATTTTATTGTTGTCGCTGAATTACAATATTGTAGTGCTACTTCAGACGCATGCGATGAGCATATCAGTAATGTGAGTTTGAATACTATCGAAAACGCTTCGGATTGTGGAAATTACCAGGATTATACCTCCATATCAACCGATTTAAGTAAAGGAAGTACGTATCCGATTGTCGTTACAAATCCTAATGACTATAGCTCCGATAAGGTTGGTTGCTGGATCGACTGGAATCAGGATAAGGATTTTGAAGATGCCGATGAAGCAGTCGTTATAACCTATTCAAATGGATCAGGAACCGGAAATGTAGTTGTTCCCGATCATGCACTAGCTGGCAATACACGCATGAGGATTCGTATTTTGTACAATGGAACTCCTCAACCTTGTGGAGATTCAGATTATGGCGAAGTGGAAGATTATACCGTAAATATTATAGATAATAATACTTATACGCTTACATTTAAGGTAGGTGACGAATCATATGATATTGAAGGTGCTACTGTTACACTTAGTGACGATCAAAGCCAACAAACTAATGCTTCTGGTATTGCTATGTTTAATGGCCTTGAATACGGAACTACTGTTGAGTATTCTGTAGCTGCCGATGGCTATAAACCTAAAAGCGGAAGCGTTGAGATTGATGGTAATGTTGAAGAGTTAATTTCTCTTAAGCAGGAAAAATTTAATGTTAATTTTACTGTAAACAATGGGACTAACGCTATCGAAGGTGCAACAATTACTCTTGGTGATCAAACATTGCTTACTAATGAACAGGGAAAAGCAAACTTCTCGATGGTGCCAGGTGATTATGATTATACAATTTCAGCCGATACTTACGTGTCTGCTTCCGGAGAGATAAGTCTTTCGGATGTAGATGTAGATAAAACAGTGAGCCTGAATCTTGAAAAGTTCAATATTAATTTTACTGTAAACAACGGGACTAATGTAGTTGCTGGTGCTACAGTTATGCTTAGCGATCAAACTGAACTTACCGATAACTCGGGGAAAATTTCATTCCTGATGCAACCGGGCGATTATAACTATACTATTTCGGCCGAAGGTTATAAAGAAGCTAACGGTAATATAAATCTTCAGAATACGGATGTTGACAAAACAGTTACCTTAAGCTTTAATACAGGTTTCGGTGATCTGGATACAAAAGAAATTACCATTTATCCTAATCCAACAAACGGAATGGTAATGCTGAAGGGAACACATGTAAAAGATGCCACTATTAGTGTATATGACTTGCAAGGTGCGAAACTTATCAGTAAAACAGCAGATAATAATCAGATAGAAATAGACCTCTCGAAATATGCGGAAGGTGCTTATATTTTCCAGATTGAAAGCAATCAGAAGGTATATAAGAAATTAATTATAAAAGAGTAGTATGTGCTTTTGAGTTAAGTTAGAATATCATAATGTAGAATATATAAAACCCCGGAATTTAAGTTTCGGGGTTTTTATGTTTTTATATTATTTTTTTGTTTGCGTAATTCAGATATGTTAAAACCCCTTTTTATTTCCTATATTTAGGTTTCAGTTTTAAAATAGATATCATGAAAATACCCATTTACCATATCGATGCTTTTACCGATAAAGTTTTTGGAGGCAATCCTGCGGCTGTATGTCCTTTAGAGCAGTGGCCAGCAGATGATGTGCTTTTGAATATTGCACGTGAAAACAACTTAGCCGAAACCGCTTTCTTTGTATTAGAAGAGGAGCAATTCCACATTCGGTGGTTTACCCCCGATATCGAAATGGATTTATGCGGACATGCTACCCTTGCAACAGCCTATGTGATATTTAATAAAATGAATTTCCTTGGTAATAAAATTGTTTTTAAATCGGTAAGTGGGCAATTGTCGGTAAAACGAAATAAGGATTTGCTTATGCTCGATTTTCCAACACGTATGCCAGAAAAGGTAGATTTACCCGATGTAATTGAGAAAGGAATAGGGAAAAAGCCTGTAGAGGTGTATAAATCGCGCGATTATGTTTTGGTTTATGAAAGCGAGGAGGATATTAAAACCATGATGCCTGATGAAGATATTCTGAATACAATAAACCTTGATCCGGGTGGAATTGTCGTTACCGCCAAAGGAAGCAGCGTTGATTTTGTTTCGCGCTTCTTTACACCGCAGGCTACAATTTTTGAAGATCCTGTAACTGGTTCGGCGCATTGCTCGCTAATTCCTCTTTGGGCACAAAAGTTAGGTAAAGATAAACTGACTGCACTCCAGCTTTCGGAACGGGGAGGAGAACTGTTTTGTGGAAACCGTGGAGATCGGGTCGAAATCAGCGGAAAAGCAGTGACTTTTATGGAAGGTTTTATTAATATTGAATAGGAAAAGAATAATAGAACTTCCACAAATTTGTCATTCCCTTAAATTGCACTAATTTTGCGCAGAAATTAAGATTTTGAATTCAACGATTACACAATATGTTTCTAAAGAAAATAAACGAAGGATTGGCTCAAGCCATAGATGAAGCAGGATATGAAAGTCCGAAGTTTCTGCAGAAAAAAGGAATGTCGAAAATTAAAAGCGGAACCGATGTAATATGTATCGGGCCTGAAGGCAGTGGGAAAACCACAGCCATAGTAATGGGCATAATACAAAAACTAGGCGCAGCTTTGAATGATGTTCCAAGAGCTTTAGTGGTGGTACCTGAAAGAGAACATGCTTTGGACATGAAAGAGTACTTCGATATTTTAGGGAAAAATACCAACCTTCGGGTGCATTGTGTATATAATCGTACCAAAATGCCGGAACTTAAAAATGCCATCTATTTGGGTGCTGATGTAGTTATTGGTACCGCTAAACGTTTACACGACTTATATTCGCAAAGTGGCCTGAATTTAAATGACCTGAAAATGTTTGTAATCGACGATGCCGAAGAGATTATGAAACTAGAGGTAATGTCGCAAATCGATCGTTTGACAGATATTATTCCCGATGTTCAGCATATTCTGTTTGCTACTGAATATAACGACCGCATCGAGCGTTATGCCGAAAAGTATATGGATGTGATGGAGATTATTGAGGATAAAGAATAGTTACGCATTGAAACGCAGAGTTTCGTAAAATAATTATTTAGTGTGAGTTCCGTGAAGCTTTGGGCCTTGGTGTTTTTGCGGAAAAAATGATGTGTTTTTTGAAAAATACATCGATAAAGTTTTTTGGTAATTTATCTTTAATCATGGTTTTATTTGTCTCGCATCTAATAATAAAAAGATGAAACTGATTAAAAAGATACTTTTTTACAGTATACTATTTGTGTTTATTGTACTTGTCGGTATCCCGGTATTATATGCATTTAACATTTTTACTAACGATTCGGAACGGTTAAATGATGAGCCGGCTTATGTGAACACACGTGTTGAAGGTCAAAGTAAATGGTATGTATATAGCTCAGCTGTAAATTATGTTCGAAAGTACCGGAATAAACGTTTGGATGCTACTTCGGAGACAAAAGAGTATTTTACATTTCAACGTGATCTATACCGGGAATTTAAAAAACAGGCTGTTCCGGACTCTGCTTTAAACCTGGCATTTGTTGGTGATATTATGTGGGTTCGCGAAAACTGGAATGATTTTTTAGATCCGGGCATAAAGCAACATTTTGAAAAGCAGCATATGGTTTTTGGAAACCTGGAGAGCCCTATAGATACTGTTGGAGACGTTCCTGGTTTGTTTGGCGATTATCTATTTTACAATTCGGCGGCGGGTTTGGTAAAATCTTTTTATAGCGAAGCTAAAGAGTGCAACTATTTTACAGCTTTATCACTTGCCAATAATCATTGTCTGGATATGGATGCAGAAGGTATGTTTCGAACCATTCACTTTCTGGATAAGCAAAATATAAAACATCATGGTGTATCTCATGAAAACAAGCAAAAGAAATACGTTCAGATAGAAGAGCAGGGGATTCGCATTGGATTTTATGCAGCTACATACGGCATTAACTCGCCGGAACGTTTACCCGGAGCAGGACTTAAAGTGAATGTTATTCCCGGAATTGCTCCAATAAATAGTTCAAAGGTTGATTTAAGCGAAATTAAATCTGCCCTGGAAGCTATGAGAAATGATAGTATTGACTTTAAGATATTGAGCCTGCATTGGGGAAATGAATATGAAATTTATCCTGATCCGGAAATCGTAAAAGTTGCCCATAAAATGGTTGAAGCAGGTGCCGACCTAATCATTGGTTCGCATCCGCATGTATTTCAGCCTAATGAAATTTGCTTTGTAAACGACTATCAGGATGATATATTGATTAATACAGATGCCAGACTTTTGCAAAGAAGCAGGCTAAATGATAATGATGGACGCCCACGAAAAGCAATGGTTATGTATTCGCTGGGAAATTTTGTAACTGCCATGTATACCCCTTTGTGTAGAGTTGGGGTAATACAGTCTTTAAAGCTATACCGTAATCCGGAAAGTGGACATGTAGACTGGACCACACCCGATATGGAATTTGTTTATAATACCGATGCTGATCCAATAACCAAGTCGCGTAAATTAATGATGTGGGAGCATTATATTCAGGCAAAGCAGGAGGTAGATATCAAAACTGCAAAGGAAGAAAAAGAGAAAGTGGAATTTATCATTCACCATATTGGAGGAGACAAATAGATATTTGTGTATTTAATTTTAACATTTGGCAGTTGTCTGTTGTCTATAGACTATAGTCACTAGTCAAGTATTTTTATTTTATATCTAGAAGAAGAATTATGAAAAAACTATTTGTCCTAATTTTATCAATGAGTCTTGGGGTTTGCATTCAAACTGCTAATGCTCAGATTTTAAAAGAAATCAATAAACATATTCCTAAAAAGGTAAAAGCAGGTTTTACTGAAGATGAGGCTGCAAAAGCCATAAAAGAAGCTCTTGTAAAAGGAACCGGGAGTGGAGTCGAAATTGTATCCAAAACCAACGGTTATTTCAAAAGTTCGGAAATTAAAATTCCTTTACCTCCTGAGGCCAAAAAAGTAGAAAAGAAGCTTCGTGCAATTGGTATGGGGAAAAAGGTAGATGATGCAGTTTTGGCAATTAACCGTGCTGCTGAAGATGCTGCCACTGAGGCTAAACCTATTTTTGTGGCTGCTATTAAAAGTATGAGTATTGCTGATGCAATTAATATTGTGAAAGGTGAAGAACATGCCGCAACTCAATATCTAAAACGCACAACAACTAAAGAGCTTAAGGTTAAATTTAAACCGGTTATTAAGTCTTCTTTACAGAAAACAAATGCTACCAAGTATTGGAAAGATATGATGACAGCCTATAATAAAATACCGATGGTGAAAAAAGTGAATCCCGATTTAACCGATTATGCCACCGATAAAGCTATTGAAGGTTTGTTTGTAATGATTGCAAAAGAGGAAGAGAAAATTCGTGAGAATCCAATGGCACGTACAAGTGATCTGCTTAAGAAAGTGTTTGGAAAGTAGAGACGTTTTGGTATCAGGTAATAAGTACCAGGTATCATGACAAATGATTGATTTACTTCTTATAAAATACAAAAAAGTCCTCTAAATATTTCGGAGGACTTTTTTGTATTTTATTATTTACATTTTAGCGTTTCAAACATTGCGATCTCTGCGTGGAATTTATTTCACAATTAATCGCTCCTTAAATGGCAGGAAGGTCATGAAATCAGCATGGTGCACAAGGTATGCTTCGGTGGTTCGTTTTACCATATTACCTTCACCCGCATGGGTGGCAATTATATGACAAATCTCCGCAGGAATACCACACTCTTCAGCAAGTGAAACGCCCGAGAATGGATGGCGCAGATATTTACCATAAGTTCCCTGAACGGCTTTGTTGTTTTTATCCAGTACATATTCCAGTAGTTTACCAACATCGGCCAGAATTGCCCCGGAAATTAACACATCCATATTAGCAGTTAATTCTCCATGGTACATTTCGTTTACTTTATTGCCAGCATCACGGGCAATGTGAACAACTGAACGTTTATGATCCATAAAGGTCACCTTTAAATCCGGTCCGCAAAGCAGGGTAAAAGGAATCCGTTGTAAATCTTCTGCAGTTAATACGCTTCTTTCTAAGGCAAGTTCCCAGGTTTTAGCAGTTTTCTGCCGGATATCAGCATCCTGAATCCAGTTAAGTTCGGGCCATAAGTCGTATATGTTCATTTTTTTAGTTAAAAGTTTATAGTTGAAAGTTAAAGGCTGAAAATGCTAATGCTGCTGATTTGTTTATAGTTCACTAATCACCAATCACAATTCACTAAATACTATTCTATCTTCGCAATAATTGCATCAGTCATCTGGTTAGTCGAAGCAGCACCTTTTTCAATAACATCAGGGCGACCACTCATTTTCATCATATCGTAAGTACGAACTTTACCTTCGCTGATTACTTCTGACACAGCTTTTCGAATAATTCTCGCTTTATCTTTCTCGTTAATGTAATCCAGCATCATACAAGCCGATTCAATCATGGCAATCGGATTTACAATGGATGTATCGAAGTCGGCATATTTGGGAGCAGAGCCGTGTGTTGGTTCAAATACTGCAATACCATCTGCACTCATTTGAGCAGAACATGCAAAGCCTAAACCACCAATCAGACCAGCAAAACCATCGGAAATAATATCCCCAAACATGTTCCCGGCAACAATTACACTGTAGATTTCCGGATTCTTGGTAATCCACATCATTTGTGCATCGATATTGGTATTCCAAAGTTCAATTTCCGGATAATCTTTCTTCTGAATTTCAATGGCCATTTTATACATCATACCTGATGTTTCGCGAATAACATTTGGCTTTTCACAAACTGTAACCGATTTATATCCGTATTCTTTAGCATGTTCAAATGCTGCCTGAAGAATACGTTTGGTAGCTTTTTTTGTGAATATACGAGTGGAAACGGAGATTTCATCTTTTGGCACATGGCCAAAGTTTTTATTGAATTTAGGATGGGTTTTTAAAGCCTGGTATACATCTTCCGGTGGATTGCTCCATTCAACACCACCATATAAGCCCTCGGTATTTTGCCGAAAAATTACGGCGTCAACTTGTGGCTCTTCTATAGTATTGTTGTTTTCCCGGCGAATAAAATTCAGTGGATTACCTTTGTACGATTTGCAGGGACGTATACAAATATCCAAACCAAAATGCTGACGAAGACCTACAATAGGACTTGAATAAACAAGGCCTTTCTCTTTTAATTGAGAATCTAGTTCTTCGAAGGCTTCATCCTTGGGTTTAGAAGTGATTGCGCCAAACAGGCCAATTTTGTGTTTTGCAATTAAATCGAGGGTTCGTTGTGGAAGTGGATTACCCTCTTTACGCCAGAACTCCCATCCAATATCGGCTTCAATATATTCGGCTTCAAATCCGACAGCATCCAATACTCTTAAAGTTTCGTTCAGTACGGTTTTACCTATACCGTCGCCAGGCATTGTTACGATTGTTCTTTTGGCCATTTTAATATAGATTTAGTTATTGTTGGAGTACTTGTTTATATAAAAATAGACGAAAAAAAATGAAAAAGCAATGCCTGCAAACTTTTAGCAAATCATTTAATAATGTTTGTCAATACAAATTGGCTATGTATAACCGTCTTTATTATTCTTGTGGAAAATCTTAAATAACATAGCTTGCCATCAGAAAATTTGTATTTAAAAAATTATATTTGTTTCATATAAATTTAGATTTTTCAAATACAAAATATTATGGGAGTTTTAAGTGAATTAAAACCTGCAGTTATTTGGAATTACTTCGAAGAAATCTGTCAGGTTCCTCGTCCTTCAAAAAAGGAGGAGAAGATCATTGAATTTTTACTTGAGTTTGGTAAAAAGCATAATTTAGAAACCAAACGCGACGAAATAGGAAACGTGTTAATCAGTAAGCCTGCCACACCGGGTAAAGAGAGCCTTAAAACCGTTCTTATGCAAAGTCATATCGATATGGTTTGCGAAAAGAACAACGATGTGGAGTTTAATTTTGATACAGATCCTATTCAGCCGTTTGTAGACGGAAACTGGGTAAAAGCTAAAGGTACTACTTTAGGTGCTGATGACGGTATTGGTATTGCTGCACAAATGGCAATTCTTACTGCTACCGATATTGAGCACGGACCAATTGAGTGTCTGTTTACAGTTGACGAAGAAACAGGTTTAACAGGTGCTTTCGAATTACAACCAGGTTTCTTTGAGGCTCGCACGCTTCTTAACCTTGATTCGGAAGATGATGGAGAATTGTTTATCGGATGTGCAGGTGGTATTGATACCTTAGCGACTTTATCGTACAAAAAGCGTGAAGTGCCAGAGGGATCTGTAGCTTACAAAATTGTAGTAAAAGGTTTAAAAGGCGGTCACTCAGGTGATGAAATCCACAAAGGTCTAGGA
>Ga0070729_10002511_pt1 | contig 23520 bp, 17 predicted proteins | sample tdDd472_FD_66725 | JGI IMG/M metagenome (GOLD analysis project Ga0070729, IMG submission 66725) | Marine sediment microbial communities from the Atlantic coast under amendment with organic carbon and nitrate - tdDd47.2 | ecosystem: Environmental > Aquatic > Marine > Coastal > Sediment | place... | reverse complement strand
GGGCGAACACGAGGTTCGCGGACCACGCCATCGCCTCGGTGAGGGTCAGGCAGATTTCGTCGTTGTCCGACGGCTCGAGGTTCGCGAGTTCGAAGCCGCTCGACCCACCCGAGTAGCAGACGGTCGTCTCGGGGGTCGCGATGCCCTCGGCGAGGAAGGCCGCGCCGGTAATGACCTTGAACGTCGACGCCGCCCACGCGTACCGCCGGCGGGCCAGCCCGTCGTGGATGGCCGGGTCCGCGCCGTCGTCGACCATGCCGATGACCCGACCGGTCGACGGTTCGATGGCGACGATGGCCTCGCCCGGTTCTTCGTATCGCGAGACGACGCCTTCGAGGTGCCGCTGCACCGACGGCTCCAGCGTCAGGACGGCGATGCGTCCGTCGTCGAGCGGCGCGATCCAGCGGTCGCGTTCTTCGTCGAACGTGATGCTCGCCGGGTCGATCGGCGTGCGCGCGAGCCCGTGTTCGGTCCAGGGGACCTCGGGCACGACGGCCTCCGCGGCCGAATTCGCGGCGACCACGCCGGCGGCGCCCGCGGCGAAGGCCGCACGCAGCTCCATCGGCGACGGCGGCGGCTCGAAGTCCTCGGCGGTCGTGCCGACCGGCGCAGGGATCGCCGAGGTGTACACGATCTGCCGCCCGGGCAGGTTCTGTCCGGCGAGCAGGCCGCCGCTCAGAATCACGGCGGACAGCGCGCCGAGCGAGGCGGCGAAACGAGACATCGAGGCACGACGAGGCGTCATGGCGATCCGTGGGCAGCTCGCGCCGCAGGGGTCGAGGCGCGGCGGTGCGCGGTGACGTGCGGCAGGATGCGGCGAGCGTCCCACCCTGTGGCGCGGAAGTCCAATTCGCGGGTTCGCCCGTTGCTCGTGGCAGATTCGCGTGGCAGGGTCTCGCCGATGACGGACTGGACCCAAATCGACGCCTGGGATTTCGCCCTGCCCCCGCACCTCGTCGCCCACGAGCCCGCGGCGCAGCGACGCGCGTCGCGACTGCTGGTGGTCGACCCGGTCGGGGGCGCCATCGAGGACGCCACATTCGCGACGATCGTCGATCGTCTCGGCCCCGACGATCTGCTCGTCGTGAACGATGCGAAGGTGAGCCCGGTTCGGCTGCGTGGGCATCGGTCCACCGGTGGGCGCGTCGAGGTCTTCGTCGTCGGGCTGGGGGATGAAGGGCGATGGGACGCCGACGGACCCGTGGTCGCGATGCTGCGGTCCAACAAGCGCCTCGGTGAAGGCGAGTGGATCACGATCGGCGAGGCCCACCGCATGCGCTTCGACGCGCGCGGCCGCGACGGGCTCGCGCGGCTGTCGCTCGACCCCGGCGTGTCGCTCGACGATGTGCTGACCGCGGGGGGCGAGGTCCCGCTGCCGCCGTACATCCTCAAGCGCCGGAGGGACCTCGGCGAGGCAGAGCTTCGCGCCGAGGACGCCGGGCGGTACCAGACCGTGTACGCAGACCGCCCCGGCGCGGTGGCGGCGCCGACCGCGGGACTGCACTTCGACGACGTCCTGCTGGCCACGCTCGCCGAACGCGGCGTGCGTCGAGCGTCGGTGACGCTGCTCGTCGGGGCCGGCACATTCAAGCCGGTCCAGACCGATCGCCTCGACGACCACGAGATGCACACCGAGGCGTACGACGTCCCTCAGGCGACGGTCGACGCCATCGCCGAGACCCGGCGTCGCGGCGGCCGAGTCGTCGCCGTGGGGACGACGGTCGTGCGCACCCTCGAGGCGGCATCGGCCGGGGGGATGCTCTCAGCGGGCGCCGGGCGAACTGCGCTCTTCATCCGGCCCGGGTTCGCGTTCGCCCAGGTCGACGCGCTCATCACCAACTTTCACCTGCCGAAGAGCACGCTGCTGGCCCTCGTCGGCGCGATGACCGGCCCAGAGCTGCTTCTCGACGCGTACGCCCACGCGGTGCGCGAGGGCTACCGGTTCTACAGCTACGGGGACGCGATGTTCGTCCCGCGGAGACCCCGATGACGGACCCGAACTTCGCGTTCACGCTCGAGGCGACCTCGGGGATGGCTCGGCTCGGGCGCGTCGAGACGTCCCGCGGCGGGTTCGACACACCGATGTTCATGCCCGTCGGCACGCTCGGCACGGTGAAGAGCCTCACGCCGCAGGACCTCGAGGACGTCGGCGCCGAGATCATCCTCGGGAACACGTACCACCTGTACTTGCGCCCGGGCATGGGCGTGATGGAGCAGTTCGGTGGGCTGCACCGGTTCATGGACTGGTCCGGGCCGATCCTCACGGATTCAGGCGGCTTTCAGTTCTACAGCCTGAGCGATCTCGCGAAGTTCGACGACGACGGCGTCGACTTTCGCAGCCACATCGACGGATCGAAGCACCGCTTCACCCCCGAGCGTGTCGTCGAGATCCAGGCGACGATCGGCTCGACGATCATGATGCAGCTGGATCAGTGCCCCGCCCTGCCCGCGACGCCGAAGACCCTCGAGCAGGCCGTGAAGCGCTCGACGGACTGGGCGTTGCGCTCGCTGGCGGTCGCGGATCGTGCGCCCGGGGCGCTCTTCGCCATCGGCCAGGGCGGCACGGACGTGAGCCTTCGCATCGCGCACATCGAAGAGCTCTCGGCGCACGCCTTCGACGGGATCGCGCTCGGCGGGCTCGCCGTCGGTGAGGCGCCTGAAGATATGTACGACACGCTGGAAGCGGTGACGCCTTCGATGCCGGCGGACCGCCCGCGGTACCTGATGGGCGTCGGGCGCCCCGAAGACCTCGTCGAGGCGATCGGCCGAGGCATCGACATGTTCGACTGCGTCATGCCCACGCGGAACGCGCGCAAGGGCTCGGTCTTCACGCGTACGGGGAAGCTGAACCTGCGCAACGCCGGTCACCGCCACGACGAGGCTCCGCTCGACCCGTCGTGCGGTTGCCTCGCGTGCCGGCGATTCAGTCGCGCGTACCTGCACCACCTGTTTCGCAACAAGGAGCTGCTCGGCCCGCGGCTCGCGACCCTGCACAATCTGACGTACTACCTCGATCTCGTGCGGGATGCGCGTGCAGCCATCCGGCGCGGTGAATACGATACGTTCCGGCGCAGCTGCCACGCTGGTTGGACCGGCGGATCTCACGGTTGAAGGGTTGACCCACCCGTGACGGTTCTGGTAGCAGGTGGCGCCTTCGCGCCCAGGGCGCGATCCCGCGACGCACCGCGTCGCGATTTTTGTACGAGTAACGGTAACGTGGAGCGACGGTGAGCGCAGCGATTCTCCTCGCACAGGATGCCCCGGCGAGCTGTCTTCAGGCGGCCTTCTTCCCTCTGATGCTGCTGGCGGTGCTGTACTTGATCGTGCTTCGGCCGCAGCAGAAGCAGATTCAGGAGGCGCAGGAGTTTCGTGACGCCCTGAAGACCGACGATCGCGTCATCACCGCGGGCGGCCTCTTCGGCCGCATCGTGGAGATCGACACGAAGGGCTCGGTGAAGGCCGCCGTTCTCGAAGTCGCCCCGAAGACGAAGATTCGCGTCGCGCTCAGCCAGATCGTGAAGCGACAGGACGACGAGACGTCGTCCGACGAGGCGTAGCGTACCCCTATCGGCGCACGCCGAGGACACGGAGTTGAGATGTCGGGTAGCTGGTGGACGAAGACCGTCCTGTTTGTCGTGGCGGCGGTGGGCTCGATCCTGCTGCTGATCCCCACGTACTATCAGACGGTGCACGAAGACATCGTGCCTCCGGACAATCCGGAGGTGTGGCCGGGGTGGTACACGACGCTCTACAACGCGATCGGGCACCGCCACATCACCTGGGGTCTCGACCTTCAGGGGGGTCTCCACCTGCAGTACCAGGTGGATGTCGACCGTGCGATCAGCGACAAGGTCGACCGTTTCGTCGACCAGATTCGCGACGAGGTCGAGGCGAAGATCGAGGACGACGACCTCGACGTCACCGCCACGGTCGAGCGCATCGCGGGTGAGCCCGCCCTGCGCATCACCGTCGAAGGCGACATGAGCCCGCTGGACCTCGTCGACGAGGACGAGCTCGCGCTCATGAACCTCGTGGCGACGACCGAAGCCGGCGGCGGCCTGCGCCTCGAGGTGGACGCTGCGTTCATCGAAGAGACGAAGGACTACGCGATCAGCCAGGCGATCGAGACGATCCGTGGCCGCATCGACTCGACCGGCGTCGCCGAGCCGAGCATCTCGCGTCGCGGCGACACGGACATTATCGTCCAGTTGCCCGGTCTGTCCGAAGAGCAGTTCGAGCAGACGAAGGACATCATCGCGCGCACGGCCGTGCTGCGGTTCCAGATGGTGTCCGAGCAGAGCAACAGCTTCCTCGCGTCGGTGAACCTGCCCCAGATCGAGGGCGTGACGCAGGCCGCCGGGTCGCTGCCCCGCGCCGATGCCACGAACGAAGCCCGCGAGGCGCTCGTCGAGGCGTTCGAAAACGTCGAGACGCCGGCCGGCACGGTCGTCGCGTTCGAGCGTCTCGAGCAGACGAACCCGCAGACGCAGGAGATGGAGCTCATCGGCTACCAGCCGATGCTGCTCGAGGCGCAGGCGGACCTCACCGGTGAGTACGTCGCGGACGCCCGCGTCGCCACCGACCCGCAGACCGCCAAGCCGGTCGTCTCGCTGCAGTTCGACGCCACCGGCGCCAACCTTTTCTGCACGCTGACCACCGAGAACTCGGGCCGCCGGATGGCCATTGTCCTCGACAACGAGGTCCGCTCGGCGCCGAACATCAACGAGCCCATCTGCGGCGGTCGCGCCCAGATCACGATGGGCAGCGGCGGGTCGTACAACCAGATGTACCTGGAGGCCGAGGCGCTCACGATCGTGCTGCGCAACGGCGCCCTGCCCGCGCCCATCGAGAAGCAGTTCGAGACGCAGGTCGGCCCGTCGCTCGGTGCCGACTCGATCCGCAGCGGCTCGCTCTCGCTGGCCATCGCGTTCGGTCTCGTCGTGCTCTTCGTGCTCTTCTACTACAAGATGGCGGGCCTCATCACGAACCTCGCCCTCTTCATGAACGTGCTGTTCATCGGCGCGATGCTCTCGCTGCTCGGCGCGACGCTGACCCTGCCCGGCATCGCCGGCATCACGTTGACGATCGGTATGGCCGTCGACGCGAACGTCATCATCTTCGAGCGCATCAAGGAGGAGCGCCGCCTCGGCAAGACCCTGCGTGCCTCGATCGCGTCGGGGTACGAGAAGGCCCTCTCGGCCGTCGTCGACGCGAACGTCACCACGGCGGTCGCCGGCATCATCCTCCTCGAGTTCGGGTCGGGCCCGGTCCGCGGTTTCGCGGTCACCCTGCTCATCGGCATCGCGTCGTCGCTCCTGACGGCCGTCGTGCTGACCCGTCTCGTGTTCGACTACCTCCTCGACGGCCGCAAGATCACGCGGCTGAACATGTGAGCCCCTGACCATGTCGCAGAAAACCAACCGCGCCGAGATCGACTTTCTCGGCAAGCGCTACATCTTCGCCGGCATCTCCGCCGCGCTGGTGCTGGCGAGTCTGGTGCTGCTGGTCGTGCCGGGCCCGAAGTACGGCATCGACTTCGCCGGCGGCACGAACATCATCGTTCGGTTCAACGAGCATCACCCGATCGGCGACGTGCGTACGGCCGTCGAGGGGATGGGCTTCGAGGACGCGGCGGTGCAGGAGTTCGGCGCCGAGGGCAACAACCAGTACCTCATCAGCACGTCGGCCACGACGACGATGAACGAAGAGCGCCGCACTGCGCTTACCGACGCCATCGTGGGTCTGTACGGTGAAGACACCGTCATCGACTTCGACGAGGCCGCCGGCGACCGCATCTACTCGCAGCTGCCCGAGTCGGCCTACGAGTACGACGGGACCGGAGACGACTACGTCCCGACGCCCGAAGAGCATGAGGCCAACAAGGTGGTGGCCGAGGCGGCCATCCTCGCAGCCCTGCAGGAGGCCGGGTTCGACGAGGCCGAGGTCGTCGGGTACGGCGCCGCGGGCGACCGCCGCTTCGACATCCGCGTGTCTGCGGTGCAGGGTGTGGTGACCGAGCAGTTCGTCGCCGCCTTCGGCGAGGAGTTCGGCGTCATCGACCGCGTCGAGACCGTCGGTCCGCGCGTCGGTCAGCAGCTGCGGGACGACGGCATCAAGGCCGTCCTCTTCGCGCTCATCGCCATCCTGCTCTACATCGCGGTGCGCTTCGACCTGCGGTATGCGCCGGGCGCCGTGCTCGCGCTCTTTCACGACGTCATGATCACGATGGGCATCTTCGTGATTCTGCAGCAGGAGATCAGCCTGCCGATCATCGCTGCGCTGCTCACCATCGTCGGCTACTCGCTGAACGACACGATCGTGAACTTCGACCGTGTCCGCGAGAACATCCAGCTGACCGAGAACCCGAGCAACATCCTCGGGCTCGTGAACCGCAGCGTGAACGAGTGCCTGAGCCGTACGGTCCTCACGTCGGTCACGACGCTCATCGCGGTCGTCATCATCTTCCTCTTCGGCGGCGGGCTCATCCGCTCGTTCGCCCTCGCGATGATCATCGGCGTCATCGTCGGTACGTACTCGTCGATCTACGTCGCCAGCCCGGTGCTCGTCTGGACGAGCAACTGGCTCGACGAGCGGCGCAAGGCCCGTGAGGCCACCGAAGCTCTCGCCTGATCGCGAGACGCTCGTTCGACCGCTGCGCCGCGCCCTCGGGTTCGGCGCAGCGTTCGTTTTTGCTCAAGCTCGGCGAGGGCTACGCCGAGCGTGAGGCGCGGCATCCCGCAGTACGCCGCCGGATGCGCCCCGGGGAGCTTCGCGGTGGCGGGAACCGATCGGGCGCGCCAGACGTTCGTTCGGTTACAGCGGTAGGCGCGCGGCGAAACCGTGCGTATACTGTGGTGGATGAAGAAACGATCACACACCTGTCACGATACGGATGCTTTGGCACCGCTACCCACCCAGAAAGCGCGCGAGCACACACTACGCCCGTGAGTTCCAGATCCGAGAGCTGACGGCTCAGGTCCTGTTGAATCGGGGCCTGAACGGGCTTGAGGTGATGCGAGGCTTTCTGAAGCCCGAGTTCGACGAGCTGCACGATCCCTTCCTGATGAAGGACATGGAGAAAGCAGTTCGGCGGATTCGACGCGCCATTGTTCGGCGCGAACGGATCCACGTGCACGGGGACTACGACGTCGACGGGATCACCGCGACGGCGGTCATCATGGAGGGGCTCCGCCAGGCGGGCGCCGACGTGCACTACCACATCATCAACCGCAACGACGCGTCGGTGGGGTTGTCGGTGCGCAGCCTCGACCGCGATCACCTGCCCCACAACCCGAAGCTGATCATCACCGCGGACTGTGGCACGAGCAGCCTCGAGGGCATCAAGAAGGCGAAGGACGCCGGGGTCGACGTCATCGTCGTCGACCACCACATGCCCGGGCCTCGGCTGCCGCGCTGTGCCGCGCTCCTCAACCCGATGCAGCCGCGCTGTGAGTTCCCGTTCAAGGGGCTCGCCGCGGTCGGCGTCGCCTTCAACCTGATCCTCGGGCTCGACCGCTTTCTGTCGAAGGCCGAAGAAGGCTGGCCGCGACTCGGCGTCGAGCGAATGACGGACCTCGTCGCGCTCGGCACGATCAGTGACCTCGTGCCGCTGGTCGACGAGAACCGCATCTTCGTCCGCGCCGGGATGGAGCGGCTGCGTAGCGCGCGGCGCCCGGGCATCTGCGCCCTCATGCGGTCCGCCCGCCTGCTGCGGTCGAACTTCGAGCCGGCCCACGCGAACGCCATCACCGCGCGCACCGTCGGCTATCGCCTCGCGCCGCTGCTGAACGCCGCCGGCCGCATGGACGACGCCAACCAGTGCGTCGACCTGCTCATCGCGGACAACTTTCGCGTCGCCGACCGCATCACGAGCGACCTGCAGTCGTTCAACTCGGCCCGCCAGGCAGCAGAGAAGGATGTACTGACTCAGGCCGTAGAGCGCGCGGAGCAGCTCGTCGAACGCGAGGCCCCTGCCCTCGTGCTCGTGGATGCCGACTGGCACCCCGGCGTGCTGGGCATCGTCGCGTCGCGCCTCGTCGAGCGGTACAACCGGCCGTCGCTCGTGGCGGCGATCGACCAGAGCGGAATGGCCAAGGGATCGATTCGCGCACCGGACGGCATCGACATGCTGCAGGTGCTGCACGACACGCGGGACCTGCTCGACACCTGGGGCGGCCACAAGGTGGCGGCCGGAGTGGCGTTCAAGGCCGTCCACGAAGACGAGCTGCGCCGACGGGTCGAAGCCGGGGTCGCCGAGCAGACAGGCCATGACGCCGTGCCCGATCGGACGGTGCACATCGACGGCGTGCTCGGCTTCGACGCCATCACGCCCTCGCTGATTGACGAGCTCGAGTCGCTCGCGCCCTTTGGCGCCGCGAACCCGGAGCCGGTGTTCGAAGCACGGCGGGTGCAGCCGATTCAGGCGCGCATCGTGAACGGAAGCAACGCCCGCGTGCGGCTTCGCCAGGGTTCGGTCGTGCTCGATGCCTACGGGTACGGGCTCGGCAAGCGCGTCGGCGAGCTGCGGCGCGCGGTGGACATCGTGTTCACGCCGCGTGTGGTGCGTTCGAAGGGCCAGACGCAGGTCGAGCTCGTGCTGCGCGATTTCTCCGAGGCCCGCTGACATGAGTCGTCGACGTGAACGCCGGCCGCTGCGCCGGCCTTCGGGCCCTTCGTGGGTGACGTGGGCCAACCTCGCCATGATGGCGGTGGTGCTCATCGTGGTCATCCTGTCGCGTGGTCCGGTGGCCGACGCCGTGAACTCGATGTTCGAGCAGGTCGCGAGCGAAGAGGGATCCGGCGAGGGGTCCGGGACCGACGCGGCTGATGCGGCGCCCGAGCCGACGGCGGGCGACGCAGTCCGTGTAGCGACGCAGCGCGTGCGCTTCGCGACACAGCTCGCACAGATGCAATCGAACCGGGACGGATCGGGTGACGGTGCAACCGAACGCTGAGCTGCTGGGTCTGTACGACGAGACCTTCCTTTCGCACCGGGCGGCCGACATCGAGCGGTTCATCGCCTGGCGCGACGCGCGTGGCGACCGGCCGATGCCGACCGCGATCGAGATCGGGTGCAACCGGGGCCGGTTCCTCGCCGGCGTGGCGCGTACACACGCGCCCGACCCGGTGCTCGGCATCGAGTGGCGCGCGAAGTTCGCGCGGTGGGCCGTGGAATGGATGGGCAAGCGGGGGCACGACAACGCCGAGGTCCTTCACGGCGACGCGAAGCTGATCCTGCCGACCATCATCCCGGTCCGTAGCCTCGACGCGGTGTATGTCACCTTCCCCGACCCGTGGTGGAAGCAACGGCACGCGTCACGGCGTCTGCTCGAGCCGCTCTTCATGCGCGTCATTGCGCGACGGCTGAAACCCGGCGGGCGGCTGTACCTGAAGAGCGACGTGTTCGACTACCTGTACCGTGTGCGCGCGTTTGCCGAGGTGAGCGGCGCGCTGCGTCCACTGCCGTCGGACCTGTGGCCCGACGAGTCCACGTGGGCCCTGACGACGCGAGAGCGCAAGTGCCGGCAGGCCGCAGTACCGTTCGGGCGAGGCTACTATCAGCGCGCGCCGGACTTCGACGACACGCTGCCGACCGAGCCCGAACGGGCTGAGGACTTCGCCATCGACGAGAACGCGCCGGCGGAGTCGTTGATCCGAGGCAAGCCCCCGGCCGACAAGGCATCGAAGGGTCGCCGGCGCGGATAGGCGCTCGACCGCTACCACGACAAAGCCCGCGACCGTGCATCGGCCGCGGGCTTCATCGGTCTCAGGGGTGACGCGCCGGGCGTTCACCCGTGGCTCACCCTGGAGCAGCCGAGGCGCTGCGCCCCGCTGCCTGCGCGATCAGGGGGTCGACCAGTAGAGCTCGACGAGATTGAGCAGCGGGGTCAGGTCGCGGTTGCTCGTGCGCAGCTGCATCTCGAGCTCGATGTACCGCCCGGGCGGCAGGCCGCTCAGGTTCGCCGGCAGGTCGATGAACGGGCCGGCGTATCCGGACCACGACGTCGCGTCGTTCGAGACCCGCGCGCGCAGCTGGATGTCCGTCTCGTCGGGCATGTCGGCGTCCCACACGACCTCGTTGAACGTGCAGTTCTCTACGCCGCAGTCGAACTGCACCGTCCAGATCCCGCGCCGCGCGGTGAAGTTCCGCAGCTGGAACCCGGTGAGGTCGGAGTAGCTGTACGGGTTGCGGCCCACCGAGACCTCGCCCGCGCGCGCGCCTTCCGGCGTGAGGCGGACGACGTTGTTCGAGCTGTAGCACGGCACCCAGACGTGGTTGTCGTTCGCGATGCCGATGCCGATCGGGCCGCTGCACGCCGGGTAGGTGCCGACGAATGCCTCGGCCTCGGGGTCGAACTTCGCCACGCGGTCCGTGCCGTAGCTCGCCACCCAGACGAACCCGTCGCCATCGACGGCAACGCCGCGGGTGCGGTCGAGACCGGGGGTCTCGTACGACGTGAACGTCTCGGACAGGCGGTCGAAGCGCACGAGGTTGTTGCAGGTGAAGTTGCCGAGCCAGACGTTGCCGTCGACGTCGACCGCGATGCCGTAGGGGTTCGAGCAGCCCGGGATCTCCCAGGTGCCGACAACCTCGCCGAGGGTGGTGTCGAACGCGCCGAGACGGCCGCCGGTGAACTCGGGGATCTCGAGGTTCGTGAACCAGATGATGCCTTCGCTGTCGATCGCGATGCCGTACACGCGGGCGTCGACGAAGTGCGACTCGATGACCAGGCCGGTCGTCGGGTCGAGGCGACGCAGGGTGCGGTCGTTGTACGTGCCGACCCACGGGAACCCGTCCGCATCGACGGCCATGCCGCGCGGCACGGCGTCGTTGGGGCCGACCGGCGCGTTGTACTGGACGCAGTCGGCGCCTTCGCAGTCGCGCACGTCGACACGGGTCACGGTGCCCTGCCCCGAGAACGCGCGGTTGGCGACGAACACGTTGCCGCGGAAGTCGACCGCCGTACGGCTCGGGCTCTGGCCGACCGGGTAGCGCGACTCCTCGGTGATCGTCTCGGTGTTGATGCGCGAGACGGTCGCCTCACCGCTGTTCGCGACCCAGAGGTACGGCAGGCCCGAGAACGACGATCCGAGCCGGAGCCCACCGGTCACGTCGACCTCGAGTCCCTCGGACTCACCCTCGGCCCACTCGCCCGGCTCTTCGCCCCAGGATTCGACGAAACACGGGCCAAAGCAGACACCGCAGACGTTCACGAGGCCTTCGTCGACGAGGCCATCGCAGTCGTTGTCGACACCGTCGCAGCAGGTCGGGCCGCAGTCTTCTTCGGGCTCGACGCCCTCGATGCACTGGCCGCAGGCGTTGCGCAGGAACTCGTCGATCTGCCCATCGCAGTCGTTGTCGAGGCCGTCGCAGATCTCGAGCTCGCCGCCGCAGACGGAGCAGCCGTCGGGGCCTTCGTCGATCTCGCCGTCGCAGTCGTTGTCGAGGCCGTCGCAGATCTCGATGCCGGGCAGGATGGCGCCTTCGCAGGGGCCCCAGAACTCGCCGCTCGGGTCGCATTCGCGCACGCCGTCGGTGCACTCACCGACGCCGCGCTGGTCGGCACGCCCGGGCCAGCAGCCCGTGGCGCCGTCGAAGCAGCCGCAGCTCTCGTCGATCTCGCCGTCGCAGTCGTTGTCCAGGCCGTCGCCGCACTCCTCGGGCTCATCGATCGCGCCGCACTCGCCGCAGAGGTTCGTCAGGCCCTCGTCGATCTGACCGTCGCAGTCGTCGTCGATGCCGTTGCAGGTCTCGACCGGGTCGGCGGCGCCGCAGACGCCGCAGCTGTTCGCGAGGCCCTCGTCGATCTGGCCGTCGCAGTCGTCGTCGAGGCCGTTGCAGACCTCGACGGCCGGCAGCACTTCGCCGAGGCAGGCGACGAACGCGTCGTCGGCGCACTCGGCGACACCGCCGCGGCAGATGCCGAAGCCGAGGGTCGCCGGCGGGCCCGTGTAGCAGGGCTGGTTCGTCCGGCCCTCGCACGAGCAGCCTTCGACGTCGTCGACCGCGCCGTTGCAGTCGTTGTCGAGGAAGTCGCCGCAGATCTCTTCGGGGGGCGCGCCGCATGTGCCGCACGAGTTCGAGACGCCCTCGTCGACGCTGCCGTCACAGTCGTTGTCGCGCGCGTCGCAGATCTCGTCGCGGGGGCTACCGTGGTTGCAGTCCGACCAGACGCCGTCGTCACAGACGCGGTAGCCGTCGCGGCAGGCGCCGACGCCCTGCACGGCGGGGTCACCCTCGTAGCAGGCCTCGACCTGCCCGTCCGAGCAGGTGCAGTCCTCGTCGACGTCCCCGTCGCAGTCGTTGTCGAACCGGTCGCCGCAGATCTCCTCGGCGCCCGGGTTCACGTCTGCGTTGAGGTCGTTGCAGTCGGGGCCGGGATCGCAGTTGAGCCCGTAGGTGTCGTCGTCCTGGTCGATGCACTCGGCGGCACCGCCGCCGTCGTCCGACCCACCGGTGTCTTCGGACCCGGTGTCGTCACCGGTGTCCGCCTCCGAGACGTCGCCGTCGCCGGTGTCGCCGGACGGCGGCGTCACGGTCGCGTCGTCGCCGCAGCCCGTGGCGAACATCGCCAGCGCAGCGGTGAAGAGGAGAGCAAGGCGCAGCGAGGATGCGCGTACCATGGGCCCGAACCACGTCGTGAGGGCGCGCGCCTCGCGCGGGCACGCGTGAGAGCAGTCTAGTCGGGCCCCGGATTCGGCGTCAACGGACGGCGAGCGCCGAACGGGAAGATCGCGCCCCGAGATCGGGAGCGAGCGCAGCGCCGTTCGGATGGCGCATCGGATCCCGTGGTGAATGCCCCGAGCGCAGGCCAGCGCCTGCGCCTGGGGTCACCGAACGCCGGACCCGTTCCAGGCCGCGATGCGGTACGCGTACCCGAGGTTGGTCAGCACGTAGATCGCGCCGGGACCGGCCGCGGCCGCGGACGACACGCCGGAGTCGGGCGAGAACCGGTTGTGCAGCCACGGGGTCGTCCCGTCGACGACGGCGAGGCCACGGGTCGCGGTGCCGTACACGAGGTGCCCGCCGATGCGAGCGGCGTCCGTCGTGCCGTCGTCGTCGAGCTCGAGCACGCCGACCGGGTCACCCGTTGCCGGGTCGAGCCAGCGGATCGTGCCGGCGGTGTCACCCACGACCACACGGCCGCCGGCCATCTCGGGGCTCGTTGCGCCCTGCATCGGTGCCGACCAGAGGGCCTCGCCCGTCGCCGCGTCGAGAGCCCACAGGCCGTGGGCGAACGACGAGGCGTACACGACGCCATCGGCGACGAGAGGACGACCATCGACGTCGGTGAGGCGTCGTTCGCCGCCAGCGAGGTCGGCCACCCAGCGGGTCGAACCGTCGAGCCCGAGGCACGCGAGGCTGCCATCCGAGAACCCGGCGTAGACCGCGTCGTCGGTGAACGTCGGCGACGAGGCGCCCTCGACCGTGAGGTCGCGCCGCCCGGTGCGCTCGAAGCGCCACGCGAGCTCGCCGGTCTCGCGATCGACGACGTAGAGCGTGTCGTCGGCGCCCACGACGGCGACGTGCGCCGCACCGACACCGGGTTCGCCGGTGAGCACTGTGCCCGACGACCACGACCAGCGCTCGCCGCCGCTGCGGGCGTCGATGGCGCGGAGGTTGCCGTCGATGTGCGAGAGATAGAAGACCCCGTCGACCTCGACCGGCGCGCTGACCGTGCCGTCGCCGAGCTCGAGGGCCCACAGCCGCTCGCCGGACGCCATGTCGAGGCCGTACACGGCGCCGGCGCGGGTCGCGAAGGCCACGACGCCGCGGGACTCCGAGATCGCCACGCCGCCCAGCTCACGCGGGCGCCACCGGTAGTTGTCGACGACAGAACCGCCGTCCGGCTCGAGCGGGACGCGCCATTGCACGTCCAGCCGAACCCCCGACGAGAGTACGTGGGTCGGCGGAGGCGAGACCGTGGCCCCACCGCACGCGACGACCGCGCCAGCGAGGGCAGCCGTCAGAGCAAGGCGGGCTACACGCATCGTCACTCGCTGTCTTCGCCCTCGGCGCCGTCCGCAGACGCGAGGCCGTTGGCGATCTCGATCTGCTCGACACGCGCGGTCGCGTACTCGAGGCCGCGGCGGTCCGGGTGCTCGTCGAGCAGCGACTGCCACGCGTCACGGGCGGCGGTCGGGGTGCCGGCGGCGTCGATGAGCGTCGCACGGTGCAGGTCGACCGCGAACGTCCACGCCTCGTCTTCGGCAGCGACGCTGTCGAGCAGCGCGAGCGCGCCGTCGAGGTCGCCGTTCTCGGCCATCGATGAGGCCACGCCGAAGGTCGCGACGACGGCCTCGGGCGATCCCTCGACCGTCGACACGGCGCCCTGGTATGCGGTCACCGCCGCGTCGGCTTCGCCGCGCTGCAGGGCCGCACGACCCGAGAGCAGGTTCGCGATGAACGGCGTCGCAGAACCGTCGATCGCGCCAACGGCCTCGGTCAGCGCCGACGCCTGGGCGCCGAGCGACGGGTACACGCCGTCCGGGCCAACCGGCGCGGTCGACACGTTGAGCGCGTTGAACGCGGGCGCGGCGGCCTCGGCGCGGCGGTCGTCGGCGCCGTCGTACACCATCGACACCGCGACGATGCCGATGAAGAGCACAACGAGCCCGCCGATCACGAGGTTGCGGTTGTCGTTGATCCAGCCGAAGGTCTGTCGCGACGCCTCGAGAATCTCGTCGCCCTCGATATACGCAGCACCTGCGTCATCGACTTCGGGCATCTCCTCGGGCTCTTCGGCCTCGGGCCGCTTCTTCTTGATCTTGATGGCCACAATCGCCTCTATCGACCGGAGTTTCGTCCGGGCGGCTCCCAGGGGGTGCCGCGCGCGGAACGCGCCGTATATCCGTCGGAGTTCGAGCATGTCAAGCCGCGCTGCCGCCTTCGCGACCCTGCTGGTCGCGGCCACGATGCTGGTCGCGTCGGGCTCGGCGTTCGCTCAGGCTGGCGAGCGTGAGGTGGCGGTCACCGCGAGCCCGACCTGGGTAACGGTGCCCGACTTTCGCGGGGACCGGTTCGGGCCGGGTCTCGGCCTGTCAGTCTTCTACGGCCTGAGTGACAGCTGGTCCCTCGGCGCCTACACCCTCGGGGTGGCGTCACTGACCCGAACGCCCGAAGGCGACGACGCCGAGCGCGGCGATCCGGGCCTTCTGCTCGGGGTCTTCGCCGGGCCCGCGTTCAACGTCGACATCGTGCGCGTCGTGCCGTGGATCTCGCTGCTTCCGGGCGTCTGGCTCCACGACGACCGCCTCGCCCCGAGCCCGAATCCGGCCCTCGGCGTCCGCGCCGCCCTCGGTGCCGACTGGCGCGTCGATCGGCGCTGGGCCTTCGGCGGGTTCATCGCGTGGCAGGCCGTCCTGCCGGACCCGCTCGACTACCCGGCAATCACGAGCGTCGGGCTTCGCATCACGCGGGTCTTCGAAACGGACGCGCTTTGAACGGCGAACGACGAGGGGGCCGGGGCCGGAATCTGGCGTCGCCCCGCGCGCGTGCGATGCGGTTGGGATGCCCTGAAATCCCCTGCACTTTCGGTGGGGTCGTGAACCCGGCGCCTTGACATCTCGGCGCCTCGCGTGGTTTCACGCGGGCTCCATGATTCGCATTGGCACCGGGAGATCCCGATGATGTACCGACGCCTGGCGCGCTCTCTCGCGCTGCTCGCGTTCGCTGTTTCGATGGTCGCCACGCCGGCGGCTGTGTTCGCGCAGGACGAAGCGCCCACGACCGAAGAAGCCCCCACAGACGCCGCGGACTCGACCGCTGACGCCGACGAAGCGTCCGGCGACGCGGCCGAAGGCTCAGGCGCCGAGGATGGCTCTGGCGACGGCGTGGTCGGCAGCGACGAGTCTGCCGCGAGCACCGGCTTTGCGTCGAAGATCGACGCTGCGTTCTCAGGAGTCGTTGGCGCGATGGCCAGCGTGCTCTTCTTCGAGCCTCTGCCCGGGATGCCGTTCATCGTCGTGTGGCTGGTGATCGGCGCCGTGTTCTTCACGTTCTACTTCGGCTTCGTGAACATCCGCGCGTTCCGCCACGCCATCGACGTGTTGCGCGGGCGGTACGACAATCCGGATGACGAGGGCGAGGTCAGCCACTTCCAGGCGCTGTCGTCGGCGCTCAGCGCGACGGTCGGTCTCGGCAACATCGCCGGTGTCGCCGTCGCGGTGACCACCGGTGGCCCCGGCGCCATCTTCTGGATGCTCGTCGCCGCGTTCTTCGGCATGACCGCCAAGTTCGCCGAGGTCACGCTCGGTCAGAAGTACCGCATCGTCGACGAAGAGGGGCGCGTTCTGGGTGGCCCGATGCGGTACCTCGAGGCCGGCCTCACCGAGATGGGACTGGCCCCGCTCGGCAAGGTGCTCGCCGTGATGTTCGCCATCTTCTGCATCGGCGGCTCGTTCGGTGGCGGCAACATGTTCCAGGCGAATCAGGCGTATCAGGCCTTCGACGAGTTCTTCGTCGAGCGCTTCGCCTTCCACATCCCGGCCGAGATCTTCGGGCTCGTCATGATGGTCGCCGTCGGCGTAGTCATCTTCGGCGGCATCAAGAGCATCGCGAAGACGGCTGAGCGCATCGTGCCGCTCATGGTGGGCATGTACCTGACCGCTGCGATCTTCGTGATCATCACGAACATCGCGCACCTGCCGCACGCCCTCGGCCAGATCTTCAACGACGCGTTCACCGGCTCCGCGGTGGGCGGCGGATTCCTCGGCGTGCTCATCGTCGGGTTCCAGCGGGCTGCGTTCTCGAACGAGGCCGGCATCGGTTCGGCCTCTATCGCGCACTCCGCAGCGAAGACGGACGAGCCCATCCGCGAAGGTCTCGTCGGCCTCATCGAGCCGTTCATCGACACGATCCTCGTCTGCCTCGCGACCGCCCTCGTCATCGTCATCTCGGGCGTGCACGAGGATCCGGCGCTCGCCGACGTGTCCGGCGCGGTGCTCACCGCGAAGGCCTTCGAGACCGTCATCAGCTGGTTCCCCCTGCTGCTCTCGATCTCGATCGTGCTCTTCGCGTACTCGACGATGATCTCGTGGAGCTACTACGGCGAGCGGTCGTGGACGAAGCTCTTCGGCGCGAAGAGCAGCGTCATCTATCGCGGGCTCTTCCTCGTCTTCATCTTCATCGGCACCATCTCGACGCTGGACTCGGTCATCACGTTCAGTGACCTGATGATCCTGTCGATGGCGTTCCCGAACATCCTCGGCCTGTACCTGCTGGCCGGGAAGGTGAAGAAGGACCTCAACACGTACATGGACAAGCTGAACAGCGGCCAGTTCAAGACGTACGACGGGAGCGACACGTGATCGACCTGCTGAACGCCATCAACGGCGTCCTGTGGCACGAAGCCACCCTCTTCGTTCTGCTGGCCGCCGGTGTGGTGTTCACCGTCGCGACCCGATTCTCGCAGTGGACGATTCTGACCCACGGGGTGCAGGTCGTCCGCGGCGTCTATGACGACCCTGACGACCCGGGCGCCATCAATCACTTCCAGGCCCTGTCGGCGGCGCTGTCCGGCACCGTCGGTCTCGGCAACATCGGCGGCGTCGCGCTGGCCATCGGCATCGGCGGCCCGGGCGCCCTCTTCTGGATGTGGGTCGTCGCCGTGTTCGGCATGGCCGTGAAGGCCGTCGAGATCACGCTGGCGATGATGTACCGCAACACCGAGGACCCGCGGAAGCCGTCCGGCGGCGCGATGTGGGTCATCGAGAAGACCCTCGGCGCGCGGGGCGGCTCGGCGAAGGTCATCGCGCGCATCATGGGCAGCGTGTTCTGCGTCACGATGATCATCTCGACGATCACCGGCGGCAACATCTTCCAGGCGTGGAACGTCGCCACCCTGACCGAGACCTACTTCGAGGTCCCGCAGATGGTGACGACCATCGTCCTCGCGACGATCGTCGGCGCGGTGATCATCGGTGGCATCGAGCGCATCGGCGCCGTCGCCGGCCGCCTCGTGCCGGGCATGGTCTTTCTGTACCTCGCCGCCGCCCTCGCGGTGTGCACCCGGTTCGCCGGCGAGATCCCGTCGATGCTGCTGCTCGTCGTGCAGAGCGCGTTCAGCCCGACCGACGCCGGCGGTGCCTTCGTCGGCGCCGGCATCTTCTTCGCCTTCCGCATCGGCATGCAGCGCGCTCTCTTCTCGAACGAAGCGGGCCAGGGTTCGGCGCCGATCGCGCACGCCGCGGCGAAGACCGACGAGCCGGCGCGCGAGGGTCTCGTGGGCGGCCTCGGGCCGTTCATCGACACGATCATCATCTGCACCCTGACTGCGCTCGTCATTCTGCTGACGGGCACGTGGGACCGGGACCCGGTTGGCGACCTGGTCGGCGACTACAGCCTCGTCGAGGTCGAAGACAGCATCGGCGAGTGGGCATTCGAAGGCCCGACGGCGATCGACGCGCTGCCCGAAGTCGGCTCGCTCGACCCGTGGTCCGCCGGCGACGCGTTCTATCTGCTCGCCGAGGTGCCTGCCGGCACGTCGCTCGAACGTGGCTCGTCGGTCGTCGCTCTCGACGGCGAGGTCGTCTACCGCGCGAACGAGGACGGCACGCAGTCCGAAGACCTCGAGATCGCGTGGTCCACCGTCATGCTCGACGTCTCCGAGTGGGCCGCTGAGGGCATCCTGATCCCCGAGCTGCAGCCGGGGGTGTATCGCTCGTATGGCGGCGCCGCGTTGACGGCCGTTGCGTTCGACCGCGCGTTCCCCGGGCTCGGCAAGTGGCTGGTGACGCTGGCTGCCTGGCTCTTTGCCCTGTCGACCATGATCTCGTGGTCGTACTACGGCGAGCAGGGGATGGTGTACCTCGTCGGCGAGAAGCTCGTTCTGCCGTACAAGCTCGTCTTTCTCGTCGCAGCTGCGGCGGCGCCGATCGCCGCGTCCAACGTCGACGCTCTGCTCGCCGTCATCGACTTCGGTACCGGCGCGATGCTGTGGGGCAACATCCCGATCCTTCTGCTGATGGGCCACCTCGCGGTGCGCGAGATGAACCGGTACAACGACCGGCTGCGCAACGGCGAGATCCAGCCCCACGAGCCGCGGTCGATCGAGGACCTCGTCGACGAGTGAGGGCACGCGCGGGATGGCGCGCGTGCAGGACGACACGCCTGCGATAGAGCATCACGGCGGTCGCTCGCTGCGGGCACGTCCTCGCCGAATCGCAGGTGCGAGAGTCGTGCACTCGGCTCGGACATTCGTCCCGAACCGACGCGCGAATCAGCGCCCGCTGCCGGGATCGTCCGGGTCGTCCTTCTTTCGCGGACGGAAGAAGATCTTCAGCGGCGAGCCTTCGAAGCCCCAGGCCGCGCGGCAGCTGTTGTACAGGTACCGCTCGTAGCTGAAGTGCACGAGCTCGGGGTCGTTGACGACGAACATCATCGTCGGCGGACGCGTGGCGACCTGGCTGGCGTAGAACACCTTCAGGCGCTTGTTGCGTCGCGGCTTCGGCGGGTTGCGACGCACCGCGGCCCGCACCACGTCATTGACCTTCGAGGTCGACGTGCGGGCGATGTACGACGCGAACGCCGACTGGATGAGCGGGTACAGCTTGTGGATCCGCTGCCCGGTCTTCGCCGACACGGTCATGACCGGCGCGAAGTGGGCGAACTTCAGCTGCTCGCGCAGGCGCCGGATGTACTCGTCGGCGGTGCGCGCGTCCTTGGCGACGGCGTCCCACTTGTTGAGCAGGATGACCATCGCCCGGCCCTTGTCGCGCACGAGCCCGGCGATGCGCTGGTCCTGCGAGGTCACGCCGACGGTGGCATCGAGCATGTAGATGACGACGTCGGCGCGGTCGATCGCCTTGAACGCCTGCACGACCGCGTACTTTTCGACGGCCTCGTTGATGCCGCGCTTTCGGCGGACACCGGCGGTGTCGATGAAGAGGTACCGCTGGTCGTCGTGTTCGAGCCACGTGTTGATCGCGTCCCGGGTCGTGCCGGGGATGTCGCTGGTCAGCAGCCGGTCCTCGCCCAGCAGTCGATTGATCAGCGTGGACTTGCCCGCGTTCGGCTTGCCGACGACGGCGACGCGGATGAGGTCGTCGCGATCCCGTTCGATGCGCCCCTTCGGCAAGAACGGCGCGATGCTGTCGAGCAGGTCGGCGTAGCCGTTGCCGTGCTCGGCGCTGAGCGGGTGCACGTCGTCGAGACCGAGCTCCCAGAACTCGGCGACGTTCACCTCGTGCCGAGGCCCGTCGATCTTGTTGACCACGAGCCACACGGGCTTGTTCGACCGGCGCAGCATCGAGGCGATGTCGCGGTCGGCGGGCACGATGCCGGTCTGCCCGTCGACGATGTGCAGCACGATGTCGGCTTCTTCCATCGCGAGGCGGGCCTGATCGCGCATCTGCGCGAGCAGCTCGTCGGTCGACTCGGGCTCGAATCCGCCGGTGTCGACGACCTGGAACCGGCGTCCGTCCCATGTGCCCTCGCCATACTGGCGGTCGCGGGTGACGCCCTCGAGGTCCTCGACGATGGCGAAGCGGGTGCCGGTCATCCGGTTGAACAGACGGGACTTGCCGACGTTCGGACGGCCGACGATCGCGATCAGCGGGACGCCCTCGTCGACCACGTCGTCCGGGCCGGGGGCCGCTTCGACGGCCGCCTCGATGGCCTCCGCGTCGCTCGTGGCCTCGTCGTCGGCACCGTCCGGGACTGCGGCGGGCGCGGGCGCGTTCGCAGCGTCGGGGCGGTCGATGTCGACGAAGCGCGCGACGTATTCTTCGCCCTGCTCGTCCAGGGTGTCTTCAACGGACGGCGGCGGCTCGGCGGCCTTCGCCGGCCCGCGCTGGGCTGGCGAGCGCTGCGCCGGCGAGCGCTTTGCAGCCGGCCGCTTTGCCTGCGGTCGGTTCGAGGTCGAGCGCCCGGCGCCGCGCCGTGCGCCGCCGCCTTTCTTCGGTCGTCGAGTGGCCATGTCAGATCTGCTCCTCGTCGTACCCGAATCGGGCGAGCTCACGTTCGTTCTCGGTCCAATCGCCCTGCACGCGGACGAGGGTCTCGAGGTGCACCGGGCGCGCGAAGAACTCGGTGAGCCGCATGCGCGCGGCGGTACCGATCGCCTTCAGCTTCGCCCCGGCCTTGCCGATGATGATGCCCTTCTGCGAGTCGCGCTCGACGTGGATCACCGCCTGGATGTGCAGCTTGCCGTCGTGGATGCTGTCGCCGAACGACTCGACGGTGACCGCGACGCCGTAGGGCACCTCGCGGTGGGTGTGCTCGAGCACCTGCTCGCGCACCATCTCGGCGGCCAGCCAGCGCTCGGCGCGGTCAGTGATGTAGTCTTCGGGATAGAGTGGTGGGCCCTCGGGCAGCCGCGCGAAGATCTCATCGACCAGCGGATCCACGTTGTCGCCGCGGCGCGCCGAGATCGGCACGATCGTCGCGAACGCGAACTGGTTCGACACCTGCTGCAGAATGGGCAGCAGCGCCGCCTTGTTGCGCAGGGTGTCGACCTTGTTGATGACCAGCACCACGGGGACGTCGTACTCGCCCAGCTGCTCCAGAATCGCCGCGTCGTCACCCCACAGGGGCTCGTCCGTGCGGGACGCCGTGAGCGACGACACGTCGACCACGAAGAGCACGAGGTCGGTCTCGCCGAACACGCTCACCGCCGCCTGGTTCATGCGCCGGTTGAGGCGCTTGCGGCTCGTGTGGATGCCGGGGGTGTCGACGAACACGACCTGGCCCCGCCCGTCGACGGTGTGAACGCCGAGGATCCGATTGCGTGTCGTCTGGGGCTTGTTCGTGATAATCGACAGGCGCGCCCCGAGGACGTGATTCATGAGCGTCGATTTGCCGACGTTCGGCCGTCCGACGATCGCGACGAATCCCGATCGGTGATGTTCGCTCGACTCTTCCATCCTCGCGTGCCTCCCGGCGCGTCCGACCCGCCGACCACCGCGCCCATGGCGCGCTCGGAGGGGACCGCGCCGTGTACCAGAGGGCTGTCGCGGTGGCCAGCACGGATGCTCGCTGCAGTCCTGTTCTTTTCGACGGTTACCGGCTGCGAAGAGCGGGTCCTCGAAGAGACCGAGATGTTCGAGCAGGCCGAGGAACGGTTCGCGCGCGGCGACTATGACGGCGCGCGGGTGTTGTACGAGGACTTCCTCGATCTGCACCCGCTGAGCCCGCTCACCGACATCGCCGAGCAGCGGCTGCGCACGATGGAGCGGGAGCTCGACGCGGTGATGAGCCGCCGCGGCGCTCCGGCGCCGGTGCGCGTGAACCCGTGGGGCAGCGCCGCAGCGACCGGGGACGAGGCCGTGCCGGTGTACGTCGACGCCCCCGAGCTCCCGACGCTCGGTGAGTGACCGGGCGATGACCGGACGCGCGCACGAGGCGCTGCGCCTGCTGCGTCGCCGGACGCGAGCCGGTGCGACGACGTGGCGCACCACGGCCCTCGTCGCCGCTGTGGCCGCGGCCTGCGGCTTCGCCATCGCGCCGGACGTCATCGGCGAGACGATGCGGGCGGGGGTCAAGCAGCCCGCCGGGTGGCCGCTCGAGGCGGCGTTCACGCTCTCGCTCGTCGTCGCGGCCTTCGTTGTCTTTCGTACCTTCGACGCGCTCTTTCGCACCGCTGGCGCTCGCGCACTGCAGTGCCACCCGGTGCCCGGCGCGGCGATCGTGCGGGACCGGGCGGCGGTGATCGCCGATGAGGCGGCGCGGGCCAGCTGCGTGTCCGTCGCCTTCGTCGCCCCCGCGCTGCTGCGGCCCGGCGGCGACCTGACCTGGTTCGCGATCGGCTTCGCCATCGTCGCGCCCTGGCTGACCGCGGCGGTGGCCGCCGGGGTGCTCGCGCAGGCCGGTTCGGCGACGGCGGACCCGCGGTCGGGCGCGGCGCGCGCCCTCGACGGATTCGGTGAGATCACCGGCGGCGTCTGGCACATCGCGCCCGGTGCCGCGTTCGCCGGCTCGGCGATGGCGCTCCTGGCGCTGCGGCTCGGGTTCGGTGAGCTGGCGGCGGGCGATGGCGTCATCCTGCGATCTGCGCAGGTCGCGATCGGCGCGCCTCTCGTGGTGACCGCCCTGCTCGGTGCATCGGGCGCGCGCCTGTGGGCACAGAACGCCCACCGCATCTCGGCGCGCTTCGTCGACGCCGAGGTGGCGTCTGCGGACGACCGCTGGATCGAGGCGTCGGGGCGCGATTTCGTCGACGCGCGCGACCCGAGTGCCCTCATCCGAGCCGCCGCCGCCGTGCAGCTTCGCCGGCGTCACCCGGTGCTGCTCGCGTCGGCGTGGGGGGCGGCCGGCCTCGTCGCTGCGATGGGGTGGGCCACGGGCGGCGCCATCCCCGCGGACGCCGCTGCCATCGGGCTCGTGGCGTGGTTCACGCTCGGCGTCGCCCCCGGGCGGCGGGCACGCGGCCTCACCGGGTTCGGCCCGTGGGGTGCCGCGCGGCAGCTGGCGACCGGTGGCGTCGTCGACGCGGCGCGCCGCGAAGCCGCCGCGTCCCTCGTCGTACGGCTCGCCCCGGCCCTGCTCGCCCCTGCGATCGCGTGGGGGCTCGCTGGCGCCGG
>Ga0070729_10002510_pt1 | contig 23524 bp, 22 predicted proteins | sample tdDd472_FD_66725 | JGI IMG/M metagenome (GOLD analysis project Ga0070729, IMG submission 66725) | Marine sediment microbial communities from the Atlantic coast under amendment with organic carbon and nitrate - tdDd47.2 | ecosystem: Environmental > Aquatic > Marine > Coastal > Sediment | place... | reverse complement strand
TATAATTCTGTTCGATAATACTCAAATCTGAATCCTGTATTGTTCCAATTTTCAAATTTGGCAATGATTTTTGGTGGATTTAGAAAGGTTTGTGAGATTCCTTCACGAACATGGCCGGTAACAAATTTATATCCACGGCGCTTGAGTGTGGAATGATAAATTCTTTTCAGTATTTTGGACAGACCAAAACTGCGATATTCTTCCTTGATGATGAAAGCGTAAGTATATATTGTATTGTGGAAGCCCAGGAACTCATCGCAATTTACCCAATGCTCTCTTTCGAAGTTTTCCAGTGGTACACCAATAACAAATCCCTGTGGGACTCCTTTGAAGCGAATTAAAAAAGGTAAAGTTTTTGGATAATTGAAGTATTTTTTTACGGTAGTTCTGTTGAATTTTGCTTGCATGCCATAACTATCAACAAGAACATTGGAAATATTAATAATATTTTGATATTCAGATTCGCCAAGAAATTCAACCATTTCTACAGAAATTCCATTTTCTGACTCTGCCAAAATTTTTGTTTTTGAATTGGAGAAAGAAAAATCAAATAAATCTTTTGCAATGTTATTCATATATATTCCATGGTTAAAATTACTCTTTTTCAGGCCTTGAATATATTCAAAATATCATCAAAAAAGAATCAATTTTTCTGTAATAAATTAAATCAATATTTACTAATATCACCTTGATTTATTATTCTCAACTTTTTTAGATTAATGTCGATGAATAAGTTGTTTGAGAGTTTAAAAATAAATCCTGATATTTAAAGAGTTTGAAATTATAAAAGAAAAGGTGAAAAAGTGACGAAAACGATATTGACCAATGAGATGGCCAAAAAAGCAGCAAATACAATTCGATGTTTATCTATTGATGCAATTGAAGAATCACAATCAGGACATCCTGGAATGCCAATGGGAATTGCTGATACAGCTTTTATGCTATGGCATCAATTTATGAGATTCAATCCTGAAGCAGTCAATTGGGCAGGAAGAGATCGATTTGTGCTATCAGCAGGTCATGGTTCAATGCTTTTATATTCTTTATTAAATCTTTTTGGCTTTAATATTTCAAAGGATGATATTAAGCAATTTCGTCAATTAAATTCTAAAACTCCGGGTCATCCGGAATATAACAATGCTTTAGGTATAGAAACTACAACCGGACCTCTGGGACAAGGATTTGCTACTGGAGTTGGAATGGCTTTGGCCGCCAAAATGTCTGCGGCAAGGTATAATCGTGGTAAATATAATCTTTTCGGCAATGAAAAAATATATGGTATCGTCGGAGATGGTGATATTATGGAAGGTATTACCAGTGAAGCAGCTTCTTTGGCTGGCCATCTTGGACTGGGAAATATTATCTATATCTATGATAGCAATAAAATTACTATTGAAGGTAAAACTGATCTTGCTTTCAGCGAAGATGTTGAAAGCCGTTTTTTAGGCCATGGCTGGCAAGTTATCAAGGTTAATGGACATATTCATCGTGCAGTTGCCAGTGCACTTCACAAAGCAATTGAGGAAGAAAATAAACCAACACTTATTATTGCAAAAACTCATATAGGTTATGGAAGTCCAAATAAACAAGACACTTCTGCATGTCATGGTTCGCCACTTGGAAATTATGAAGTGAAAGAGACAAAACTTCGCCTTAATTGGCCAGGTGGTTCTGTATTTTATATTCCAAATGATGTCAAGAAAAGTTGTGATGAAAGAATTGCAGAATTGAAAGAAGAATACCTGGAATGGGAGATTCAATATAAACTTTGGGAAAGTGAATATCCAAAAATTGCTGCAGAAAGAAAATCCGTACTAAGTCTTCAGTTTCCAAAAGATTTTGAAGTAATTATGTCAGAAGTTTTGAAAGAAGGTCATAAGGCTACTCGAGAAATGGGTGGTGAAGTAATGCAGAAACTTGCAGAACTTTTACCTGGATTCTGTGGTGGCTCAGCTGATCTAACACCTTCAACAAAAACAGGGTTGTTAGAATATGAATCTGTAAAACCTGGAAATTTTAAAGGAAGAAATATACATTTTGGTATTCGTGAACATGCTATGGGTGCAGCTTTGAATGGAATGGCACTTTACGGTGGTTTTTTACCTTTTGGGTCGACATTTCTTGTATTTGCCAACTACATGCTTCCTGCTATTCGCATGGCAGCGATGATGAAGTTGAATGTGAATTATGTATTTACTCATGATAGTTTCCATGTAGGTGAAGATGGCCCTACACACCAGCCTGTAGAGCAACTTGTTTCTCTGCGAGCAATTCCAAATATGCAAGTAATCAGACCCGCAGATTCTATGGAAGTAGCAGCCGGCTGGACAATGGCAGTGCAAAATATAGAAGGTCCATCTGCATTAATCCTTACTCGTCAAAAAATCAATGTTCTTGATGGAATTGAGAAACGCTCATTTGATAATATTAAAAAAGGTGGGTATGTAATATCAGATTCTTCTGATAAATATCCAGATGTTTGTATTGTAGCATCAGGATCAGAAGTAGAACTTGCCTTAGAAGCAAAAAGAGTTCTCCGTAGAACTTATGGGTTTACTTCAAAAGTTGTATCTATGCCGTGCGTCAGTGAATTCAGAAAACAAAATCTGGAATACAAAGAATCTGTTATTCCTGCTAAAAAATCAATTGTTGCTGTTGTGGAAGCTGGAACGCCAATGGGTTACCAGGGAATTACGTGGCGTCCGATGCATTTTATCGGAGTTGATCGATTTGGTATTTCTGCTCCTTCTGAGGCTGTTGCAGAAGAATTAGGATTCACACCAGAAGGAATTGCTCATCATATTGATCGGTTTGTTGGTTGGATTGAAGATTATGAAGAGCAATTAGAATCTGACGATTAAAATAAAGTAAAATATATTTTTAGAAACCCGATAACAGATGAGTTGTCGGGTTTTTTTATTTTTCCAGGGTCTTGGATTGTTTAATATTAATTAATTAACTATAATGTACAAAATACTTAAATATATTTTACAATCTTGATTTGTTACTAATTTATGATAGGAGTCTTGTATGGAGTTAAACAAAAATTTCATGAAAAAATTTAGTAGGAGAGACTTTCTGAAAGCTTCTACTGTTATTGGAACAGTAGTGATAGTCCCGACAACTTTTGGAATGTTTTCACCTGCGAATGATAAAACTGATTTATACTACAATACTCTTGCAGATGCCTTGAATAAATTACCAAATGCTTTTCCCCGAACTAAATCAAATATTGAAATTCAACTATTAAAAAAGATTTTTTCACCGGAAGAAGCGTGGCTGTGTGGGCAATTGACTGTGAATTATGAACCGATAGACAGTATTGCAAAAAGAATTGATCTTCCTTTGGAAGAGACCCAAGGTCGTTTACAGAAAATGTCAAAGCGTGGATTCATCTGGGGTAATGAGAAATATGCTAGATTAGCACCGTTTGTTGTTGGGATTTATGAAGCCCAGGTATGGGATATGGATCATGAACTTGCTCATTTGGTTGAAGAATATTTTGTTGAAGGTGGTGCTGAGTTTATGCGTTTTCAGCCTGCAATTCATCGTGTTATTCCTGTTCAGGGTACAACAAAATCTGAATGGATTTTGCCTTATGATGATATCAAAGCCATTTTGGAAACAAATAAATCTTTTCAAGTCAGAGATTGTATTTGCCGTAAACAGCAGGAATTATTAGGTCAAAGAAAATGTGATTCTCCAATGAAAGTATGTTTTAGTTTTACTTCCTATGATAGAGACGCAGGTGAAAATGATTTAACACTAGAAGAAGCATTAAAACTCCTTGAAGATTGTGAAGAGGCTGGATTAGTCCATTCGGTCAGTAATGTGGCTGAGGGACTTTTTTATATTTGTAATTGTTGTGGTTGTTGTTGTGGTATTCTTCGTGGTGTTAATAAATATGGTATAGAAAAATCGATTGCTGCCTCAAACTATTATGCAATGATAGATAATGAAAAATGCAGTCAATGTGGAATTTGTGTGGATAGATGTCAGGTTCATGCTATTACTGAAGAAGGTGGAGAAATTATATTTAATATAAATAAATGCATCGGTTGTGGACTCTGTGTAAGCGGTTGTAAATTTGATGCAGTAAAATTAATAATTAAAAATGATGATGAAATTATCACTCCACCAAAAGTCTTCTCAGATTGGGAAAAGAAACGATTAGAGAACAGAGGAATATGACAAGAATTTCTGGTAACTAGTTTCCTACAATCTGCACGAAAATCTTCCTGTTTCTGGGTGAATTATCATGATCGATCGCAATGATCTGTTGCCAAGTCCCGAGTATTAATTTTCCATTTTGTAATGGTACTGTGATGGATGGTCCAAGAAAACTTGCCCGTAAATGTGAAAAGCCATTGTCGTCTCCCCAGGTACTACCGTGTCGCGTATGCATCTCTTCCGGCCAAAGTTTTTCCAGTGCTTCTTGCATATCAGCCACTAAAGCCGGGTTCGTATTCGATTGTTGTAATGCTGGCGGTTGAACCGATTGTTGAAACTGAAATAATTCCATTTTTAATATTGGAATTATTTGCAATTTGCTGAACTTTATTTGTGATATTGATAATGTCAGAAAATCCTTTTGTATTGATAGAAATTTGTTCTCCGTAAACCATATTATTTCCTTTATTTAGGTAGTTACCAATTCAATCATTTTATCAAATTTTATTAATTCAACTAAAAATAACTGGAATCTTAGTTAATATATTTTTAAGTTTAGGCTCGATAAATAAAAATAAAATAGGAGCCTTTTAAATCTAACCCGTGAGTTGGCAAAGGCAAAATAATAAAAATGTAAATCTACTGATCTGCCAAAAAGCAGTGAAGTAGATTTTTTTTTATGAGGAGAAAATATGCAATTCAAAGAAAAATCTAAACTGGCGGATGCTCGGGATCTTGATAGAACCCTGAACAGACTTGCCCATGAAATTTTGGAAAAGAATAAAGGTTCAGACAACCTTACAATAATTGGTATCAGAACACGTGGAGAATTTCTTGCAAAAAGAATCGCCGAAAAAATAAATGAAATAGAAAACAAAGAAATTCCAGTCGGAGTTTTGGATGTTGTGATGTATAGAGATGATTTTCGTGTAAAACATAAATTGCCTGCTGTTGAAGTAACAGATATTCCATTTGATATAGATGACAAAATATTGATTCTAGTTGATGATGTAGTTTATACAGGAAGAACCATTCGAGCGGCTTTGGATGCATTGGTGGATTTTGGTAGAGCAGCCAAAATTCAACTGGCATGTCTTGTAGATCGTGGACATCGTGAAATGCCTATCAAAGCTGATTATGTTGGAAAAAATTTTCCTACAGCGGATGATGAGGAAATCCGTGTAAAGGTAATAGAAATAGACGACGAAGATGGAATCTTGTTAGTACAAAGAATAGACGAGTAATTTAAGGGGTGACTGATGAATTTAAGTATTAAACATTTAATTGGGCTGGAAGGAGTTCCAAAAGAAGATCTGGATATCATTTTTGATACTGCTTTTTCTTTTCGCGAAGTTCTGGAACGTCCGGTGAAAAAAGTACCGACATTAAAAGGCAAAACAATTGTGAACCTTTTCTTTGAGAACTCTACCAGGACAAAAATGTCCTTTGATCTGGCTGAAAAAAGATTGTCTGCTGACTCAATCAGTTTTTCTGCCGGTTCCAGTAGTTTGAAAAAAGGGGAGACCTTCAAAGATACGATTACAAACATTTATGCAATGAAAATCGATGCCGTTGTTATGCGTCACCCAACTCCGGGTTCATCAAATCTGCTATCACAATTTACTGATGCTGTGGTAATCAATGCTGGCGATGGAACTCATGAACATCCAACTCAAGCAATTCTTGACATGATGTCAATCAAAGAAAAATTTGGCGATTTCAAAGGATTGAAAGTGTCCATCATTGGAGACATTCGTCACAGCCGAGTAGCACTTTCTAACATTTACGGATTGAAAACCATGGGTGCAGAAGTGATGCTCTGCGGACCTCCCACTTTCCTTCCAAAAGGAATCGAACAACTTGGTGTAAAAGTCACTCACAATGTGATGGAAGCATTGGAATGGAGCGATGTCATTAATGTATTGAGAATTCAATTGGAGCGTCAGGGTAAATCTCTGATTCCATCATTACAGGAATATCGTGATGTCTTTGGTATCACCAGAGAAAAACTCGATAAGGTCAACAAAAATCTGACGATTATGCACCCTGGACCAATCAATCGTGGTGTGGAAATAGATTCTGATGTGGCAGATAGTGAACATTCAATTATTCTTCACCAGGTGCTCAATGGAGTTGCCTCAAGAATGGCTATCCTCTATCTGTTAGTTGGTGGTTTGAAATAATGATAAAAGAATTTACCACGATGAACACGAAGGGCATGAAGATTTCTACAATTATAATCCTCTGTGCTCTCTGTGCCTCGGTGGCTAATTTATCTGGAGAAATGCTATGCAAATAAATGAATTTTACGGAAAACTTTTATTGAAAAATGGGACCATTCTGGATCCTTTCAAAGAAAAAGAATACAAAAGTGATATAGTTTTTGAAAATGGTGTCATTGCAGAAATTGGTGATAATATTTCTGAAGATGGAATGGACAAAGTTGTTGACGCTTCCAATATGTACATTTCACCGGGATTCGTTGATATTCACGTACATTTTCGTGAACCTGGAAATGAAATTGCAGAAACTCTGGAATCCGGAGCAAAAGCTGCGATTTCAGGCGGATTTACAAAAGTCTGTACAATGCCGAATACAAGCCCTTGTGTTGACAATGAAGCGGAAGTGCTGGCAGTTTATCGCAAAACTGCTCACTTGCCAACAGATGTTTACCCGATTGCAGCCATAACAAGAGGTCGCAAGGGTAATGATATTACTGAAATGGTAACATTGAAAAAAGCCGGAGCAGTAGCATTTTCTGATGACGGAACGCCACTTACAAATGGCCAGATTCTACGAAATGCTTTTGAGTATTCACTCATTACAGGCAATGCGATTATCAATCATGCTGAAGATCCTGAATTAAGAGCAGACGGAATTATGAATGAAAGTCTGGTTTCAACTCAAACTGGCCTCACCGGAAATCCCGCAATTGCTGAAGAAACCATGATCAATCGTGATATTGAAGTGGCAAAATATACAGGTGGAAGGCTGCATGTACCTCATGTATCCACCGCAGGTTCAGTAGACCTGATCCGAAGAGCCAAAGCCGCTGGTGTCAATGTCACAGCAGAAGTAACACCGCATCATATTTCACTCAATGATGAATACATGAAAAAATTCGACGCCAATGGAAAAGTTGCGCCACCACTTCGACAGGAAAATGACAGACTAGCCTTGATCGAAGGCCTGAAAGATGGAACAATTGATGTTCTTGCAACAGACCATGCACCACATGTAATTGACTCAAAAGAAACAACCCTGGATTTAGCTGCATTCGGAATGATCGGACTGGAATCTGCATTTGGCCTGGTAATGACAAAACTCTATCATGAAGCAAAAATGCCTATGATGGACATTATCAAAAAACTGACTGTGAATCCTGCAAGAGTTGTGAATCTGGAATTACCAAAGTTTGAAGTCGGTGAAAAAGCCAATGTCACAGTATTCAGTGCTGATGAATGGTGGGTTTTCAGTCGTAAAAATGTGGAGTCTCGTTCTTTTAATTCTCCATTTTTTGGAACTGAACTGACTGGAAAAGCAAAACTTGTCGTCAAAGATAAATTTATCGTGAATTGCTAAATAATACTATCACCACGAAGAACACAGAGAGCACGAAGATTTTTTTTATCGTTGTGAACTTTGTGGTCTTCGTGATAAATAATAAAGTACTTTTATGTCAAAGCATCATAATAAAAAAAGATTAAACACCGGCACACGAAGAGCAATAAACCTTTTATTTATTGTTCTGATTTTCTCATTTATCATTGTGAAAATTTGGGGATGTTAAAAATTGTAGAGCAAACATCCCTGTTTGCATAATGACTTTTGTCTGAAGAAAATGTTATCATATTTACTACATATTCTTAAATGATGAAAGATGATCGTTCTACATATGTTTCAAATAACACATATAGACTAGATAAAATTTCCACAAACAAAACTTGCATAGAGCGGAATATTTACAAAACTTCCATTTTCTTCAAAATTTCTGGGTGAAATTCTGAAAATCTTTTTTGGATTATACTTACTTTCATAGCTTCGGAGGCTTTTGAGATTGCGGTCCAATCCACTTTTCACTTCAAAGGGAAAAATATCATCATCAAATTGTATAACAAAATCCACTTCTGCATCAGACTTAGACGTCCAGTAAAACAATTCCTTTTGATTATTGGCAACAAATTGTTGGGCAACGAAATTTTCAATAAAAGTTCCATTATATTCGATATAAATTTTGGTTGGTTCCACAATAAGTTTTGACGAAATATTCAACATTGCTCCAAGTAGTCCTGTATCATTCATGTAGATTTTGAACTTTGAATCTTCTGAATATCCTTTTATCGGTAATTTTGGCGTTTTTAAATTGTAAACAACATTGATCAAACCAGCATTTTTCAGCCACTCAATTGTTTGTTCAAAATTTGCTGCCCGTGCATTTTTTTTCACATCGCTGTATTTGAATTTTTTATTCTCTTTGGCTAATTGTAATGGGATTGAGTTCCATAACTCGGAGGTTCTGATTGCCTGTGTTTTATCTGTATATTTGGAAAAATCTCTCTGGTAAGCATCCAGTATATGATTTTGGATTTTCCTTACAGATATAGCATCTTTATTATCCAGATAATTTTGTAAAACTTCCGGCATTCCACCGATAAAGAGATATTTTTTCAGATGGTCATTGAGTTTGTTATGTAGGATTTCAGGTAGTGCAATAACCTGTTGCATTTTTTCAATTTTATCCAATAACATATCTTCACCAACAGCCATCAGATACTCTTTGAAAGACATTGGATGAAGTGTCATAAAATCGACTTTACCTACAGGGAAACTACTGGATCTCCCAACACTGACTCCGAGCAACGAACCAGCTGCAATAATATGGTATTCTGAAGCCTGTTCATAAAAATATTTCAAACTTGTGAGAACTTGAGGTGCAATCTGAATTTCATCAAAAAAAAGCAGCGTGTTGTCCGATTCTATTTTCACCCCGATTGTAAGGCTAATATTTTCTAGTATTTTGTAAGGATCTAATATAGTGGAAAATAATGTCACCAATTCTGTTTGTTGCTCAAAATTTAAGTAGATAAAATTGGTATATTCATTCTTTCCGAATTGTTCAACAAGGTAGGTTTTGCCAACCTGTCTCGCACCTTGAATCAGTAATGGTTTACGATTTTTATTATTTTTCCACTTTAGTAAACTTTTATATTGATCACGTTTCATTGCATTATCTCCGAATTTCTGTAATAAATATAAGATTTATCTCCAAAAAAGTGTAATATTTTAAATATTTATCTCCAAAAAAGTGTAGTTTCTCGATATAGAACCAATAAACAAGGACTTGATTCCCAGCGAAGTGGGAATTGAGAAGTGTATTTCTGCAACAAAATATCTGAATTGCCACGGCTTTCAAGCCATGGACTAATTTCAATCTAAAAACCCGGGCTAAAGCCCTACTTTTGGGCTGAAGCCCTTTTTGAGAAGCAATTCAATTCCACGAGATAAATCTCGTGGCAACTCAGGTTGAAAAATCATCCTCCTTTCAATCAAACTTCCCTTCATTGCAATTCAAGTCTGACCAAAGTTTGTTCTATTATAATTTATTTTTCTTTGAAATATCAATCTCGGAAAATAACTTCAAAATAAAATGTTGGGAATTGATGGAATACAGAATTTAGTTAAGTGTCGAATCTATATTTAGATATAAAAAGGTGAGTAATCATGAATAAAAAAAATTGGCAGCCATGTCCTAGATGTAATTCTTCTAAAGTAGTTAAACAAGGTTTTGGACATTGGTTTTTCTATGGATTTTCTTTAATAGGAATTAGTATTATATTTTTATTTATTTTTCCAACTATTGGAATAACTGGTTTAATTTGTGCCTTAATATTTATGATTATTGCCCCGTTTATGTTCGGTAGACTAAAATGTAAAGATTGTAATCTTACATGGAAATACAAATAATATAAAAATAAATTCTCTTGGAGGAGAATATGATTAAAGAAATACTGATTTTTGTTAGCGGTTCATCAATTTTAATTGGAGCAATATCTTGGTTATTTAAGACTTTATTAAAACAGTTGTTAGATAAAGATATTGAAAAATATAAACATGAATTAAAAGAAGTTTTAATAAAAAGGGAAATAACATATAAGAATTTACAGGAAAAACGTATTGAAATAATTGCACAAATTTATTCTCTATTAGTAGAATCAATTTATTCTGTTGAGAAATATTGTTCTCCAATTGGGAATTTAGATAATAAAACCGGTGAAATTTATAAAGATGCGATTAGAGTCTTGGTTAATTTTTTCAAGTATTTTGATAAAAATAGAATATACTTATCAGAAGAATTATGTTTAATTATTGATACTGCAATAAAGGAATTAAGAAATGCTACGGAAGATATCTATTCTAATGCACAAATTGCAAAAATTACAAATGATAATCTTGAAGCAACTAAAGTTTGGATGGATCATTGGACGAATTTTAAAAACAAACAGAATCCTTCAGTTCGAACTGAATTAGAAAATGAGATAAGAAAATTAATTGGTGTTATTGAATCCTAGATCACTGAATATCTACCAATATATCGATTGTTTGTTCTAAATCCGTCCAAATCAGCGTAAATCCGCGGCAAAAAAAAACTATCACCCAATCATCTTCTCAAAATCTGCCTTATGTTCCAACATATATTCCCGTACTGCTTCATACTCATTGGCAATCACACAATCCAGAATCAATTCTTCTAATGCTTTTTTAATAATGCCGATTTCTCGTCCCGGAGTGAGGTTGAATTCCTTCATGATTTCATCACCACGTACCGGTGACTGGAATGCACGAAGTTTATCTTTTTCTTCAACCTGCTCGATGTAATCTTCTACACGGTCAAAATTGGATGTATATTGCTTCACCTTTGCAGGATTTTTGGATGTAATATCTGCACGGCAGAGAATCATCAAATCCTCCAGTTCTTCTCCTGCCTGAACCATCAATCTACGAACTGCTGAATCAGAGACACCTTCTTCAGAAAGTGCAATGGGACGAAGATGCAGTCTAGTCATTTTTTTTGCATAATCACGAAGTTTGTTTGGCAATTTCATGCGGGAACAAAGTCTGTGAACCTTGTGCATTCCAATAACTTCATGTCCATGAAAAGACCAGCCTTTTCCTTCGATAAATTGTTTTGTATCTGGTTTACCAAGATCGTGGACCAGTGCCGCAAATCGAAGTTCAAATTTATCCGAGACTTTTGCTACATTATCAACAACCTCCAGTGTATGCCAGAAGACATCTTTGTGATGGTAATTTTTACTTTGGTCAATTCCTTCAAGACAATCGATTTCCGGGAGAATGATTTCCAAAAGTCCACATTGTTTTAGTAATGCAAATCCCTGGGATGGCGGAAATTTTGAATTCATCATTTTGCGAAGCTCTTCAGTAATGCGTTCCTGTGAAATGATTTTCATGCGGTCTTTTACTTCTGAAATTGCATCAAAAGTTTCCGGTTCGATACGAAAATTTAATTGTGTCGCAAACCGAATGGCACGAAGCATTCTGAGCGGATCTTCAGAGAAAGTTTCTATGGGATCGAGTGGTGTACGGATTGTGTATTCATCAATATCTTCCAGACCTTCAAACTCATCTATCAAATCAAACATATCATCCTGATTCAAGGACATTGCCATGGCATTAATCGTAAAATCACGACGGAGAAGATCATCTTTGAGAGTACCTTTTGTAACAATTGGCTTACGGGAATTTTCTTCATATTGCTCACTACGGGCTGTTGCAAATTCTACAACAAAATTATAAAATGGAACCATTGCTGTTCCGAATTTTGGATACACAACGATTTTGTCCTTACCAACTGTATCACCGAATTTTTCAGCAAATTCAATAGCATTACCAATGACACAAATATCAATATCTGTGGATTCTCGCTCCATAATTTTATCACGAACGGCTCCACCAACGAGGTAGATTTCGGTTTCAAACTTATGTGCTACATTTGCGATTTTATGCAGAATTTGAGTAATTGGATCGTTTGTTGGGAATTTATCTTTTAAGTTCATTTTCTTTGTTCTGGTCTTTTATATTATTCAATTTTTTCCATCAATTCTTCAGCACAATAGGAACTACGTACTAAAGGTGCAGACATTACAGCTTTAAATCCAATTTTGGTAGCCATTTTTTCATAGTCAGCGAATTTCTCAGGAGTAACATATTCTTTTACTTCAAGGTGTTTTTTAGATGGTTGCAGATATTGTCCGATTGAAATAATATCTGATCCGGCATCAAAAGCGTCCTTTAGTAATTTCTCAACTTGTTCCAACGTTTCACCAAGTCCCACCATGATCCCAGTCTTTGTCATTGCACCTTTGGTTTTTGCTCTTTTTATGACTTCAAGCGATTGTTGGTAATTCGCAGCCGGACGTGCAATGTCATAAAGTTCTTCCACAGTTTCCAGATTGTGAGCCAGTACATCTGGTTTTGCATCCAGAACTGTTTGCAATGCATCTTCATTTCCTTGAAAATCAGGTATGAGAACTTCAATTTTTACATTTGGAGTTCGTTCTTTAATAGCACGAATTGTATCAGCCCAGATTTGTGCACCCCCATCTATAAGATCATCACGGGTTACCGATGTGAGTACACAGTATTTCAGTCCTAATAATTCAACAGCTTCTGCTACTTTTAGTGGTTCATCACAGTCAACAATTCCACCTGGATCAGTGCCAACAGCACAGAAATTACAATTACGTGTACACTTTTCGCCGAGGATCATTATGGTTGCTGTTCGTTTTCGCCAACATTCACCACGATTCGGGCATTTTGCTTCTTCACAAACGGTGTTGAGATTACGTTCTTTTAGAATTTTACGAACCGTAATATATTCTTCGTTAATCTCACTATTTATTTTTAACCAATCTGGTTTTTCTCTTTTACGAATTTGCATTTTAAATCCTTGGGAATGGAGCCACAGCGAACACAGAGTTTTATTTGAACCACTGAATACACTGAAAGACACGGAAAATATTTACAAAAATATTTCAGAGTATTCCGTGTTTTCCGTGGTTGTTTTTCAAGTTCTCCGTATCCTCTTTGTCTTTATGGCTAATCTTTAATTATTTCATCAAAACCGAAAATTTTCTGGAATTTTTCGATGATGACTTTTTTCACAACTTCAAATTTTGCTTCAGGATTCAGATCGATCATGCGAGTGACACCTTTGTCCACAATTCCACACGGTATAATGCCATTAAAAAGTGAAAGATCTGTCTCTACATTGAGAGCGAAACCATGATAGGTTGTCCATTTGGATACACGAATACCAATAGCAGCGATTTTATTGGAATCCACCCAAACTCCAGTCAGGCCTTCGATTCTCTGGGCTTTAATGCCAAATTCTGCACAGGTTTCAATCAATACATCTTCAACATTTCCGACATATCTTTTTACACCCATGTTGAGATCGCGAAGATTGAAAATTGGATAGCCAACAATCTGACCAGGACCATGATAGGTAATGTCACCACCACGGTCAACTTTTACCACTTCAATACCTTTGTTTTCCAAAAAACCCTCAGGAGCAACAAGATTATTTTCTTCTGCACTATTTCCCAAGGTATAAACATGTGGATGCTCCACAAATACGATTGAATCAGGAACTTCGCCCTTGTGTCTTTTTCGCTGTAAATCTTTTTGATAATCCCAGGTTTCCTGATAGGGATTTTTGCCTAAATCGATTACTTGTAATTTCATTTTTTTTATCCTTTACTACCTTCCGAAGATTCAAAGTATCGGAATGGCGTTCTCTTTTTTAATTTTCTAAAACTTATATTGACCATCTTCGGAAGGCTCTACTTAAAAAGAAACCTTCGGAAGATAATCTCAGTATTGTTTTTCTCAAGAAGATTATGCCATGTTTTTCCAATAGTTTAAATCTTCCGAAGGTACTAAAATTATTTACACATGAATTGCTTCATCATAAGCATCATGAATCGCTTCCATCACAGTTTCAGAAAGGGTTGGATGGGCATGAATCACGGTTTTCATTTGGTCGAAAGTCATTTGCTTATCAACTGCAAGTACAAGTTCAGCCAATAATTCTGTGGCTTCAGCACCAACAATGTGTCCACCAATCAGAATCCCAGTTTTCGCATCGAAAATCACTTTTACCATACCTGCAATTTCATCGATAGCAATGGCTTTTCCAATGGCTCTGAAATGGCATTTGCCGATTTTCAATTCAAAGCCTTGTTCCAATGCTTTTGCTTCTGTCATACCAACACTTGCAACTTGTGGATGACAATAGGTACATCCGGGAACGGCTTTGTAATTCACCAATCCAGCATCATGGCCGCAGATTTTTTCCACTGCATTGATACCTTCTGTTGAGGCCACATGAGCCAAACAAGCACCACCGATTACATCACCGATTGCATAGATTCCATCAACGTTGGTTTTGTAATTTTCATCCACAGTGATCCAACCACGATCAGTTTCTACGCCAATATTTTCCAGGCCGATGTTTTCTGTATTTGGCTGAACACCGATTGCCATTAACACCATATCAGATTCAAGGGATTTTTCTTTTCCTTTTTTCTCGATAATAGTTTGAATTTTTTCACTATCAGTGTTGATGGCTTTTACCATTGTTCCGTCATTTATTTTGATCTTTTGTTTTTTCAATGCTCTTGCGGCTTCTTTGGCGATTTCGGCATCTTCATTAGGCATGATTTGGGGTAATGCTTCTACGATTGTTACTTGTGAGCCAAAGGTGTTGAAAATATATGCGAATTCCACTCCGATGGCACCGGCGCCAATTACTGTAATGGATTCAGGAATTTTATCAAGAACCAATGCTTCTTTGGAAGAAATAATTTTTTTCCCATCGATTTCGATACCTGGAATTGTGCGAGGTCTTGCACCGGTTGCAATGATAATTGCCTCTGCTTCATATGTACCAACAAGATTTCCTTCTGAATCAGTAACATCCAGTTGTTTTTCGCTATTGAATTTTCCATTTCCTCGAATTAATGTGACATTGTTTTTTTTGAATAAAAAATCGATTCCTTTGGATAATTTTGCAGCAGTATCACGGCTGCGCTGGACGATTTCCGGGTAATTGAAACTATTTTCGCCCATGGAAAATCCCATGTTGCCTGCTTTTTGTATATCATGCCACATATCAGCATTTTTGATCAATGCTTTGGTTGGGATGCATCCCCAATTGAGACAAACGCCGCCAACTTCTGCTTTTTCGATACAAGCGACATTTTTGCCAAGTTGTGCAGCTTTTATAGCGGCGACATATCCTCCAGGGCCACTACCTAAAACAATTACATCAAATCTCTCACTCATTTTTTCTCCGGTTTTGATCCTTGATGCTGGATTCTTGATGCACGACTATTGAAACATCCAGTTTCCATCATCAAGCCCTATTTATTTCTACTTTTTTTTAACATATCCAATTCTTCAACCCACTTTTCGTCACCATTTGGTGTTTCCAAAATCATTGGTACATTTTCAAATCTATCATCCTGGACCAACCACTGAAATGGTTCCAATCCAATAAATCCATAGCCCAAATTGTGGTGACGATCTTTGTGCATGCCCAGATCAAATTTTGCATCATTGAAGTGAAATGTTTTCAGTAAATCAAGTCCAATTGTGTCGTCAAATTTCTTGAATGTTTTATCATAAGCATCTTTTGTGCGAATATCATATCCAGCCTGAAATCCATGACAAGTATCAAAGCAAACACCAAATTTATTTGAATTTTCAGAATAATCCATGATTTTGCGAAGATGGTCGAAATCAAAACCAACATTGGTTCCCTGTCCGGCTGTGTTTTCCAATAATAAGGTTACATTTACATTATCCAATTTTTGAAGAACCAAATCAATATTCTCTGCAATTTTATGTAGACAAAAATCAACACCTTTTCCAAGATGTGATCCTGGATGAAAAACTAAATATTGAATTCCAAGTCTATCACACCGGATTAATTCATCTTCGAACTGTTTAATTGATTTTTGGACTTTTTCTTCCTCAAAACCACCTAGGTTTGTAAGATAACTATTGTGAGAAACTACTGTTTTGATGCCGGATTTCTCCAGATTTTCTTTATATAATTTCGCTTGTTCATCAGTAATTGGCTTTGGTGTCCATTGACGCTGATTTGCAGTGAAAATCTGCATGGTTTCACAACCAAATTCTACTGCTCTTTCAGGTGCTTTTTCTACACCACCAGATACTGATACATGACAACCTACTAAACTCATTTATAAAATCTCCGATTTTTGATACTTGATACTTGACGCTTGAAATTATTTTCACTCAAGCATCGAGTATTAAGCATCTAGTTTCAACTTCTTAAAGTACTGACACTCTTCCTGTAAAAAACACTTGTCACATTCTGCTTTTCTGGCTTTGCAGATAGCACGACCGTGATCAATAATCATGTGACCGAACATTGTCCATTTTTCTGATGGAATGATTTTCATGAGATCTTTTTCAACTTTATTTGGATCATCATTTTTTGTCATTCCCAGGCGATTGGCAATCCGTTTCACATGTGTATCTACAACAACCCCGGGAACGCCAAACGCATCACCCATAACTACATTAGCGGTTTTACGACCAACACCATCTAATTTTACTAAATCATCCAGATTTTTTGGAACTTCGCCATTGAATTTATCCTGAAGTGAATTCATGCTTTTCTTGATGGATTTTGCTTTGTTGTTGTAGAAACCGGTTGGTCGGACAATGGCTTTGATTTCTTCCAAATCAGCATCTGCCAATGCTTTTACCGATGGAAATGTCTCGAAAAGAATAGGTGTAACTTTGTTCACCTGTTTGTCTGTACATTGTGCTGAAAGCATTGTTGCAACCAATAATTCAGCGGGATTTTTGAATTCCAGTGAACATTTGGAATCAGGATAATTTTCTTCCAGTTTTTCTATGATTCGTAGTACAGTTTTTTTATTCATTCCAGTCCTTTCAATTCGGATTGAAAATTTAATAAACTTTTGTGGATATGTGAACTTTAATTTTTAAACCGAAATATCTACAAAATCAATCATATTTCATTAATGTTAGGGGTAAAATTATTACAACACCAGCAATAATTGGAATTGCAGTCCATAATTCCATTTGCCAGGAAGTAACACCTGCTAAAACTAATAACACCGACATTCGCACTATTGCTCCAACTCTGGGACCACCAGCTTTTCTACAGTAATATGCAGAAAATACAATCAACCCACTAGTAATAACGCAAATCGCGAAATCAATCCAATTTGAGAAACCATTTGCTGCATCAAGTACACCATGTAGAATTGTGTAAATCAGCCATAGAAAAAATCCTGTTAAAAAAGTCTGTGCTGGAACTTTAAATTTCTCGTCCATATTAATATTCCTTTATTATTTATTCTATGTTCAACTTCTTCAATAAATCTATGATAATTGTCTGGTGATAATGATATTTTTTCTTTTCAACATTACTTATTTTTTTATTAATAAAGAATTTTAAACGAAAATAGATTCATTATAAATAGAATATTTAAAAATCCACGATAAAACATAAGTGAAAATCAAAAGGATTGAAAAATTAACCAATGAATCATTCAATTTGAATGTATAGACCAATGAATTCATATAGTCTTTTTTGAGGACTCTATTATAATAAAGCATCAAGATATTAAAATATCTTGATGCTTTATGCTTTTTTGTATGCTGATGTTTAAATTTTTATGCTTATTTAAATAGTGCGAATTTCACTCCAATCATTACATTTACACCACTTAAGTCTTTATTTGTAACATTTGTCTTTGAGATCAGATCATGATCTTCATCAAGTCCGGTGACTATCCTGTAACCTAAGCCCAAATAAAGTTTTGCTTTCCTACTCAGATTTACTTCTGCATTAATGGCAGGTTCAATTAAGTAGAAACCAGGACCTGTAATGTTGCCATAATTGTCAAAGGTACTTGATTTTTTTTGTTCATAATCTTTTGTTGAGCCTGCACCGATGAGAAGTTGACCACCAAAATGTATTAGTTCTAATGGTTTATAAGTATATTGACCCATTAATCCCCAATATCCATAATTTACTTTTGGATGTCCCACATTCATACCTGCAGCAAGTGCGATTATTGTTGAATTATTTACTAAAGCACCACCATAAATTTCCCAAAGAGTACCTGTATTGTCTTGAATTGAGTTAACTTTCATATCCATTCCCCAAGCAAAACTAAGCTGATTTTCATCACTAAAAATTGTTTTTGCTTCCTGAGCTATTGCTGCACAAGAAAGTAATGTGATAACTAAAAAACTAACTAATTTCTTCATTTTAATTCTCCGTTTAATTAATTGTTAAAAACGCATGTTTTTTATTTTAAATAAGTATAGTGTGCACTATGCAACAGTCCTATCCAGATTGCTAAAATCAGAATACTTAGAAGTATTGAAATACAAAAATAAATGTCTATAGTATTAGCAGTAATACAAATAACACATATTACAATATGGAGTATGATCTGCAGTTTAGTGATATTTTTAGACCATCTATTTGATATTTTAGCATTCTCAATAAAGTCTGAGACCAGTACTTTGTCCGTGTTAAAAACTAGTATAGATTGAAAAAATAGATAACCACCTATATGCAAAATACCTCCGATATTCAACCAAAATAATTCGATTTGAAATATCCAGGAAAATAGAAATACTGCTATTGCTGGAATAATATGGATAAGATATATGTAATTGTTATGATTGATATATCTTCTATAATATATAAGATATGAAAAGGGACCTGCTAAGTAAATCAATCCGGAACTAGTATACTCCAATACTACATATATATGTTCAAATGGATAAACAAGTGATGTAAAATAAATCAACAGAATTGAAATAGTAAATGAGTATAATCCGAGGAATAGTTCTTTTTGATTTTTATTCTTATTAAATCCAAGTAGAATGATTGAAAAATAAATACCCAATAAACCTATTGAAAGGAAAGTTAAATTCCATATTTTGCTTGTGATAATTAGATTTTGTATTTGTTTTAAATCATTCATTTTTCTTCTCTGTATTTCTAAACCAAATGTAAATCCTTCTACATGGAGTTATAAAATCTGCCTATAAGGAGGTAGTGTCAGTTTATAGGGAAGTACATATTTAGTTTAAAAACACGCATTATAAACAATTGTTTTTACAACATTTAATTAAATATAAAACAGGGAAAATAAAATGCTAAAAATGTTACAAGTCTTGTAGAAAATAGTTAAAACAATCTCTTAAAATCCAATTAAAATGCTTTATCTATTTGTTTTTTTATATTCTGATGGAGTAACACCTTCTATCTTTTTAAAACTTCTGTTAAAAGCTGATTTTGAGTTATAACCTACATAATCAGCAATCTCTTCGATAGTTTGGTGATCATTTGAAGGATTTGTTAGTATAGATTTGGCCTCTTCAATTCTATATTTTGCGATCATTTCAAAGAAAGTCATATTTAACTTTTCGTTAATAACCTGTGAAATATGGTGAACTGGAATAGTAATCTTTTTTGAAACAGCAGGAAGTGATATAAGATTATTTTTGAATTCTTTTTCAGTTTCCATGCAATGTTTTAACTTTTTCAGTATTTGTTCTTTTTCCTTTTGTTGCAGTGCCGATTTCTTATATTTTTTCTTAGGTTGAAAAGGATCAACAACGTTCTCTTTGAAAAAATCTGATGAACGAATTACGTTGAAACTAGTTGCATAGATTACAATTGATGTAATAGTACCAATTAGAAAAGTTCCCATATCAGTTTCACAAACAATATCAACTATTGCTCCGGAAATAAGAATTGCAAACATTAAAAAAATAAAATTACGCAACCAACTAATTTTTTTATCCTTACTTGAGAAAAAGGACATACCGAGAGTTTTTAATGATTTCTGAATGAAAAGGATACTAATTATTAGATAACTTACAAAATGGAATAATATAATTGTTAATATTTGTGGTCGAATGTTAAGAGGATCAGCAGTATAGGGAACATCAGGAAAAGTTAAACCTCTTTCCGGGAAATTGTGTATAAGATAGGAAATTTGTTTTAATTCTAATGGCTGAACAAAATACCAGATACAGTAAAATGACCATACAATCATTGGTAATAGATGAACCCATACTAATCTGGGGGATTTCTTTTTTATTGTAGAATAAATATAACAGTATATGAGAGGGCCAATTAAAAACGTGATAGATTCAGAAAAATTATCAATTCTCAATACTTGATACATATAACCAGTATAAACAAAAAATATTTCTAAGATAACCAGAGAGAGGGTGAGCATTATTAGACCGAGATATAGATTTGAAAGTTTTTTTCTAATCTTTTTGTTAAGAAAAAATACAGATAAAAATAATCCCTGAATGACTCCAAGGAAAATAAGAATTGCAAAGATATCCAAATTGATAGGAGGTGTTTCCATATAAAATCTTTAAATAATTAATACAATTTAAAAAATAACCTCTTTATTAACAATGCGATTTCTATTTTAAACTGTTAATACTTCATGATTTCATTTTGTCAAGTAAGGTAATCCAACTAAAAACATAATGAACATTAATATTGTCATGAATAAGAGAGTTCCGCGAAGTTTTGCTTTGTAATTTAGTGTTTGGTTCAAACAAATCTACCTTATAATAAAGTTTTCTATTTTATTTTGGGTATTGAAATCGAATTTAATACTAATATTTTGTTTCTCCAGTTTACATATCATATAAACTTTTAAAATAGAATCTTTCTTCATACTTTGAATTTGGATAATTTTATTAAATTTTCCATAAGCAGTAATTTGGGTATTCCATAATCCCATCAAGATATTAGTTGGTAAGGAAGATTTTAATTTACTTGAAAAATATGTAGTTGGAGTTTGAAAATCATTATTGTTCATAGACATTATAAATACTCTTGCTATTTGTTCCTGATAAGTTAAGTCATTATTCTCGGCTTTTAATTCGAATTTTGATTTAGTAGGTCTTTTATTGTATGTGGATTTTGAAAATAGAATATCTCTTTTAATAATCGCCCCTGAACCAATTTCTGCTATAATAAAAATGATAATGAACAAAGTATTAAGGTTTGTACCTTTTATGCCAAAGGAAGTCTTGATAGCATTGTAAAATAATACTATTCGCCAAATAGTTGTAAATACCATTATGAAAATAATAATTAGTAATGGTGCTAATTTTATAAAATGTGCAATAAGTAAAATCAATATCATTGGATAGTTTGCAATAGCAATTGTGCCAAAAATATCAATTGCCCTGGCTTTTATCTTTGGTAGAAATGATACTATGTAAAATAATAATGAGATAAAACCATAGGATATAAAAATATCCTTCATGCACATGTTTAAAGTAGTCTTTCGCCAATAATGTAAATCAATAACACCATCAAAACGGATATTTAACTTATGAGAAAGAAAGCTCGAAAATAACATTAGTATAACTCCAATAACAAGTGCCTTCACTCCCGCAATATACTTAAATGGATTAAATAACCATGTTGCTATTTTATCAAACTTCATCATCATTCTCATCCATTGATTCTATTTTGGATATAATGTCATTCAGAATATTCCGCACTGTCGGATAACTGAGTTTCATCTCCTTTGCCATTTGTTTGAGACTGCCACTATACTTCACAAACTTCAGAACAAAAGATTGCTCTTCCATATTCAGCATAGATAATATTGGTAAATTATAAGTTCCGTTTACAGTTGTACCACAATTGGTACATTCCAATGATTTAACAATCAAATCATTTTCACAACTAGGACATTTCTTTGGTAAAATATTACTCATATTGAATCCGTATTTAATTTTATTGAATAAAAACTAAATAAAATTAAAGTTAGATGCAATATAATTTATAAAATAATTAATATTTCTCGTTCTTTAAGTTCTTCAATCTGCTTTTTGGGTATATTATTTCCTAATATATTTATATACTCCAGGTTCTCAAGATCAAAAAGTGGTGAAAGGTCATCAATCTGATTGAAGGACAAGTCAATAACTTTGAGATTTTCGAGATTTTCCAAAGCATCGATGAAGCCAATTTTGTTATTAGCAACATAAAGTTCTTCAAGATTTTCGAGATTTTCGAGATTGCTTATATCTGTAATTTCATTGTCGTTGAGATGCAATTTTTTGATAAATTTACAATATTCAACCCCGGATAAGTCTTCGATACCGGATTTGGACATTTCGATTTCTTCATATTCTTCCATATAATGTGGCGGGAAATTAATATTTTTATTGCCATAGATTTTTTTCTTTACAGCATTGTAGAAGTCATGGTTATCGGGTTCATCAAAATCAAATCCCGGTTCCTCGTCATCGTCGAAATTGTCGTAGCTGGCATCATCTTCATCAAAATAGTTGTAGCCATCATCCTCTTCCCACTGGACCTCTTCTTCAAATTCAATATCATCTTCTTTGGATATCTGCGAGAGCAATTCATCAAGATTGTTCAGTTCCAAAATGTGTAGATAGGTTTTGAGACCAGAATCTTTTTCATGATCAAGCAAAATATTGATCTTTTCCAGGATATTTTTAGATTTGTCAGGATGGTAGAGCATCATTAATTGTGAAAAGAGACTATTAATATTCCCATCTTTGACTAAAGTAAAATCTGATACAATTTGTGTTATTCTCTGCAAAGCAATTACGTTTTTATTTTTGTAAAGTTGAATCAGTTTTGATGTAATGTCTGTTAAATTTTTTTCAGAGTAAGCTTCTAAAAGCCTTTGGTATTTTTCTCTCATGATATTCCTGTTTATAGATAGATAATTTTATTGAAATATAATCCTATTCAACCATAATAAAAATATTGAAGTGGATTTAATTTTAAGGTAATTTGATACAGTTAATTTTTTATTATATTCTCCTTCTAATAATTGGGACTTATGACATTAAAATAGTCCTCAAGAAAATGAAAGTCATAAGTTGTGAAAGTGTCTATTTTTTTCTGAAACCTTAAAATATCAATTCAAGCATATTTCAGACTTGAATCGTAATGAGTGAAAGGAGTGTGATTCGAGAATGATTAGGTTTCTAAATTCAGTGTAATTTGAAGTATGAACAGTTCTCGATTCAAACTTTGTTTTGAATCAAGTCCTTTAACCCCCAATTGTTTATATAATTTTTGCGTGGATAGTATAAATCAAATGAATAAAAAAAACTGGTTCCCAAATTAGATTTAGAAACCAGTAAATATATTTTTTCGTGTTTTTTAGTGTGTTTCGTGGGCAAAAAATTATTCGTATCTCAAGGCTTCAATCGGATC
>Ga0070729_10002509_pt1 | contig 23528 bp, 20 predicted proteins | sample tdDd472_FD_66725 | JGI IMG/M metagenome (GOLD analysis project Ga0070729, IMG submission 66725) | Marine sediment microbial communities from the Atlantic coast under amendment with organic carbon and nitrate - tdDd47.2 | ecosystem: Environmental > Aquatic > Marine > Coastal > Sediment | place... | reverse complement strand
CCTAATCCCCTTCCGGCACCCTTTGTTGAATAAGCTCGGTTAAATATCTGCAGCTGTACATTCCTGGGGATAAAGCCGGGATTATGCACCCATATTTCAATCTGCTCGCCATCATAAAGTGAACCTAAAGTAACGGTATCTTCATCTTTGCACGCCTCAAGCGCATTTTTAACCATATTACCAATAACTCTGCCTAATAGGCGCCTATCCGATTTTATCATCATTGTTTTGGCATACTTGTCCCGTTCAATCCATTTACCGATTGAAACAGTGTGGTTTTTATAAAGATTTACCATTTCATCAAGGAATTCGACCAAATCGAATTTAGATACACTAATGGCTAATTCATCGTTTTCGGCAAGGTTTAATTGTTTTTGAGCTTCAATCTCATCAATTAATCGGTTAGATAAATTTTTTACGATTGAAAGAAATTCTTCGCTCTCCTCTTTGTCTGCCTCAGCCAGGATTTCAATAAAACCTTTTAAACCGCCGGCAGTATTTAAAATGTCATGGAAAAAGATTCTTTCAAGAGCGCGTCTTCTATTTTCACCACTAATATCGTGCAGGGCAAAAACAACATAATTATCACCTCCGGCATCGAGCGGGGTGCCTTTAACAAGAAATTCTACCGCATCACCATCTTTGGTAAGGATTCTGCATTCCTGCACCGATTGAACACCTTTTATTCCTTTCACCATCACGTTAACCGCTCCACACATCTGGCAGTATTCAGAGGTACCGCATCCCCCTTCTTCAGTATCAGAATGAGCACAGTTGAATGCTTCACCAAGTCTTATCCCATACACAGCCTCAGGATTCTTTTTTAATAATTCCAGTGCCAACTGGTTTAGATAAACTATCTGTCTATACTTATTGATTACAACAACCGGGGTAGTTGTAGCATTCAAAAACTTAGCAGTTAGAGTGTCTTGTTCAAACAGCTTTACACTTTTTTGAACAATTTCATTCGAGGCTCTTTCGGGTGGAGCAAATTTTGTTTTCATCTCACCAACGTACATAGTTCATCCAATTATCGTTTATCAGATAATCGAGTTTTTTCTTAATTTGTTTATAATTAAACTTTAATATTTAACAGAAACTTATTTTATTCAGGAAAGTATAATTTTGTAATTATGGAGAAAAAGATGAAACTGCGAATATTATTCGTACCGTGTGTATTATTTTCGTGCCTGATGGTTTCCCAAGTAATCGCACAGGAAGAAAAGTCACAACATCCCGATTCCACTATCTTTCCTAAGATATCTCTTTACAATAAATTACATTCCCCCCTATACCCGGCATTAGGATATTCACCCGAGCTGGCAATTCCGGATTATACATTTGATTTTCAACAGGGACTAACAGACATTTCGGATCCACGACTCCAAATAAAAATGAGTAAAATAGAATTCCAGAATGCCCTTTCACAGATCCCTAAGTTTAACAATAAGAATAATTTAGGAGTATTTGGAGACATACTAATGTACACAAATACAGCAGCAACATTATATTTATTGTACAAGCATGTTGAAAAATACGGCTTAAAATAAGCAGCATTTTAAAAGATATAATTCTTCTATTATATTATTTTTGATAATTTCAGGTGGCTTTTTTTCAGAAATGATAAAAAGAAACCCGGGCACATCCCCAATGTGTACCCGGGTTATCATAAGGAGATTCCTCAATGAAGCTTTTCTATTTAACAACCTCAATCGCAAAAAGATTCACGTTTTGAAGTCCAATATCGTATTTTTCCATTATATAAGCAGTGTAGAAACGAGTACACTTCTCTCTTGTTTTCTCATTATCGTTAAATTTTTGTCCTTGTTTAACCATGAATATCCCAAGCTCACTATCAATCTTTATCAAAGATAGTGCCGAAATAATTCTCAAGTCTTCAGACGTGGATTCACGCAAAAGTTTTACAAGGGGAAGAACTGCTTTCTCAGATTGAAGTTCACCCAGAAGATATGCACAGCTAAATTGCAGCCCGAAATTTTCTGAGTTTAATCCTTCCAATAGGTTGGTTTCGTATTTTTCATACGATTTTTCGTCAAGATTTTTCAATGAACCGGCTGATGTATATTCAACCACAGCAAAACTAATTAAAAACACTGCAATAATAAAATTTTTTTTCATCTGACCCCCCAGATTTTTTATATATAATTTTTTTGCCTCGAGATTCTTTCCAATATTTTGGCTTCATACATTAAGACGACACTACATTGTAATTGTTTCATTTTTATTGACATTTATCCCCACTTTGCGTACCTTTTTTCAGAAAGAAAAATTTCCCGCTCCCATTTACACTCCGGCTTTTACCATCACTAACATAGAGGTGTAAAATGATTATAACTCACGATTTTCAAGCACCGAGAAATCTTTTTGAAAAGCTATTGAGAGATGCTGGTTCACTGGAAGTTGAAATCAATGGAGATAACGTTTTTAACTTTATCACTACAGCTCACTTTTTGCGTGACTGGATTAAAAAATCGCCATTGAGTGAAAGTGAGGTTTCCAAAAGATTTTTACGCAGGGTGGCAAAAGACCCTAATTTTAAGGTATGTGTTGATATAATCAACCACTCAAAGCCTTTTTCTATTACTCTTGATGAGAATAACAAGCACAGGTTTATTGATCTTGGAGATTCTAAAATTGATGTACTCCTTTTCAGGGATGAAATCACGGAGTTGTATAACGTTTATTTTAAAATGAAATGATGTTTTTCAAGATGTCTGATTTGATAAAAAAAGGAGGGCTTCAACCCTCCTTTTTTTTATTGAAATATTTTAACAATTTTATTTCATCAACAACATTTTTTTCGTCTGTGAGAAATTTGCCGTTTCAATTTTATACATGTAAACACCGCTAGTCAACGCTGACGCAGCAAAACTAACAGAGTGAGTACCGGAATCCATGTTTCCGTTTACGAGAACCGCAACTTCCTGACCAAGAATATTGTAAACTGAAAGTTTTACCAATCCGGCATCAACTAGAGAAAACTTAATTGTCGTGGAAGGGTTGAATGGATTAGGGTAATTTTGATCAAGCTGATAACCATCAGCAATAATTTCGTTTTCTTCCTGTGTGGTAACACCATCAGCAACAAGTACAACATTCTGGTTAGAAGAAAGATTTGTATAATAATCAACCTGAACACTATTTACTGCATTATTTGAATAAAGATATTTATCACCAAGTACAGTATAATTACCCGGGGTTAAGCCATCAATAGAATAGACACCACGGCTATTCGAAACCGCATAAGAACCTACTCCGGTTGCTTCATCATACGCGAATACATAAGCACCTTCAACAGGTACTCTGTCGGAAGTAACTACTTTACCGCAAATATAACCTTCACCGGGTTCAGGTCTTTCAAGAACCGTGAAGTTTATATTTTCCACAATAGTTGTAGAATCAACATCTATTGAATCTGCATCCCGCCAGTGCATTGACTGGGTACCGTCATATTTGAAAAAGGTAGGCATGTAATTGCCATTTGGTTTTGCGAAAACGTAATATTCACCCGGTATAAGGTTTCCAAATGCATAAACACCATTCGTGTCACTTGTTACAGAATATACGTTATGCCTCCCCTCGGGTGTGCGAAGTCTGAACGCCTTCAATATTGATTCAACTCCAACACCCAGAGTATCTTCAACAATACCGGTAATACCGTTTGAAAGTATTGGTTTAGCTTCTAACACAAAATCGATGCCGGTAATGTCACCATTTACCAATATTTTATCTGCTTCTTCAAAGGTTGATTTATCATTATAAAATTCCGAAAGTAGATCGTGGTTTACGGGACAAACATAAACAGCTACTGAATCACCCTCTCTTAGTGTGAGCGAATAATTTCCAAGGCTGTCTGTTCTGGTCTGACCGTTTCTGAAATGAAATGAGTTATGCGCGACCCTGAAAACTCTTACGGCAGCCCTAACAGGATTTCCGTCAGCATCGGAAACATTTCCGCTAACCGTATAGTGTGCCGGGGGAGTAAATACTTCTAATCCGGCGTTAATTTCCAATGTTTCATCTTCTGCAAGAGTTACGCTTTCCGCATTTTGGAACTCCCTGGTATCATTATAAAACTCGAACCAGTAACCCCATTTTTCAAACCTTACAAAATAATCACCGGGTTGAGCGTTTACAGAATAATTTCCAAGAGAATCGGTATATGTGAAAATCATTCTTCCCTGCTCTACCGGGATCAGTTTTACTCTGGTTTCCGGAAGCGGGTCTCCTGAATCATCAGCAGTAATGGTACCGGTAAGTGTTGAGATACCGGGTTCTTCTATCAATACTTCCACAATGTTACTGGCTTCACTTTCACCATTTTGATCAACCGTTATTACATAATATGAATAAGTGTTTCCACCCTGCACCCAATGGTCAAAAAATTCTGTATGGCGAACACCAAAATGGCGTACATAAAACTCTGCTGAATCAGCAATGGCGCCATCTTTTTTATAAATACGATATTTAGTAAAGTGTTCCGTGGGGGCATCCCATGTAAGCTTTACGATAGGACCAAAAAAGTTTTGAGTAATTTCAACCTGCAAGTTTGCCGGCGGGTTGGGTTGTGCGTTTGCGCTGAATGCAAAACTCAACAACACAACTAATATTGCAAAAAGAATTTTTTTCATCTTTACTCCTGTTTTGTTATAAATATACAAAAATATCTTCTTTCGCACTGTTTAATTATTTGACAATGTAAAAATAATTTAGGTTTAAACCTGAATAGCCCAATATTAATAAGCTCTTAGTGCCGGTGATATATATCACACTCACTATTTAAAGAATAAGAGCAATTCCTAACGCCCAAAAGATATCATCTCCATCTTTTTGTTTTTCAAAAATTAGTTTTGTTGTTATTTAGTTTAAACGAAAAATAAACTTTACGCATAAAACCCATTTTTTAGCTTATTTAGGTATTAGGTATAAATTATTTTTATATTTATGTTCTGAATAAATTTTATAAACTATCATTAGAGAATAAATGCAAATAGGATTAGTAGGTTTGCAATATTCCGGTAAAACGACACTATTTAATACCCTTGCCGGAATTGAAGAAGACCCCACCGCATCGATGAAAGATGAAGCTACAATTGAAGTAGTGAAAGTGCCCGATTCAAGATTGGATAAAGTAACTGAAATGTTCAATCCAAAGAAAAAAGTTAACGCAACTATAGAAGTTTTTGATATTCCCGGTTTGAGAAAATCTGACGACGGGAAGTTAAAGATCACTACAAACTTCCTTAACAGCGTTCGTAATAATGACGCGCTGTTTTACGTTATACGTCAATTTAAGGACGATTCTGTTCTTCACCCGATGAATAATATCGACCCGCTTAGTGACGTTCTTTTTCTTGAAACCGAGTTTCTCCTTTCTGATCTTGCCTTTTTCGAAAACAGACTCGAAAAAGTTAGAAAAGATGCGATGAAATCGAAAGATGAAAAATTAATGAAGGAACTTCCTGTACTCGAGAAGTGTATGGAACATTTGGAGGCGGAAAAACCTTTACGGACTCTTGTACTTGATGAAGCAGAATTGAAAGCACTAACCGGATACCAGCTTCTTACAATGAAACCTCTGATGATTGGAATTAATTTTGACGAAAATTCTTTTGATAAAGTTGATGACGTGATTGAAGAAGTAAAAAACGGGCTGAGTGATGATACTATCACCGAGGTGATACCATTTTTCGCCAAGATTGAATATGAACTCTCTCTGCTTGATGATGAAGACCGTGCTACTTTTATGGAAGATTATGGGTTCACTGATTCAGCACTCGAGAAAATATTGGGAACGTCTTACAAGGTTTTAGGGCTTCAATCATTTTTTACGGTTGGTGAAGATGAATGCCGGGCATGGACTATTAAGAAGAACTACACCGCACAAGATTCTGCCGGTGTTATCCATACCGATTTTTATAACAGGTTTATTCGCGCCGAGGTTACCGGTTACGACGATTTTATAAAATACGGCTCATTCGCCAAGTGTAAAGAAGCCGGCGTTTGGCGCCTTGAAGGTAAAGAGTATATTGTGAAAGACGGCGATATTTTAAATATCCGCCATAATTAATTTTTTCTCATTAGACGCAGGAGCAAGTATGTCTGCTAAAGTAATAGAAGGTTTAAAACCAGAACTGGTTTGGCAACGTTTTTATGAACTGACACAAGTACCGCGACCATCGAAAAAAGAAGAAAAAGTTGTTGAGTATGTACGTAACTTCGCAAAAGAACGTAATCTGGAGTTCAAAGAAGATAACGTGAGCAATATCGTTATAAAAGTACCCGCAACTAAAGGGTATGAAAATGCACCGATTGTTGTTCTTCAGGGGCATGTTGATATGGTCTGTGAAAAAAATAAAGGTACGGACCATGATTTCGATAATGACCCTATCAAATTAAAAATTGAGGGTGAATGGATTACTGCCGAGGGTACAACTCTTGGTGCAGACAATGGCATCGGGGTGGCAGCCGCACTAGCTACAGCAAACGACGATACCTTCGTGCACGGGCCACTTGAACTGCTTCTTACTGTTGATGAAGAAACCGGCTTAACCGGTGCGAATAACCTTAAACCAGGTTTCGTTGAAGGCCGCATCTTGTTAAATATGGATTCTGAAGAAGATGGTGCTTTTTACGTTGGGTGTTCTGGTGGTCAGGATACTAATGGCTTTTATAAAATTTCTAAAGAACCTGCAAAGGATGGTCTTGTTCCTGTAGAAATTATGGTTACTGGCTTGAAAGGCGGGCATAGTGGACTTGATGTCGCGGCAGGCAGAGCTAATGCATTAAAACTTCTCGCACGTTATCTTAAAAAGATTTCCGGTATCGAGTATTATGTTGCCAAAATGAACGGTGGTTCAAAACGTAATGCTATCCCCCGCGAAGCCGAAGTTGTAGCCCTTGTTAAATATGCTGATCTTGAGAAGCTTGAGGCGGCAGCTAAAGATTTTACCAACGAAGCTTTGTTGGAATACAAGACTAATGATGGCGGCGCAAAAGTAAGTATTAAAAAAGTTGATGGTTCTTTTGAAAAAGTTTATACAAAAGCCTTTACTGAAAAAATAGTTAATGTTCTCTATGCGATGCCTAACGGTATTATTGCTATGAGTCCTGATATACCCGGACTTGTAGAAACATCCACTAACCTTGCAACAATTGATGAAGAAAATGATGTATTACGCGTGGGTACTTCTCAACGCAGCTCAATTGAAACGGCCAAGATGTATGTTTCAAATTCTGTTGCGGCGATATTCAAACTATCAGGTGCCGATGAAGTTAAAACAGGTGATGGTTACCCCGGATGGCAGCCCAACATGGATTCAAAATTATTAAAAGCTGCCCGTGAAGTATTTACTGAAATGAACGGGAAAGAAGCTCACATTAAAGCAATCCATGCAGGATTGGAATGTGGTATTCTTGGCGATAAATACCCGGGAATGGATATGCTTTCCTACGGGCCAACTATCGAAGGTGCACATTCACCCGATGAAAAGTTGAAAATTGCCGATATCGAAAAATTCTGGAACCTCACAAAAGGAATTCTTGAAAAGATTGCCAAAGGGTAATTTCTTTTTATTTTTACAATTAAAGCTGCCTTGATATTTTTTATTTTGAGGCAGCTTTTTTTATACCCTCTTCAATTCTTTCATCTTTATTTAATTCCCGCAACAAACATTTCAAAAAAGTTGTAATTACAACCGGATAAAAGTAATTAACTCCCTATTTGTCTTTAAAAGAAGCGGCGCTTTTTATATTTTAGATAAAGTATTGAATTACCCCTTATCGCAAATAATTGGAGGTTAAGTTAAATGTTTTCGGCACAAACTTACATTGATAGAAGAAACGACCTGAAGGACATGGTCGGTTATGGAATGATTTTTATACCCGGTAATGGTGAAGTTGCCATGAATTATGGTGCCAATGAGTATCACTTCAGGCAGGATAGTTCTTTTTTATATTATTTCGGGATCGACGGTTCGGGATATGATGCAGTGATTGATATCGATAACGACCGTACAATAATTTTCGGGAACGACCGCTCTCTGGATGATATGGTTTGGATGGGACCTGATAGCACTGTCGCTGAAAAAGCTGATGAAGTTGGCGTTGACCAAACTGCCCCAACCAAAACACTGGGAACTATACTCAAAACGGCACTACTGAGTGGTCAGCATGTGCACTTCCTGCCCCAGTACCGTTGGGAAAACAAATTAAAAATTGAAGAATACCTCGGGATTAAAGTTGCATCGGTAAATCTCTTCGCTTCCGAAATTTTAACTCGTTCCGTTATCTCGCAGCGCTCCATCAAATCTGAAGAGGAAATTGCCGAGATTGAAAAAGCTATCGAAATTAGTTATGAAATGAATACAACAGCCATGAGACTCACCCGTCCAGGTATTTATGAACGAGAAGTATATGGTGTGGTAGAAGGAATTTCTCTCGCGAAAGGCAGCGGAGTTTCTTTCCCTATAATTTTTTCGGTTAATGGTGAAACATTGCACAATCATTATCATGGCAACATCATGCGCGAAGGACAAATAGCCGTTCTCGATTCGGGCTCCGAGTCATTGCTTCACTACGCTAGTGATATTACCCGTACAATTCCGGTATCGGGTACATTCAGCGATGTTCAAAAAGAAATTTACAACACCGTATTAAGAGCACAGTTAGCCGCGATTGACATGATTAAACCCGGCGTTTCATTCAAAGCTTGTCATCTCAAGGCTGCCGAAGTTATCACATCCGGCTTGAAAGATGTTGGGATTATGAAAGGGAATGTTCAGGATGCGGTTGCAAACGGAGCTCATGCCTTATTCATGCCTCACGGTTTGGGACACATGATGGGATTGGATGTTCACGATATGGAAGCCCTTAATGAAAATCTGGTAGGTTACGACGATAAAATTAAACGCTCTGAACAATTCGGGCTTTCAGCACTTCGCCTCGGTAAGGAACTGGAAACCGGATTTGTATTAACCGTTGAACCCGGCACTTATTTTATCCCGCGCCTTATCAATAATTGGAAAAAAGAAAAAAATAACAAGGAATTTATCAACTTTGATAAGCTTGATGAATACATGGGATTTGGCGGTATAAGGATTGAAGATGACGTGCTCGTTACCGAAGACGGCTACCGTGTATTAGGTAAACCAATCCCTAAAACCGTTGAAGAAGTTGAAGAGGCTTGCTCTTTATAAATAAATACTTTGATACTTTTCGAGTTAGTAATTATTTTTGTGGGGACCGGCATAATGCCATCCCCACTTTTTGTATAGAAAATAAGGTTTTATCATGCTTAGCGGTAAGTATAGTAATTTTTACAAAGAAATTATTTCCTTCCTCCCTAAATCGAGAGTGTTTACAGACGAATTAAGAAAATTAACCTACGGAACTGATGCAGGATTTTACAGGCTCATACCCCAAATTGTTGTAAAAATTGAAAATGAAGAAGAACTTGTTAAATTAATAACTTCAGCTCGCAAGTTTACAACCCCTCTTACCTTTCGGGCCGCAGGGACAAGCCTCTCCGGACAGGCAATTACAGATTCAGTATTGGTTTTACTCACTGCAGATTGGAAAAATTATTCAATTCTTGAAAATGGCGATATTATTACCATGGAACCCGGACTAATTGGCGGACATGCGAATATATTTCTCTCCAAATTTAATCGCAAACTCGGTCCGGATCCCGCATCGATCAATGCTGCCAAAATAGCCGGAATCGCTGCGAATAACGCTAGTGGTATGACAAGCGGTACAAAAAAAAATATTTACAACACACTACTGGGGATGAGAATAGTCCTCCCGGATGGTTATATCGTTGATACATACGATGAAGAAAGCAGGAAAAAATTTAAAACTGATAAAAAAGAACTTTACGACAATATTAAAGCACTCGCTGAAAAAGTAAAGGCAAACGAGAAACTACGCGAGAGAATAATCCATAAATACCGGATGAAAAATACAACCGGTTATTCGCTAAACGCACTAGTTGAGTTTGATGATCCTCTTGATATTCTCGCGCATGTTATGATTGGCTCAGAAGGTACTCTTGGTTTTATTAGTAATATCACTCTAAAAACAGTACCCGAACTCCCGAATAAGGCTACAGCGCTTCTATTATTCAAGGATATTAAAACCGCTTGCGATGCAATTCCCATTTTCCAGGAACAGCCTGTTGACGCTGCCGAAATTATGGATAGAGCAGCACTTCGCTCGGTCGAGAACAAACCCGGTATGCCACCTGCATTAAAAGGATTAAATGACGAAGCAGCAGCCCTGCTTATAGAAACCTCGGCGGATAATAAAGATGATCTGGAGAAAAATATTTCAAGCATAATTAAATCAATAGAACACCTCCCCAAAGCCTCACCGGTTGAGTTTACAACGGATAAAAAAGAGTATAAAAAACTATGGGATGTAAGAAAAGGGCTCTTCCCCTCTGCATGCAAAAGTAGAAAACCGGGCACGGCAGTAATAATCGAAGATGTAAATTTCCCTGTTGAACGCCTTGCCGAAGCTACTCTCGATTTGCAGGCATTATTTAAAAAATTCGGGTACGATGAAACAATTATCTGGGGGCATTCTCTCGCTGGTAATCTTCATTTCGTCTTCTCCCCCGATTTTAATGAAAAGTCAGAAGTAGATCGTTACAGCAAGTTCATGGATGAAATATGTGAACTGGTCGTCAAAAAGTATGATGGCTCCCTAAAAGCGGAACATGGTACCGGGCGTAACATGGCGCCTTATGTTAAGTATGAATGGGGCGAAGACGCCTACCGTATCATGAAAGAAATAAAACAGATTATAGATCCGGGCGAACTATTTAATCCGGGAGTTGTGTTAAATGAAGACCCCGAAATACATCTCAAGAACCTTAAACCACTCCCCATTGCACATGAAATGGTTGATAAATGTATTGAATGCGGTTTCTGTGAAAACAATTGCCCCTCGCGGGAGCTAAGTCTTACTCCTCGTCAGCGAATTGTAGCCTTCAGAGAAATTTCCCGCCTGCACCGCGAGGAGGAAACCGGCGGAAGGTTGAAAGAATTTGAAAAATCATTCGATTATTATGGCGACCAAACCTGTGCCACGGATGGGCTTTGCGCTACCTCATGTCCCGTGGATATTGATACCGGCAAACTGATTAAACATCTTCGTGCCGAGAACATTAGTCCATTGGCAAAGAACACCGCAGGTAAAATTGCCTCCAATATGAATATCGTTACGAGCGGGGCAAGTATGGCTCTCACGGCAGTAAACGGAATTCATACCATAGTTGGCACTACCCTGCTTGATAGCGTTGCTTCTGCATTCAGGAAAATTTCGGGAGATACAATCCCCCAATGGAATAAATTCATGCCCAAGGGAGCGGGTAAAGTGCCGGGAAGCGATATAAATCCGGCTAACGAGCATAAAGTGGTATATTTTCCAAGCTGCATCTCTCGCAGTATGGGTCCCGCTAAAGGAGATGCTGATGATGACTCACAATCACGGGTAACACACAGACTATTGAAAAAAGCAGGATTTGATATAATCTACCCGGAAAATCTCAATAACCTTTGTTGTGGTATGGCTTTTAATAGCAAGGGTTTCGTGGATGCAGGTTTGATGAAATCAGGTGAACTTCATGAAGCAATCATTACTGCTACAGAAAATGGCAAGTACCCGGTGTTGTTTGATACCAGTCCTTGCACGTATCATTTTAGAGAGTATTTGAATAAAAAAGGTGAAAAACTAAAAATTTATGAACCAATCGAGTTTATTCTCGAATTTGTCGCTGATAAATTGAAATTTACCAAACTAAATGAAACAGTTAGCATCCATACAACCTGCAGCAGTAAAAAAATGGGTTTGGATGAAAAATTCAAAGAGCTGACGGAAATGTGCGTTGATAATGTAATTGTTCCACATGATGTTGGTTGTTGCGGTTGGGCAGGTGATCGTGGTTTCACTTATCCAGAGCTTAATGAAGCGGCACTACGCGGACTTAAAGAACAGGTTAAAGAAGCCAAGGAAGGTTATTCAACAAGCAGAACTTGTGAGATTGGTCTTTCATTACACAGTGGTAAATACTATAAATCAGTCATATATCTGGTTGATAAAGTAACAAAACCTTTATAAAATATTTTGAATAATATGTAAATTAAAATGCCGCAAATAAGCGGCATTTTTTATTTCAATTCTCTATTGCTCTAGTGACTTCATCCTCAAGATAGGCAAGTAATTTGCTGTAATCTTCCTCTTCTCCCCTCTTGGAAGCTGCCGATATCAGAAGAATTGATTGTGACAGATAGGATATCAACAAATATTTGTTCATGGGGTTTTCATCGGTATCCAATCTTTTTAGAGCGGTCACATGATCTTTTATGGTCGCAATATCATTCCTCTGAACAGGTCCCGATAAAGCCTCCGAAATACCGCGATGTTTAATATTAAGAAGTGTTTTCGACGCAGTTGGGTATAGATAAGTTAGTACATCCGGTATATTTTTAATTTTATCGGAAGTTAATAACGCAGCTTCGAAATTAGCATTGATAAAATTCGCAGCCATCACGCCGGAAAGATGATAATAAACTTTCTCAACGGCAGAAAGCGTAAAACATTTTAATCCGGTTGATTCTCCAATATTATGAAGATAATCTCTCGCGAATTTATTATTACTCTCTATTGCGCAAAAACAATCAGTAAGATCAACTTCTTCACGTTGTGGAAATGTTTGCATTATATGCATTGAAGCGGTTACAGCACCTGCCTCTTCCAGAAGTTTTAACTCCATTGTACTTTTTGAGCCGGAAAGATGGATAAATAACTTCCCCTCAAGATTTTTCCCTGTTTCAAATATCTCCAATGCAACATCTTTTATTTTGGAATCAGGAACTGATAGGAAAAACACATCAAATTTATCAGGGTCTAAGCCCGACATATCAGAGCAATTATCTAATTCCAGAAAAAATGCCAACTCCCGGGCAGAAGAAAAACTCCTGCTGAAAACGGAGTTTATATTATACCTTGCAGCAATTAATTCCCGTCCAAGCGTGTACGAAATTTTACCTGCGCCAATAATAGTTACAGGGGATACTCTGTCAAACCGGGTCGCCATATACTACCGCCGATAAATAACCAACAACTTCATCGGTAATACCGAGCGCTTCGGAAGAATCGTTACGGTAAATTACCTTTGCTTTATTAAAACCACACATTTCTGCTGCTTTCATCATCGCTATTATCGGTCCGCCACCACAAGCTTCACATTTGCCCGCGACCAGTGATGCTGAAAGGCCTTCGTAGTCAAAATGGTTTATGCTGTTTTCAACAACCTCATCAAGAAGATTCGCTTCCTCCTGCGAGTGAAAATGAGAAAGGTCAGAGCTGGCGATGACAATTGTTTCCTCATCCCAGTTTTCGGCTATTTTTTGTGCAAGATCGGCAATATACTCTTCGCTTTGGTTTCCAATTACTATTGGAGTAAGTTTAAAATCACCAAGCGCCCTCTGTAGAAAAGGAAGGTGCACCTCCACGGCATGTTCAGCCCTGTGGCCTTCCTCCCCGGCGAATATGGATTCACTATACTCGGTAAACCGTTCACGGTTCTCAGCGTCAATCTCTACCGGACCAAGTGGTGTGTAATAAAAATCACCATCATAAATGCAGCTACCTTTAAAGAAATCTTTGTGAGATGGTGAAATTAAAATAACCTTTTTAAATTTAGAATTTTTAAGGAGATTATAAGCAATCGAGGCTGTTTTACCGGAATATATATAACCCGCGTGAGGGGCTACCAATCCAAAAAGATTTTCAATTTTGCGTCCCTGATCATTTAATTCAAGCAGTAAATCCACTTCATTGATTAGCATATCTTTTTCATCCGGATAAAACATTCCCGCTACAGCAGGTTTTCTAATTTTATTCATTCAATCTCCAATTCATTTTCTGAAAACACATCTGCGGTAAACGCATCCAGTTTTAATTTTTTTTCGCGCCAGTATTCACTGTAAATTCCAGCCTTCCTGCAGAGTGCACTTAAAAATTGCTCACGTGATAAATTATGTTCAACCGGAACTTGCGGGAGAAGCAATCCTCTCCTGTTTCCTTCAGTCACAATCAGCCCGTGTTTTCCAACTTCAATTTCATCATAAGAGTTGAGCGGAAAGGGTCGGGAAAGTACGCTTATCTCAATATCAATTATATTCATATCATAACGTTTCAGCGCGGGAAATCTGGGGTCTGAAAAGGCTGCCTCTACTGCGGCATCGGCTAATGTAAGATAAAGTGGTTTTTCTGATAATATGTACCCGATACATCCCCTGAGTTCGCTCTCAATGGTTAATGTTACAAAAACACCAACTTTCTCATTCAAAATTGGGAACTCATCTGTATCCGGCTCAAGCTTTTCGATGGTAGAATCAAATCTGCGAAAAATGCTGTTCCTCGCAATATTCACCATAATTTGTTTTTCTGTTAAACTAATTTCCATTTTATTCAAATTTATAAATTTTTAAATCCGACTTATCCTCAATTGTAATCAGCATATTTTTATACATGAACCAACTTTCTGCAATAAGTCGTGGTGTCTTGCTGTTTAATTTAATTTTATCCAACATCTTTCCCGATTTAAAAATTTCCAGGTAATTATCGAATAACTCACCCTTTTTTTCATGGTACGATACCAATATATAACCATTGTATCTAAGAAATTCAATATTAATAATATTATCCTTTTCTCCCGAAAAAGAAGGAATTTCATCAAGAATGTTGAGGTCGGTACTAAGTTGTGAAGGGAAACCATACATTGAAAAATCTTCCTCATCACGGGCTTCACTCATAATTCTTTTTATATGATGATGGTCTTCCCCATGTTCAGCAATAAGCGCGCCATTTGTAATATTATATTCCAGATATTCGCGAGAATCAAACATTTGTCTGAATATATATATACTCTCACCTTTCCTGAACAGGAAAACAGCATCTTCATTTTCCCACAAAACTTTCTTCTCTACAGGCGAATAAACCTGAATTCCCTTGTGCGCGGGCATATCAGGTTTAGCGAAACCGTGTAATATTATATAATCATCCTTAAAATCCTCAACTCCGGTCCAGTATTCCTCCTCGTGTGGAATTTGACTAACCGGCACTTTCGGATCGGTCAAATCGAGAATATAAAAGTAAACAATCTTTTTTTCTTCATCTCTTGTTTCAAGCATCATTTTACTCCCGGATGAAATTAACATCCGCCAGATGCTTTTTTTATCGCTGAATTTTATAAATGTTTTCATACTTCTTTTTTTTTGTTTCCCAAATTTAGAAATATTAAACCAAAGATTCCTTATACGTGAGGAAAATATAATTCTGTTTTATTAAAAGGATTTTTAATGTGTAGTTAGTTTACTCGAGGTAAGTGGTATTCAAAAAAATTCCCTCCCCCCGTGATTGGCGAGAGAAGGGATTTGGGGTAGTAAAAAAACCTGCGTGATAAATCATGCAAGCTAAATCAGGAAACGGGACAGCCGCAATCTGCCCCGTTAAAAGAGACGTAAAAACTATACGTCGAAATACAATCCGAATTCCTGCGGTGTAGGCTGAAGTGCCATCGGACGAATTTCTTTCTCAAATTTATATTTTATCCATGTCTGGATTACATCTTCAGTAAATACATCACCCTTGAGCAAATAATCATGATCATCTGCTAGCGCTCTTAAAGCTGCATTAAGTGATTCCGGTGTTGAAGGAACGTTTTTAAGTTCTTCAGGGTCCATATCATATATGTTTTTATCAAGTGGTTCACCGGGATCGATCCTGTTATTGATTCCATCAAGACCAGCCATCATTATTGCCGCGAACGCGAGATACGGGTTAGCCGATGGATCAGGGCAACGGAATTCAACACGTTTCGCTTTCGGACTGTTGCTGTAAAGCGGTATCCTAAGAGCAGCGCTTCTGTTACTCTGCGAGTAGGCAAGTCTTACCGGAGCTTCATAACCCGGTACCAAACGTTTGTACGAGTTAGTGGTAGGATTTGTAAACGCAAGTAATGATGAGGCGTGTTTTAATAGCCCACCCATGAAATAAAGAGCCATTTCACTCAATCCGGCGTAGCCATTTCCGGCGAAAAGAGGTTTACCTTCTTTCCACAAACTAGTGTGAACATGCATACCGCTGCCGTTATCATTCATGATAGGTTTTGGCATGTAAGTAACTGTTCGGCCTGCTGCTTTGGCAGTATTTTTAACAATATATTTGAACATGAGCAGGCTATCGGCAGCTTTAAGCAAGGGCTGGAACATGAGATCGATCTCACATTGACCGCCTGAAGCAACTTCATGATGCTGTGCTTCAACAACCAGACCCGCATCCATCAGATTAAGAACCATCTGGTTTCTTAAATCCATTAAAGAATCTGTTGGTGGAACCGGAAAATAACCTTCCTTGTAACGAGGTTTGTAACCAAGGTTTGGACCTTCATCCGCTCCGGTATTCCAGTTCCCTTCTACCGAATCAACATAATAAAATGCAGTATTTGCTGATGATTCATAACGTACGTCGTCAAACACGAAAAATTCAGCTTCTGGACCGTAATAAACTGTATCTGCAATTCCTGTAGATTTTAGATACGCTTCTGCTTTCTGGGCTATGTTACGCGGGCAACGGGAATATTTTTCCTTTGTAGCCGGTTCGTAAACATCACAGATAAGTGAAATTGTAGGAGCTTCGATAAACTGGTCAACAAACATTGTTTCGGGATCAGGTATAATAAGCATATCACTCGCATCAATAGTTTTCCAACCTCTTAACGACGAGCCGTCAAACCCTAAACCATCCTCAAACGTATCCTCGTTGAAATGAACTGCCGGGATAGTAAAATGTTGCCACTGCCCCGGGAAATCCATGAACTTAAAATCAATGAATTTTATTTCATTCTCTTTTACAAAACTAAGCACCTTTTTGATGGCGTCGTTTCTGGAACTCATGTTAACTCCTTTTATATTATTTTAATGGTAATTCGTTCGATTCTTTAATTGCAGATAAAACAAAATTAGTTACTGTTCTGGCTACCCCCGGCCAAGATTGTATTTTCCCGAGTAATTTTTCCAGTGCTTCGGTATCTTTTACAATCGCCTTCATCATGTGGGAACTGTCGCCCAGGACAGAGTAACATTCAAGAATTTCCGGTGTGGCAAGTACATTTTCTGCAAGTAGCTGGTAGTTTTTTGAAGATTCTGTTATAATGTGAATTATAGCCATAATATCAAATCCAAAAGCTTTTCTGTTCACTCTCGTGAAATAGCCCTGAATAATTTCATGGTCTTCCAGTTTTTTAATTCTTTCACTCAATGACGGGAGGGAGAGTCCTACCTGTTCAGCCATTACGCTGCGTTTGGTTCTTCCGTTCTGCTGTAAAATATTAAGGATTTGAATATCAATACGATCGAGCATGGCGCACTCACTTAATTATTTAGGTAATTTTAAAATTATGACTGAAAATATAAGGCCGGACGATAAAAAAAGCAAACATTTCACAATAAATTAATATTAAAAGTGTTAAAAATCACGTGAAGGGAGATTAGCTCTTTTTATTTATACCGAAGGGTGTATAAGGTGTGTTTTCTTGCTTAACCTGTTCAAATAAATCTTTATTTATCTGCGGTCTTAGTTGCAGTTTATGATATAAATGGTACTGAACCGCTATATTATTTAGTGATTTAATTTCCATCCCGTTTAGTTCAAAGCGGTATTGTATATCACTGTCTTCTCCAATTGATGGAGCTTCGTAACGTTCATCAAATCCGTTTACAGAAACTAAATCAGACTTAAATGCGGAAAAATTGCAACCTAACAAGCCTCGTTTTTTGTTGTTAAACTTTTCACGCAATAAAACAGACTTGAAATAAAAACCTTTCTCAACATCGAATGATTTACCCAAAATGCCATCAGCGATGAGCAAATACATTTTTTTTTCAATATGACCGGATTTAATTTTTGAGGGAGTTAGTGTGGATGTGTATTTTTTTGATAAGTTAACACGCCTTCCCGTTAGACTTACGCCTTGTTTTCTATAGGCAAGATGCTCTTTTACAAATTCCGGGTGAGGAATACAATCGCCGTCAACAAAAATTATATATTCTGATTCTGCGGCAAGAATTGCCCTGTTCAACAACCTGTTTTTACGGAAACCTTTATCTTCCTGCCACAGGTGAACTACCCTGAAAGGTAGTTCTGGCGTAAGTTTTTCAATCTGGCTTACTGTAGCCTCGGTTGAACCATCATCCGCGAGAATTATCTCAAAATCTGGTTCTGTCTGCCGCGCAAATCCGGCAAGTACCAGTTCCAGATATTCAAATTTATTATAAATCGCTATAATGACGGAAGCTTTCATTCACCTGCTTATTTTTGATCCAAATATAACAAAATGCCACGAGGTGAAAAAATATTGAAACCCTGATTAAACCTTCAATCCTGTTTTATCGAATTTATAATATCTTAGTTTATTTAGAAGAGCAAAAACAAACGCCAGCGCAATCAAGTGTATCATTTGTGGTAAGATCAAATCAAATCCCGCCCCGAATTGTGTAATTTTTATGTAAGCTTCGAGAAAAGGTGTTGAGGGAATTATATACCCCAGATATTTTACCCAAAGCGGCATACTCATTGATGGCCAGCTATATCCCGAAATGAGAAACACAGGATAAGACGTGAACGCCAGTAGTATTAGCGCTTCAAATTTAGTTTTGAAAAATGAGCTGATAAAGTAAGTGAATAATACTACCGCAATAAGGAAAATTACCGTGGTGACCATCAAGAGTAAATAATTTCCGATTTGTGGTATCCCAAAAACATCAAATGCTACCGTGAAAAACAAAAACGCGTAAGAGGTAAACATGATCAGGTAAGGTAATGCTTTGCCTGATTTCCACCATTGTTGTTTAGTGCCAATTAGTCCCTTTTCCCTGTCTTTCGCTATACTCTCCCCTAATCCAATCAGCAAGGTCTGCTGTAGAATCAAAATAAATATACCGGGGATCAGGAAATCTCCATAACTTTCGGTGGTGTTGTGCAAGGAACGCATATCAATTCTTAACGGCTCCACAACTTCTATCGCCTGTCCGGAAGAAAGCCCCTGCGCACGCAGATATTTTAACCGGATACCTGCACCTACCGTCGCGCTTATTTCACTAACAGCTTTAACAATATCGTTGGAGGGAAGGAAACGTGTATTATTCAGGTAAATTTTTACATCACTCCCCTTCCCTTTTTTTAATTCTTTTTCAAAACCTTTTGGGATGTAAATCACAGCCTTGTTCTCTGCCTGGTAAAAGCTGTTCATGGCAACATCAATTTGTGGTTCATTTCCGGTGACTTTTATAATTCCGCTTGCATCCAGCATCCTGGAATACATTCGTGAAGTAGCACTTTGATCATAATCAACGATTACTAACTCAAGTTCCCGTTCAACCTTATTCAGGTATGCAGAGCCATAAAAAAAGGCATAAAATAAGGGTGCGGCTAACAACATCAAAATCAGACTCTTATCAGAAAAGATATTCCGTAGTTCGCGCGTAAATTCAAACTTTATTCCATTATACATTTTCCTGAACTCCTGTACTCTTGTTGTCACGGGAAAGTTTATAAGCGATAACTATTGCCGGAATCAACACAAATCCAAAAAGTTTTAGCGTTTGTATAGAATAATAGTCAGGCGTTAAATCCATAAAACCAAACCTGATAAACGCTTCCATAAAATGAGTTAGAGGAATGATTTCTGCAAAAATCCTGTGCAAAGCCGGCATTGACCACAATGGGAATGTAAGTCCGCTGAATATAAATGCCGGTGTATTAAAAAACATAACATATTCCGCGGCAGTTTGTAAATCATCAATGAATAAAGAGATTGCTGCTCCCGGTAGAAAAGATGCGATTGAAAACAAACCGAACATAAAAAATAACTGGAAATAGTTTCCCGTGAGGGGTATGGAAAATGCTGGCAGAATAACAAGCAAAGATACAATTTGGAATACCATTCCTAGGGCGAGATGTAATCCGCTCTTGTATAATAATTCAGCGAAACTGTTAATCTTTTCAAACCTGTTACGATTAAATGCCATCACACCTGCAAGCATCAATGATATCTGAATGAAAAACAGGAATAGCCCCGGTACGAGAAATTGTTCATAACTGTAATTTGAGTTAAACAAAGGGCTTGAGTGCACTTCTACCGGGTTCGCCATGGCGATCGCCTTATCCTGACCGTTTCCGGCAGCTAAAATCTTTTTAACAGTAATACCCCCTGACACGGTTTTAATAATTGTTGATGCATCCTTCAGGAGTACATTACTCGTTACAATGTTTATTGTATTTTTTAATACAGTTACTGATGTAAGTTTATTCGTTTTTACATCTTTCTCCATATCATGAGGGAAAATAAATCCTGCCTGAACATCCCCCCCCTTAATCAACATTTCAACTTCTTCAACACTTTTGCATCTTTTGGTAATCATCATAGAAGGTGATGAATCTATATAAAATGCTACCTTGCGGGATAAAACACTATTATCGAGATCAACCACGGCAACCGGAATATCCCGGATAATTTCATTCGTGTAAATTGATGCCAGAAGTACCAGGCTCAATATGGGTGCGAAAAAAATGAGAGCTAGATAGACACGGTCATTTTTGATGCGACCCATTTCTTTTTGAATAAAGTTTCTCATTTTATCTTACAATTGTTTTAAGATTAAAATTCACGGTCATTCCCGGTCTCAAGTTCTCAATGTACTCTTCCGGTTTGAGTTTCACCTCAAAAGATTTAAGATCAAATTCACCTTTCTGATTGGTTGGTCTCCAGCTTGCAAAATCTGCCATCGGTGCGATAAATGAAACTTTAAACTTTACTTCTTCTAATCCAAGTGCGGGGATACTCCCGGTAAATGGAGTGCCTACAGTTACGTCTTTCATTAAATCTTCACGTAAATAAAATGATACATACTCGCTCCTGTTTTCTTTGACAGAAAAAATAGGATACCCTGCTGCAATTACCTCACCTTTATCGGCAATTTTGGCTGTAATTTCGCCGGTCACGGGGGCTTTGATGAACAACTCTTCCTTATATGCCATCACCTCGTTGTATGCATTTTCAGCCTGCCCTACCATACCCTCAACAGCATCAATTTCTTCTGCTCTGGCGCCTTTCTGGGCAATTGTAAACTTAGCTTTTGCGGCTTCCATCTGGGCTTTTGAAGCATTATACTTGAATTCGGTTTCATCTTTCACCTGCGATGAAACCACTCCTTCAGAGTGTAGTTTATTTATCCGGTCCCATGATTTTTCTGCAAACTCATATTGAGCTTTTGCCTGAAAATAAAGTTGTTCGTACGCATCTATTTCTTCCTGACGCGCTCCTTTTTTTACTAGACCCAGTTTTGCTTTTGCAGCCCTCACTGCAGAAGAAGCCTGACCGGCTTTTGCGTCAATTTCCTTCGACTCCATCTCGGCAATTATATCACCCTCGTTTACAAAACTTCCCTCCTCAACAAACACCCGGGATAATCTTCCCGGAATTTTTGCAGCGATATCAACCTCTTCAGCTTCAACAATTCCGGTAATAAATTGTTCTTCTTTTCCAAAACCTGTAAAAGCAAAATAGAGGAAAGAAAGAGCAACAACCGCCACAGGGGCAATCCAAAAATATTTTGACTTATTCATCTATTTTATCTCCAATTAAATTCCATTTATTCACAATATCAGCAGGTGTACCACAAATTAAATACATCTGGTTAAGATTGGTATAATACTCATATTTCGCCTGTGCCCGTTCAATCATAGCTGCTTCAAGAGAAGTGCGTGCATCTGTAACCTCGAGAACAGTACCCATTCCGGTATTAAATCTTCTTTCCGCGAGTCTGAGGTTTTCTCCTGCAAGTTTGATATCATTCGCCAGCGTAACGAATCTGCGATCAGCGTTTTCCAGACTTTTATATAATTTTCTTATGTAAAGTGTGATATCCTTTTTCGTTTTATCAGTTATGTAATTCACTTCATCTTCCAACTTGGAAGCTGCCTGAAGATTCAGATAATCTTTAAAACCATTAAATATGTTAAAACTTGCTTTAATACCAACCGCCCACCGTGGTTCTAGCGCGGAAAGATATTCCGGATATAATTCATATTTGCCGAAAGCTCCAATCTTTGGTAAAAAATTTGAAAGTTGAACGTTATACTTCTGGTCGGCACTTTTTTGTTTTACTTCAAGTAGCTTGAATATCGGCTGATTTGCACTGGCATAATCAAAATAAAACTGTAAATCTTCGTAACTTGTAGGATTGTGCAAAGAATCGTTTAGTAAATATTCATTATTAAAATCAACGCCCATAACACTTTTAAGCGCAGTTTTTGCCAAATCGAGGTTATCCTTATCTTCGCTGAGTTTTCTACTTGCTTCTGCATAAGCAACTTCCGCACGCATGAGATCATACTTGGGTATCACCCCTTCATCGAAAAGTTTTTGCGCTTGTGATTTATGTTCTTCGATTGTCGCAAGCACATTTTCACGAAGTTTCACAACATCATTTAATAAAAGAACCCCCAGATAAGTTTTTGCCACTTCGCTGATAATTTCATTTTGCGTGGAGACCAATTCAATATTAGCCGCATCTTCTTCGAGGGATGCATATTTTTTAGCAGCAATCAGCTTTCCCCCGTAAAAAAGTGGCATAACTCCGGTAAATGATGCAGTATAATAATCCTGTTCCTTCAAACTAAGATTAAATGAAGGAATAAGATTGTTATATGTAGTTGCAATTTGCCCCTTTAAGGCGAGTTTCTGCTGATCTGAAAGAGGCACTCCGGTTTGTAGAATTGAGTAAATATTACTTATTTCAACCCCGTTAGCTGCCTGAAGCCCGACAATTACATCCTTAAACCCGCCAAGGTCAATATTTAACGGATCATTTAAGTGGGTAAAACTACCATCAAGTGTAACCTGTGGTAAAAAATTGCCCCATGCGGCAAGGTTTTCATATTCTTTTTGTTCAACACGTGCCCTGTATTGTTTAATTTTGTCATTATTCGCGAGGGCGGTTTCAACAGCTTCATCAAGAGTGAGAACCTGTGCGAATAATGAACCGACGCCCAAAATGAAATACAGCGTCAACAGTGTAATAAAATTGTTTTTTTTAGTCATTTGTATTCTGAATCATTATTCATTATTAGATAAAAAAATTATTTATTCACGATACCGTGTTTAATAAAAAACTTAAAATTTCTTCTGATCCTGCCAAGAGAATATTCTTCCGGTTCTTCAGCCCAACGATGTATAAGATTACGCAGCGCACCAAATATAAACTGACGGAAAATTATCATATCAAGATCGGCTATAATTTCTCCTTCAGCTTTCCCCTTTTCCAGGGTTGATTCTGCGAGATCGAGAAATTTATCATAATATTTGGTAAATCGATTGGGATTACGTGAAGCATTTATCTGCTCATTAACAAACACGAGGGCAAGTGAAGGGTTTT
>Ga0070729_10002506_pt1 | contig 23550 bp, 23 predicted proteins | sample tdDd472_FD_66725 | JGI IMG/M metagenome (GOLD analysis project Ga0070729, IMG submission 66725) | Marine sediment microbial communities from the Atlantic coast under amendment with organic carbon and nitrate - tdDd47.2 | ecosystem: Environmental > Aquatic > Marine > Coastal > Sediment | place... | reverse complement strand
ACGTCATTCCTAAACCACTCATATCCACCTACCGCTGGAGATGCAGTTGAAGCTGAACAATCGACTACTATGGTATCTTCAGTGATCGTCCCGGCAGGGATAGGATCTGTGATAACTGGCACAGTTGGATCATTGCCAGCCGGTGGAGTTGTTCCAGTTGATCCAGTCCACAGTCCTGTTACACCTGGATAGAGGATAACCTCATCCTTTTCAAACCTAGTAACCTTAATCGTCCAATTCGTATCGGCTCCAGGAAGACTAGCAGCAGTTACCAATATTCGTACATATGCCCCACTACTAGAAAACACATGCCAGGTATCATTATCTTCAGTCCCGTCATCCCATTCCGGTGTCGATATATCAACAGCGGCCCCAGCACTCTCCCCATAGGCCTGGAACGTAACGCTGGTCGTTGAATCAATGTATGTAAGAATGCCATTTCCAACAGGACACGATTGGGATGAATACATAACTTCAATCCCTTCATCAATAGCAGGTTGAGTTAGTATTTCATGTCGCCCCTGTACCCACATATCCCCGGATGTGGTCCAGTTTTCACTAAATTGGTTAGTTCCATCGTGCATAGAGATATTTGTTTGCGAGTCATCGAAACCAATAACGTCAGTTTCGGCTGATACCGGGTCAGCGTATGTTCCATGATTGGGCGTAAACCCATCTGCCCCTATATTTGGACGCCAATAATTATTCAGCTGCGCCCCTGCCCCTGTGTTAAAATCGGTATACCAACACATCCGATTCCCACCAAATTCAGCATCATCGAATTCACCCCTTGGCGTTTGTACAGATCGCTGCATAACACCACCAACCGCGCTATTTCCTGGTAACTCTCCCTTAACAACAAATATCGAATCTGGTGGCATCCACCCATCATTGTAGTGACATTTCTGATCGGCCCCTCCCATAAGAGCCATGCCAGTTACACCACTTTCTATAGATGTGTTGTATTTTATAAGTGAATTCCCTTCGGCTAGATTTCTTGCATTATCTCCAACGAGGAACGTTGCTCCTGAGCCATTACTCAGCGATTGGCCTTTGAAATAATTCAGTTCTATAATTGCTGGCGTTCCACCACTGCCCTTCCCAGACTTAAAAAAGTTTATATGGTCTTCACCATTAGCTAACGGGTTGACTGAGAAGATTGATTTGTTTCTACGAAATACCGGAGGCGTTGTTCCCCAAGAACAGTTTGTAGCAAATAAGTGCTGGCCCTCATTTGAATGACGGATTGCGTCAACCATGTGATTATTCTCAATCACAACATCAGACATTGTTTTACACAAGTACAAGCGAATGCCGCCAGAACTCCACTCCATCCGATTACCCAGGATATCTATATTCTGAATATCTGTAGTACTCTGACCGTCGAACATGATGTTATAGCCCAACCTATCAAAAACATCGCCAGCCCAGTTATCATGAATATAACAATTACGCAGCGTTAGATTCTGCGTATTCTGTAGGAATACTCCATAATTTCGTGCGTTTGTTATCTCACAATTTTCAATCGTTACTCCAGTGGTCCCGGTAAGGTTGACGCATATATTTGAAATTGCTCCCCCATCAATCTTAAATCCGGAAACAGTTGAACTGCTTGCAGGGCTTATCGCGCCTGAAATAGGGAGTGCCGGAGGATAATTCCAATCCACATCACCTGTTGACCAGTAGCCATTCGTCGGCTGGATAGTGACCCTATGAACAGTATTTGAACCCAACGTAGCCCCGACTGGCGCTGACAGTGTCAGATCAAAGGCTAAGGATTGCCCTGGCGGAATCCTGTTATATAGAATATCTACGATCTGATCGACAGTAATGACCGAATCAGCAATAGCTATTTCAATATTACTAATCGGTTGATAGTTCTCTCCAGCAACAGCAGTTGGAACATCTGTTGCTGCGGTTGCGTTTATTGTGCAGCTAACAGCCCCGGCAGTTACATTTGATCGGGTTATTTCTACAGCATGGGCCGGAGCGCCTTCTTCACTAATGGTTGATGATGTTTCAGCGAATTGAAGAATTACACCGCTGGCCCCAGCATCAGTAACGGCTACGCTTAAAGCCGATTCCATCGGACTGATGCCAGTTGGAAATGTTGCATCCCTCCCCCAAGCATAAACGTCATAAACTCCCAAACCAGTAAAAGTTATATCGGCTGGTGCAGCAGCCCACGATGACGATCCATCGCTTGGAGTTGTGGAATCACTTATCTGAAGGATTATCTCATCCATCCCAGCAGGCAGCGTTAAATTTACAGTTGATGTGAACGGAGCCCCGTCTGTGTCATCGTCAACACTGAAGGCCGTTATCTCAAGCGGCGCCCCCATTGTGATATCAACAGTTAGGCTTTTAGTTTCTAATGATACATTACCAGCGACATCAGTAATCCTAACCCATAGGGAATAAACATTTGCGTCTTCGTTGGCATCCAAGGGGACCAGCGATGATACTGTTGTTGGTGTACCTCTAACCGCAGCCGTAACTAATTCAGTTTGAGTACCGGCAAAGCACAGATCGTAATGGTCAATGCCTGTTCCGTTATCAGCCCCTGTATCGAACTCATAGATTATTTGCGTCGGTGCATTAGCCCCCGCGATTAATGTTAAATCGGTGACAGCTATGTCTACGATGCTATCAACAGGTGTTATCGTAATCCCCCTACCACCATCCTGACGTAGTATCTCAGTTAATGTACTTGTAACTGTATTATACACATATCGATGCCAAATTTCTGCAACCCAAGTGCTTAATGTCTTATTTGTTGGTGCAGTACCTTGTGTAAATCCTGTTGGAAAAACTGGCTCCACATCGTCATTTACAGTATCAATCCAATAATCATAATCAATCCCTGTAACAGGATTAATATTTGCAATTAATGTATTATCATTGATTGTTACAATAAATGCAGACACTTCCTCTTCAACAGGCGGAGACGTACCCAACAACGGAGCAATAATTGCTATTAATTGCTGTTCTGTACAACCAAAATCTTTTCCATCCGCAACACTATATCCGCCAAGCAATAATTTTAATTTTGTATTATTTGCAAGAATAGGATCAGAAAGATAAAGATTCTGAAGCGTTTGACTAACATCAACTCGATCCAAAAGTTCACGAAGAGCAGCTTCTTCTTCAGCAGTAAATGCCATAATTAAGCCTTATCAATAAAAAAATCAAAATCAGAATCAACCTGCGCATGACTAACAGGATTAATTATACGAACAATAAAAGAATTTGTTGCTTTTGATAGAATATAAGGCGATGTATATGCTAACGCCGTAAGATTAACTACATAATTCGTCGTTCCAAAATTATGTGTAATTTGATATTGTCCCGTTCCTGTACGTACACAACTAATTCCCACAGGTAACGCATAAATTGCATTGCCTGTGGGTCCATCAATTGAACCAGAATACGTATTACGAACGGCACCTGTTCCTAACCCAAGATTACTTCTTGCTGTTACAACGCTTCCAAGATCAGAAAGATTATTTGCACGCCATGCAAAATCAGCTGCATTTTTACTGTCAATTAAAGCTGCATTAATTCCTAATGCATCAATATCTGCTTTAGTTTGATCAGCTGTTGCACCTGATTCAATTGTAGCAAGTTTTGCTGTATTAATATCTTGTTGAACGGTTGTATTATTTGTTATTGTAAATAACAAGTTAATATATGTACTCTGTGTTGCAATCAAACCTGCATTAACAAGAATATCTGCTGTTGCTGCATCAAGCTGTACAACTTGTACAGCCGTCATTATACCATCTACAAGTGCAGTCGCTTGCTGAATATTACTACCAGATGCAAGAGCTAATTCAAAACCACCTTTCGTCAAGCCATCATGAACACGTATAGTTTTCTTTGACGTATCGACAGTAATTTCACGTTCAAGCCCAGTAAAAACAAGTGCAGTAGCTGTAGCATGACCGATATGTTGAACACGTTTTGCCATTAGAATAATCTACCCGCCGGATAAACTTCCAGCTCTAGTGTTTTCAAATGATAATTTTTATTTGCAGCTTCAGCAGAAATTCGAACAAGATTATACAATCCTGTTATATAACAAGAATATTGACGATGCCGATTAAATTCAGTTACAAGAACCGGAATTGCTTGCATTTCTTCCCAAACAGAATAAGCGTCTAATGTACCCCAAACTTCAAGATCAAACTCTGTAGTATCCGGCGCTTCTCCACCCCAGTCTTCAATTTGATCTAAAAGTAAAGCCCAATCAACAAATATATCTTCTGTATAATCTAACAGCCAATCTTCAAATGTATCACCAACAGCTGAACCAAGCATTCCTACAGATAAACCAGAAACAAAAGAAAGTTCATCAATATCTTGTTCAGATGAAAAACGAAAAGGCCCGACAAGAATATATGAATCAAGTGGCTGATAATTTATATCAGCAGGGGCAGTTGTAGTTTGAAGTAATCCCGCAGCCATAACACCAACAGTCCGCATTTTCGCAACTGTTGGCACTTCTTGTGTATAAAGATTATCTATCGTATTAATCCAAAATCCACCAGAAACTTGAACCCAAAATCCAAACACACCATTTAAAGAATTTGTTTCAATCGCCTGAATTGTGGCAGGAGATATAACTTCCTGCACAATTTTACGCGTGTCATAGATTCCAGCGGCAGTAAAATCTGATTCATCTTGCGTTGTTAATCGCATAACCGTAGGCATACGATTATTTCCAAATTCTTGTCTTGCAGGATATTCTATTGGTGCATGATAGTCATAAATCCAAATATTTTCATCAACATCTGGAAAAAGTTCATCATGCGTGCCGCCTGTAAAATCATAAATACTTCCATCAGACGCAACATACGCAAAATCAAAACCAACATCTGGACCATTAGCTAATGGAATATCTACAAACCCAACGTGCGTACGATTAAACACCCCCCACTGCTCACTAGGAGTATAATAAACAAAAGCCTTACTGTAAGTACCTACTTGTTCATTTTCTGAAATGGAAACAAAAAGCCACTTCCGTATTGAATCATAAGTTAAACGAAAAATTGCTTGCTGATTCAGATCAACCGTCGGAAGAACTTTATCATGAAAATATTCAGACATAAGCGGCTCCCACAATTGTGGGAGCCCACCTTCAGTTGTATAAAATCCAGATTCAGAAAGAAAAAGCTGCTTATACTCACCAAATTGAATTGTTACAAAAGCATCTAGAGGCCGATGTTCTTTGTTTCTAGATAATACACGATGCCGAAAAACTGAAATCGTTTGTATTGATTCAGAACGAAGAACACCTTTTGAAGTATATGTAAGAAAACCATTTGAATATTCAAATACAGAAAATGGATCTTCATCCTCTGTTGCGCCAATAATTGAAAGCGATTGAAATCCAGCACCAGTTATCGTTGAAGGAGAAAAATCAGTGCCATCATCTATTGTTGACCAAGCAACAATACCGACAGCAAGAAGAATTAATCTACCAGCAGATTGCGTACAAGAACGAAGATCAGCAGGAATTGTAGCATTTGTAATTTCTTGCCAAATATCTGTATTTGGATTATATTGAATAAGATTTAACCCGCGACGAACAAAATATTGCAGACCCCCAACTTCTGCATAAAACCACGGAGCATCTTCTGCTGGCTGTGTAAAAACTAAAACCGGAATCAATTGATTTTTTATTTGATTATAAGAAAGAACTGCACCATCAGTAAAAATAAATGAACCAAGTTCTTCACTTATCCGAAATGACTGTACAAAAACAGGGTTAATTAACCCTTCATGAATTAAAAGCTCTCGTGCAAATCCTGATTTTGGCCCTTCAAGATCAACAAGAAAATTCTTTCCGTCAACACAATACGGATCACCAACACGCCGTCTATCAATTAACGGCTGAAGCCCACCAAAGATTTTTGTGTTAGTAGCAACCATAAAAATCGTTATTCGCTATTAATCAAGAAAGAATTCATACTGCATATCAAAATCTTCACCATCAGCAAGCGTTATTGCCGCAGCTAATGGACCTGAATACGAAAATAATGTTCCAGTACTGCCAGATGCCGCGTCACAAAGAAATGCCCGCGTAAAATCAGTAGAAAAAGCCCCGCCTGAAGCAGCAAATGTAAGTTGTTTTGAAGAAATACGCTTTACGCCATTAACAGCATCAACTCCAGGCCAATCAACCGCGTTTCGTGTTAAAAGTTCACGCGCATAACCGTTAGTTACCGTGGGTTCTGTAGTAATAGAGCTTAATGTGTCTGTTTCTACAGGTGTTTGATTACACAAACCCACATAAAAACTAGCACCAATTGTGACATCTTGAAAAAGCTGCTTAAGAAAAGCTTCCTCACCTTCATCTGTGATTGTATTTAATATTACAATCTCACCACCAGGATAAGCAGGAGAAAAAAACCGATATTGTCCATGCATTTTCATTTATGCAACATCCTCTAATACACCATCAAACCCACCAGAAACTACTGTATTATTTGAAGATGTATCAACTTGAAGTTTAAGTATTGAAGGGCCAACAAATACTTTTGGCGGATGGAATTCATGCGGAATAAAATTTGTACCAGACGTCATTAAACCTTCTGAATGTTTAACGACAAATCCAAGTAATTGTTCTTTTGGAATTGGATTTTCTAAAAGTGTAATTGCACCAGAAATACCAACAGCACTTTTAATAGCACTTGCATAAAATGCATCCATTAAAAGTTGTTTTCCAGTTGGAATACCATAAATCGCCATTTCTGTTTGACCACGACCAGCAAGAATCATAGCTGTAATTGTTCCGTCAACTGCTGCAACTGCTTCAATTTGTCCAACATTTGGCCCAGCTGAACCCCAAGTTAAAGGTTTAAGTCTATGAATAATAACATATTCATTTGCGGTATTGGCTGCACCAATACCGTTCATATCTACAACTTCAGAAACTTCTGTTGTATCCCAATCAAGTAACCCATAAACACGAACAGTACGTAAACCAGTTCCAAGAATAATATCATTTACAGAATTACTAAAAAGCGAATGCATGCGTGCTATTGTAGGTGGGATCCAAATAGCAATATCATCTGTTGGATTTGCTCCATTCCAAATATCAGTAGCAACACCGCTATCCGCATTAGTTGTTTCACCAAATTTATTTACAGGTGCTTTTCCAGGCACACGACCAGCAGCAATTTCATGATAAAAATTACTATTCATATTATCTTTTATTAACTCAAAATTCTCATAAAGCCACCGAGAATCCTCAATGCTGAGATGTGAAAGATCAGGTGAATCAGGAACAACTTCAATAATTGGCATTATCGACCAAGTGAAACAAAAGCTTCACCAGAATTTAACGTTTTCTGTAAAGACTTATAAAGAGCAAATGTCTGTTTTGACCTGGGATCTTGTACTGTCTTAAAGAGTTTTGCAAGTGCACCCTCTACAATAAGATCATACCAATTAAACAACATCCAATTAGTAACAAGTTCACGTGCAGTTGTTTGTTTATCAACCGTATCATAAACAGCTGCATAACTCCAAGCATTATCTTCTAACGAAAAAACTGCTGGGCGAGCAGAAAGTTCATAATAAGGAAGTTTTTGAAAGAATTCAAAAAAAGACATGGATACCGTAGACCCGACAGCAATACCATTAAAAACAAGTGAATTCATCACCTGATAATAATAATACTCTTCACCATTTTGTGCTTTACCTGGTGGAATTTCTTTTGGAAAAATCCACTGATTCCGCTGATCTACAATATCATAACGAATAGTTCCAATTGTACGCCATTCTTGTAATGTTTCATACACAAAAGGAGTAGCATCAGATGTTAGCTGTTGTTCTTGTAAATCTCGTTGCCAATAAATCGGCTGTCCAGCAATATCAAGACATTGACATTCACGAAGTGATTGCCGAACATAAGCAATAACATCAGCACGACGATCTGGTTTTCCAGATCGCCGCATGACGTCATCAACAGCAGAAGAAAATGTATTTATTTCTGTCATTTTGAAGTATCAGATTTCAAAAAATCAAAATTCTGTTTTGGAGAAACAGTTACTTTCCCCGCACCAGGATCTTCTACTGTTTCCGTAACTACAAGATCTTCTTTTTCAAGCGCTTCACGTGAAGCATTAAGTTCTGCTTCAGAAAGTCCTTGTGCTCGAAGCTTCGCTTCTGCATTTTCTTGCGATTGTTTACGAATTGCATCCATCGCAGCAGTTGTCGCACCACCACGAGTAACAATATTTTTCGGCAAACTATCTTGCAATTCTTTTACAATTGCTTCAGCAGCCTCAAAACTCACAACACGAATCATTCGATGCAGAGTTGATTTTGGACGAATCAACTCTGCATCAAGTGCTTCAATTTCTGCTGGGTCTGAAAGCGCAAGTTGCCCATTTTCAAAAGCAAACCGTTCTTTCCTTCCCGCAACAACCATTGAAAATTTCAATTTTGGATGTTGCACAGAAATATACGTCTTTGAATTTTCATTCATGTCTGACATATTTGACTCCTTAAATTCTTTTCGAATACTTTAAATTATTTAAATTTTTCCAAGGATTTAAGATGTAGGTGCAGCAGCAATAGCAGCAAGCAACGCAGCCATTTCCGCACGCATGTTTGTTTCCCAGTCAGCACGAACGGCATCATAATCAGGATGAGCGCCCTGAACACCAGTCGATGAATTAGGAAACAATGCAAGAAAAGCAGCACCAAGAACTACAACTTCGGCTGCCGCAGTTGCATCAACAACACCAGTTACATCCGCATACGTTCCAACCGGAACAAGAGAAGTGATTGTAGACATATTTCTTTACCTCAAAACAATAAAAGATTAAAAACCAAGATCAAAAGATCAAGATTAAGACGTTACCACAGCAGTATCAATACCAGTATACAGACCACCAGTAACTTCAGCGCGATATTCAACACACATCTCAGAAGTCAAAACACCAAAATCAGCATCTGCTCCTGCACGTGTACCGTCCTTATCATAATTATCTTCCATTGTTCGCCGCAACCAACGCGTACGAATTGCACCAGGATGCAAGACCATAAGATCTTTTGTCCAAAGTGGAGATTCATTCATTAAAGGATGAGTCATCAATGTAACAGAACCATAAGGCGTACGCCACTTATTCACTTCCAAACCAAAATCAGTCTGACCAACAGCAATATCAATGGTACCTTCCAACCGCGCAATCTTATTGATAACACTAATTACAGTATTACCACAAAAAGCAATGCGTTCATTTGGCTTGCCCTTGATATTCTTTTCAAAAATTGTCTGCAAGAAACCATCCAGGTCATCCCATTCAACATTTGTAGACTGTGCAGTCACATTTGTCGTAATCTGAGAAAGAATACCATCCATCAAGCGGAAAGGTTTGGCATTCATTACACCAATATCCTTTTTACCCCAAATGACAGCACGTTCCATGTCTTCAGCGTGGAAAAGCGCAGCATCACGCTTGTTCTTTGCTACAAGATTACCAGTATGATATTCAACAACTTTTGCAGTACCAGTTACATCCCATGCATTACGGAAGTTCTGCATGTAATTGAAACGCGGATAACCAATATTCGCAACAGAAGTAGGTTTCGCAGAACCTTCTTCGTAAGCTGTGGCAATACGCTGACAAGGAACAGCAGTTGAAGAACCATTAATGGAAGTATTAGTAGTTCCACCAAGACCACGTTTAACAGTTGCAGAAGAACCAGTAATGGATTCAATGTAAACATACTCACCAGTAGTTTCAATCAATAAGATTGTACCAGCAACATATGAAGTCCCATCACCAAAAACAAGTGTGGTTCCAGTTGTAGCGTTGTTCGTTATCGTATCACGGCCTGAAATATGATTTTCTTCAAACCAGTGAACAACAACATCAACAGCACCAATTGATTCCATACCAGACGACAATGCAAGCAACGGAGCTGATCCAGTTGGATCAATCTGCAAAAGTGCAGATGCAAAATCCCCTTTTCGCGTACCTTGAATGTTCTGGTCGGAAGCGAATACACCTTTTACGGCCATGTTTAATTACCTCAAAATAAAATAAAAAATAAAAGAAAAAACAAACATTAAACAACAAACATCTAGATATTAATTGTCGATTCGCTTACGACCCCGATAAAAGATCTAAATAATAATCGTCATCAACTTTTGGTTGCGGGTTATTGCCAAATGGATCTTGACCAGGCCGCGGTTGATTAACAGGTAAATCCGTAAACTGTTCTGCACCAGCATTTGAAACAGCTTTAAAAAACTTTTCTACACCTTGAATCGCTTCACTAACGGAACCAGACTTTTCAATCATCTTCGTTAATACAGCTTTCGCAATCGGTGAAACATCAGGCTGTGACGTCATTGGAATCATTTTATGCATTTCCTGTTCAGCAAGATTTGCATTAACCGTTCCATTTGCCTGCTTAACAGCTGTCTCAACTGCTTCAGCTATTTTTGTTTCCATTAAACGGTTTGTATTTAATACAGCAGCTTTATATGTATTTGCTGACATATTATCAAAAGCCGCCTGAAGCGCTTCTGTTTTGCCTTCCTGTAATTCAGTTGAAATTGCTTGTAAATCTACATTTGCATTTAAATCCAAAGATGCAATATGCTGCTGCATCGCCTCATCAGGTGAAACCGTTTGTTGTGGAAGTGCAACAGGTTGTGCAGGTTGTGCAGGTGGATTTCCAGGTGAATTTTCATTTCCACTTTTAATATTATCCCACATATTTGTGTTAAGAGGAAGGTTACTCTCCTGGTTATTTTCACCACCAGGATCTGGATTAGGATTTACAGGATCAGCAGCCGGTGCAGGATTAGGCGCCGGACTAGGATTTGCAGCAGGTGCAGGACCACGATTAAAAAATGACATAATATTTCTCCAAATCAAAGATGACGTTTTTGAAAGTCTGTAAGTACAAGTTCAAGAAAATCTTGAAATTCATTTAACACTGATTCACGTTCTTTTAACACAGCAAATTTTAATTTAAAATCACTATCATTAAAAGATTCAGGATTTAAATCTAGACGTTGCTGTTTAACTGCCTCCTTTGCCCTATTAAGACATTGACGTAAAATTGTATTGTGTGGAACATCCAAAAGAATTGTTCGTTCTTCTGGATTAAGAGAACTAAATTCATATTGATTCATTGTCGATTTCCAAAATTTTAAGGGTATGACAGGAAAATTTGATCGAAGGGCAGATATAAGGCACTCACCGCCCCAAGGCTGATCCCCCGGCAAGCCGGGAAACCTTGGAGCGCCAAGGCAGTATATTTGCCCCGCTTACGCGCGATCAACCTGTCAACCCGTGAAAATTTCTCATTAAGCTGGTGCACCAGGAAGTTGCCCAGCTTGTTGTTCCTGCAAAGCCTGCTGAAACAAACCAAATGCGGCCTGCTTCTGTTCTTCACTCATCGAATCCCAGGCATTCTTATTCTCGAATTGTGTGAAATCTGAATTATCACCAAGCATTGATGTAAACCAATTGATGATTGCTGGCACATCAAAAGTTGCCGCAGCATCTTGATTCTGAAGAATCATATTCAGGATTTCTTTCACATGCATTATCAAAGCTAACTGATCTAATCCACGCAACCCAGCATGAATCTGGAATTCCAACATTGTTTCCCGGAATTCCTTCACATTAACTTCAATAATATTTCCTTGTTCATCCAGAATTTCCATTGATTCCTGAAACTCAAAGATATTGTACATCATCATAGGCCGCGTTTTTGACAAAGCTTGCGAGTCTATGATTTTAGCGATCTTGAGATTGCGGCGATTTGACCCCTGCACAGTGGCGGCTGCCTGGTATTGCGTTGCGCGATCCAGGTTTGCAACTTGTCGCAATGTATCCGTTGGAAGAACTTGTTGCATGAATTGATACACGGCTTCAATATCCCGGAGAGCATACTGCGTGTCTGGACCGTCAAAAACCTGGACAAAGGCTTTTCGTACATCAAACTGTGTATCCGTTGTTTTAAATCCAATTTTCCCGCCTGCCAAATCCACATCCGGCTCTTTCAACCCGGGCAAGAAATGCTCATTGAAAAGCGTTAACCCACCCAGAGCTTTGCGGTTTGCACGCTGATGTGTATTCAATTGGAAACTTGCAAACCGCTGATAAGGAATGAGCCATTCCCCATAGGATTTTGTCTGCGGGAAAAACTGGTCATCCAGTGGCATTGCTATTCCAATCGGCAAATATCCATGTGCATTCTTCTGCGGAAAAGCTGCCGTAATGAAATTACCGTTTACAATTTCAATGCGCCAGATGGAAAACTCTTTCTTTGTAGAGATTCCAAAATCGGCTTCTTTTATCCAAATGTATTTATGGACAATCTCAAAGCCTTTGTTTGGTGCTGCATGTGTAATTGTGTTTGCAGAAAGTGTAGCAAACCAATCTGTTTTTGTTGCTTCAAATTGATCGGCCCGAATTTCCGGCCGGATTCTGTGATACGTTTTCACAGGAATGTCAAGATCAATGAATCTTTCAATATCAAAAATCTCATTCTGTTCTGCCATGCGTTCTAGTTGAAAACGTGTCTTGCGTTCAACACAGGCAAACCACTCGCCTTTTCTGTACAGTTCAGTTGGGTGGCATGAATTGTCAAACAAGAAATTATATGGATCAATTACATCATGCGCGTTACCGGAAAAGATTTCCTCATTTGGAATAACACGTGGAAGTCCGGCATCATCATTTGTTACTTTATTTCCTGTAACTGTTTGCCATTCCGGAATCCAGCCAGTGAAATTATACTTCATTGCGTTGAAAAGGCCAATCGCATAATTCGGATAATGCCCGAACAGTTTGTCATGCCGATTCATCACAGCTGCAAATCCGGCCGCAACTTTCTGTTTCTCTTTCGGTGCAATCGCAGAATAGATTCCTTCATCCGGGGCCAGGACGGAAAGCAAAAACGTAATCGCTTCGTCGATTTGGGAGACAATAAAACCCACCGTTGTATCTGTAGGTTTCGGGCCAAAGCCCTTCTTGTTGTCACTTTCCCGTTTCGCATCATCCGCGTCCGGAATCAAATACCCGGCAATTTCCCGGTCAATCCATTCAAACTTGTCAATTTGTGGATTCATGTACTCTTTTCCGATATCCAGGCGTTGAGTACAATGAGAAAGTAATTTGTTGTGGTTCTCAAGTGAAATTGAAAGTTCGGGGTTGAGTTGAACTTTCTGTTTAGGTTTTCCTGTTGCCATGAATTAATTCCTCTTAGATTGGCTGGTCGGGATACTGACGCTCCCGTTTATGTATTTATTAAATTCTATTAAATTGCAGATATTTCATACAGTGTTTGTGCCGGTGATGATTCAATCGGCATTATTTCTTTAATAATTTCATCAAGATATGCCGCTGTCATTTGCGGTCCATAAGCCGCCGCATCAATTGCATCATCATCGTTGTTCTTTTTCAATGGGTCATACATTAACAATTGCTGGGTCATCATAAACTCCCCCTCCGTTAATGCATACTGTCCGGCTTTGATAAGTCCGGCCCACGGTGCCAATCGTAAAACCTTTTGTTTCTTCCCCGTCGAAAGTGGCACAAACATCATTTGCGTTTCATCCATTCCATCCATCAATGTTAAATGCCGGAACACGAATTTCAAACTCGCCTGATATGCTTCATCTTCAATTCCGCAAACTCGCACGTGCCACTTTGTCATCATTGCTTTAACATGTGTAAAAAGTGTTACAGGATCAATTCCTGTGTACATCTCATATTCCACGATTTGCCAAAATGCGCCTGTCCAACCATGAACAACAAGTACAGTTTGATGTGCCCACGCCTTTTCACTGATTGCCAAATCCAGCGTTAAAAACCCGTATTCAATATCACCAGGAAGACAGGCCGGTGCATAGAAAATATCCTCCGCTTTTATTAATCCTTTACCGCGAGCCAACGGAAGATTCATCATTTCCGCAAACCAAATATCACTCATTCCGGCCAGCGAATACTCAACGAAATCCCGTTTCAGTTTATCAAGCGTCCACGCATCCGGCCAAAGCGGTTTTCCATTTGCAAGAATACAGCCATATCTTCTACTGTGCCAAAACTCCGAATTGCAATGTTCGTTTAAAAGACTCTTGACATTGATCATGTTTCCAAGGTGGATAATCTTATTATGAAATTTGTCAAGCGCTTTTCGGAATGGGCCATAGAACCACTGTTTAAGCTTCCTAAACAATGGTTCCGTAGCGATGTTATCATTATCTTCGATATCGTCGAGAATTGCAAGTTGCGGCCTTTTATTGTCAACATTGATTCCTCGCACTTGCTGACCTGCTCCCATTGCCCGTAAGATGCAAGTTTTGTCCCCGATTTTGAATATGTAGAATCCGACGCCATCTTGTTTTTTAATCCATTCAACTGGGCCAAAAGTTAGTTTGAAGTTATCGCTTTCGAGAAAATTAACAATATCATTGGTAGCCGGCACAGCAATTGTTGCCGTGTTAGACATGTAAACAATGAAGCGGTAATCTGTGAACAGAAAATACCAAACCGCGGCCAATTTCGCCAGTGTAGTTTTTGCATGGTCACGTGGGATCGCACAAACAAAACGCGTCACCTCGCGCAAAGTCATTAAATAGAAAATGTCTTTGTGAAATTCTGGCACTGGAAACGTGAGTTCATCCTCTAAAAAGAATTGGATGAAAAACTCAGCATCGTGTTCCAGCGCTGCAAGGATATGCGCCTTGTTTATTTGGACTTGTTCGGACATTTAAACTATGCGTGGTTATTCTTTTCGTTGTTTTTGTTCTTTTCGTTTTGTGCCCGACGTAGTCGCTCTTCAGAAATGATCCTGTAAAGCCGGGCCGCATTTTCACCCGTCAAAACGGCATTGCTGTCAATAGCAGCATTTTTAGTCAGATTTTGCTTTGTGTTTGTGTTTGTATTCATTGTCGTGTCTCCTGTATTTTTTAAATGAAAATATATCTGAAATTGGAATTTCTTTCCAGTTCTGTAATTTTAATAGATGAAAAATTTCCTCTTCTGTTTCATATTTTTCAAATGGAGTTCCAACCCAACGATAAGAAGTATTTCGTAACCCCCGCATCTGCTGCGGATTAGAAACCCATTTCCATTGTTTTGGTGGTAATCCCCATTGTTGTGCCCAATATTGTGCTTCATGTTTTGCTGGTGCGATTAATATTAAAGTATTAGCATAATGAACTTTAACAATTTCCATGTCGTGTCTCCTGTCTCGCTTCGCTCGTGATCGGGCTACCGCCCTCTTTTGTCTTGTCTCTATTCTATCGTTTTCTGTCGTTTTCCTATCGTTTTCTGTCGTTTTCATTCCAGCGCCGGAATCATCCCCGACACTCCAATCCCTTGCAGTATATTAACTTCTTCTTCAATGTTCAACCCTTTCCTTTCAATCCCTTTTCCCAGCCCATCAAAAGTCTGGACTTCCTGCCCTTTTGGTTTGAACATCTTTTCGATTATGTTGGGCGCCAGAAAGTCATTATCTTTTTGCTCCAACATAACATCATTTCCCGCATCTTGCAATTCCCCTCGTTCGTTTTTCACTTCAAAATTCTGCTGAAGTTTATCAACAAACGTCGCATTCAATGTCAACGTAGTCCGCACATTTCCCTGCCCTACAGCAATTGTTCTCTGCCCGTGAATCCCCCGCCTCGTTGCCCGGTTCGCAACCTGCGCTACTTTGAGGTTGAATTCCGCATCACAATTGTATTCCATTTGCTGAACCAAATTCGCCAGACTTTGACTCTCAATCGCATCCCACCCTTCGTTCATTCGCATGAACCGTTCAATTTCTTCGTTGTTCGTTTTCCCCAGGATTTTCCCGTACTCTTTCCCTTCCTCCGTTTCCCGGTTCTGGATCTGACTAATTCTTCCATCCGTCAAATTCGTTGCCTTTGCAATATCGACATTACTCACGCCCATCGCTTCCATTTTGGCAATCCGTTCAAACAAACTTTTAGTTACAGTATCCATTTTCAATGGCTCCCAGTATCCATTTTCTCTTCCTCTTTTCTTCTTTCGTTTCATCCTAACAATGTTCCTAACCATTTTTGTTCTTTTTTCTCGCCTCTCCTATCATTATACACACATTTCCAGCCATTGCAAGCTATTTATCATTCCACGCACTTTATTGTTTGAGGAAGTTATTAACATGGTTAATAACCTAGTTTTGTTTTTTGTTGTTATTGTAATTTTTTGTTGTAATTTTTTTTATTGTTTAAAGTTTAGGGAAAATGCGTGGTAGAGGATTTATTGAGGGGGGCGCGTGCTCACAAATGGGGGGTAAGTCCCCCCTTCAACTATACAAAGCGAACCACCAGAAGGAATGCAATGACTGACTTCAATAGCATCCGAAGGATTCCTTGACGCTCTTATCAAATTAGTTGTGCGAAGCACTCATTGACCGAGCGAAGCGAGCAATTTCCCCTTGCAAAACAAGTACTTAGAACTACCAAGCAAAAAAAACCCCGGTATAATTAAATACCAGGGCTGTGTGAAATGAAACTGTTATTGATTGTTACAACGTAATCAGTGTGTAAATTGCAGTCAATGCGCCGATGGTAATAATTGCAATTAAAACGCATTGCGCAATCTTATCGTGCTTTGAGCAGTAACCCATATAGCCACCTTGTTTAGTCGGGTCCAGATATTCGGGTATGATGTAATGGACCATGATATTCTCCTTCAAAGTAGCGGCTGCTACCAGTCCAGCATTATGATTGCCAGAACAATGATAACAGCCGCGATTTTTAAAACCTCCTTCATATCCTGGATGTTAATCCATCAGTTTATCAAAGAGTTCATCGTCAAACTTGCCGAGATCCGCTTCAGTTTCTGCACGGGTTTCTTTCCAGTGGATCAGAATTGCAGGATCAAGGCTAATCTTATTCGCATAACCGATCATACGAGTAAGAACCTTTTCCCAATGACTCTGATCCGTGTTCGGATAAACCTGTCCAGCGAAAGGCGCGGACTCCAGCAGTTGCCGCAACAGCGGAACCGTGATACTCGTCATTCCCATTTTGTTCAAAACCTTGACAAAACCGGGACCAATTTCCCGATAAGTCACCAGTCCTTCACCACGGTCAACAGCTAGGAATTGTTCCAGCTTGTCCGGGAAAACGCCCAGCACTTTATCATTGCTGTCAGGCTTAAAAGCCGCTTTCAACTTGCCGAGAACCGCTTTTACGATAAGTCCAGAAATAAAATCCGGGCCCTTCGTATGGTTCTCATCAGCATAACTGGCAATTGAAGCCGCAGCCGGAACCTGTCCAATAACAACAGACAGCAATTTGCGACCGCGCTGTTTTACCAGTTTGGTAACCGGCACGATACCGATACCGAAACCAGATTGCGGACCTTCCGCTGGGACGCCCATCAAAACCGGAATAGACCGCTCGCTACAGCCAGCATTAATCGCGGTAATCTTTTCCACGGCTTTTGCCATGTCTTCGGGAGCGAAGAATTCCGGGCGAACCTTAAAAAGGTCTTTTGCTTCTTCCGCGGCTTCAACAACTTCCGGCTGAACTGGTACGGATTCTACTGGCGCGTTGTTGGGATTGTGCATTGTCGCTTGTTCGTTCATGTTGTCTCCTGTGGCCCTGGGGCCGGTTGGCTGGTGGGGCTGAATTGCTCCACCAATATATAAGTATAGCAGGTGTCAAGCCGATTGCTAGCGATTCAAGGAAATAAACCGAAATAAACGAAAAATAAATGGTTTTCCTGGATAAATCAGGGATTTCGCAACAAAACCGTCATTTCTTTGGCAAATTACGCGGTACTAGCACAACATACCAATGTTTAATAACAACAGGGAATAGAAAACATGGAAGATAATAACCTAACATATAACCTAACAACTAACATAACAACTAACCTAACCTTTCCTTCCATGGGATTTCACCCCTCCCTACCATAATCCTAATCGTACTTGCCCCCTTAGAGCACTCTAAACGCGGTCTGGTTTATACACCAATACAATACCGCCGTATACACCAATTAATATTACCCTATATACACCGATCAATATTACTCTATATACACCAATAGATTAGACCCCCCTATAAAGAAATTAGAAGAATATAATTTGTATTTAAAATTTTGGGTGGGGTCTATATTCCTATAGAGTAAGATTAAATAGAGTGAAAAAGAGTAAAATCATGCCTTGATTGGCCTCAAAACGTAGTTTGAGTGTTTTAAGGGGTCGATTAGGATTAGGATTGTAGCCAGGAGGGGCCAAAATGGATGTTAGGAAAGGTTATGTTATTTGTTAGGAAAGGAATTGGGTTATTATGAAAAGAGGGAATGAAAATAATAAGGAAAACACGAAAATAAACGGGAAAGCCTATTGATTACAAAGGGAAAGTGTGGTATAGTGGGGGTTCAAACAAAACAGAAAGACAGAGTGAAAGGAGAATACAGCATGGCAAAAAATACAGCAAAATTGAAAGGCAGAAAAAAACGGAATAGTAATGTGTTAGTAAGGAATAACCAAACAAGAAACCACATTACACCAAGCGGTAAACGACTGCGGAAGGAAGCGTGGTTAAAAGAGCAACAAAGGAAGTTACAGGATAGTGAGATACAGGGAAAGTACGAAAAATTAACTACTGTTAGTAGTGAGACATTAAAGATAAGAACAAAGGAAGCCGAAAGAGCAGGATTTGAGAACAATATTCAAAATACAATTACTAAAAGAACAAATGATATTGAAAACGATCAAGACAACATTAGCGAATTAGTTAATTTGTTTGATGGGGAACTGATAGAGTTAACAAAAGTGTACTGCTCGAAGTCGGGCGCTTTTCTATTTGAATACAGCAATCAGATGGTCCAGGAAAGCATTAAGTTATTAGGCGTCGAAAAAACAAAGGAATTTTTAAAGTTAAAAAGAAAAACCGAAAAGCATTACCATCCGATAACAATTTACAATAATCCTGAGAATTTACGGGAATTGAATGATAAAAACCCGGTTCTTTATTGGATAATAGCAGCCAATAAATTCTTTAATTCTAGTCCGGAAACTTTAATTGAAATTAATGAAGCATTACAAAATAAAACAATCAATCTCACGAGTATTGTTTACTGTAATGAACTATTGAGGCGCTATCTGGGATTGTCGGCTGCCGGAAATTCAGCTATCAGTCAATTGCACAAGAAAACCCTGTACGTCGATAACAAAGGAATAACAACCAATAAAGTAGTTTTCCTAAGTTTGTTCGATGTAGTAAAAAATCAAGAACAATTCAATGAATTTACCAGTCAATTAAAAGCTGAGATTTACAACCTCATTAAATCACACTGCAAAGTAAAACGCGGCGAGATATTGCAAGAACAGCAATTATATTTAATTGACCTGGCAATGATAAAGAATGCGCTTTGTGGTGATACTAGCTATTTTCGCCAAAAGAAAATCAGAAACGCAACACAGGAAGAAAGCATTAAATTCGATATGCTTGAGATTTTCGATGATGAAATGATTTCAAGCATGAAAAAAATGGATAGCCGGAGAGATCATCTCGATAATGATCCACCAGTACCTTTACATATCAGAAAAGAACGACAGAAAATCAAGGATATGCAAGAACAAAGCGATAACTTTGATATTGATGCATTTGAAACAATCTGCGCAGCGGCAACCAAAGTCATAACAAAAGATAATTTTGCAGAAGAAAAAGAATTCGATTCAGATGGTGCGCCGCCAAAACCGACATCCAAAGTAAAATCTTCTAATCCTTTCGCGGGTATTTTCTAATGAGTAGTATTAATCAATGGTATGATCAGCAGCAATTTTCTAAAAAAGATGCAGAAAAATACTATAAAACAAATGTCATGGTTAATACCAGAAAATTCCCTTTTATCGTTGTAAATAATGATAACCATTATCAGATTATCTTTGGAATTGATCAAGACCATGCAGAGTGGATTGCAGTAAAGGAATTTGGATTCTTTAATCCGATTGCCTTGCATTTTGAAAGCGTAGAAAATCTGAAAGATGCAAAGCTGGTTTTAAATTTAATGGAAAATTCAGGAGAATAAAATTCATGTCCCCGAAACCAAATCCAAAACCAAAATCAAATCCAAACGCGCCGTCGTTTGCTGATCTTTTAAACTCAGCAAAAACAAAACGCAAACAAACAGAAGAAAAAACTCACAATATCCTATTCGGTACAGGATTAACAAAACGTGCTGGGGAACGCCAGGAAAAGAAACTAGAAAAACAAGCTGAAAGAACATTCGACGCTGATAACTTTAAAGATATAACTGGCGATTCGATTGCGCCCGATGGTATTGTTTTAACTCCAGAATTCACTGCTGACACACTACCCTCAACAATGATGGATAGCAATATCCATCTTGATAAAGATCAGCACAAAGCACTTATTGGATTGGAGTTTGAAAAGTTTGGCTGTATTGTTGGCGGCGCGGGTACAGGTAAAACAACAGTATCAAAACAATTGATTGCACAGATTGAGAAAACAATTCCAACAATTGACTTAAATCAGGCCAGACTTGAGAAAGATAGGAAACCAGTCCCCGATTTTCACATTGGACTTTTAATCTGTTCATTCACAGGAAAAGCCGTACAGAATATCAAGCGTGCTTTACCTAAAGAATACCATGCATTGTGCGATACAATCCACGGCGCGCTAGGCTACTGTCCTGAAGTTACAGAATACCTAGACAAAGAAACTGGTGAATGGAAAGAAAAAAGAATCTTTACACCAACTTTCACTGCCGTAAATAAACTCCCGTTTAAATTCGTTATCATTGATGAAACCGGAACCGTTCCAATTACACTTTGGAATAATCTAATTGCTGCATTGCCTTACGATTGTCGCGTGATAATGATGGGCGATATAAACCAGATACCGCCAGTACAAGGAAGAAGCGTTTTAGGTTTTGCCATGAATAGGTGGCCAACGTTTGGGCTTGAGAAAATTCACAGACAAAAAGGCGATAGCGCAATCATTCCAAACGCCTATGACATTTTGCATGGAAAAGAACCAGAACAGGATGATCAGAGTTTTTTGATTCTGGATTTACCGGGAGGGTCACTAGATACTCTAGAATACACTTGCAACGTGATAAAGAAACTTCACCAAAAAGGGAAATTTAATCCCATGGAAGATTCTTTAATCGTTCCACAAAACAAAAGTGTAATTGGTCAAACTCACATCAATGAAAAACTGGTAAAGTATTTCAATCCAGTAAAGAAAGTAAACGGAATTCCGATAAACCCTAGGATTATCATTAAAGCCGGGTATCATCAAGTTATGTTTGCAATCGGTGACAAGGTAATGATCTTAAACAATGATAGACGTGTTGGATTGACAAACGGCATGGTTGGAATTGTTGAAAGTCTCGGCCCGAACCCCGCTTTTAAAGGTGAAGCGCAAACTATGTTATCGGAAAAGAATTTCGATGATATGTTTGATGATACTAATCTGGATTTTTCAGATCAATTAGCAATAGTCGAAGCAGAGGAACAAGCAAAAACTGCGGAAGAAGAATTAGATGAAAACGAGCGCCAAGCTAGTCACATTATGAAAGTGAAATTCCAAAACGTGGATGAGCCGGTGACTTTCCAAACGGCGGGCGCTTTCAAAAAGCTGGCCCATTCCTATGCAATAACGTGTCACAAGTCGCAAGGCGGCGAATATCCGACAGTGGTTATCCTATTGCATTCCGCCAATATGAATATGTTAACAAGAGAATGGTTGTACACTGCTGTAACAAGAGCACAAAAAAGAGTTATTCTTTTATGTAATAAAAGAGGACTAGCGCAAGCATTAAGATCACAAAGAATCAAAGGGAAAACAATAGAAGAAAAGATGAAGTACTTTATTGAACTGGAAGCGAACGAGACTACTGAAGTCCCGAATTTGCCAGCACCAGAAAAGATTGTAAACGAAGAGAAACTACAGGAGATATTACACTAATCATTCAGGAGAAACACCATGACATTTAATCAATACAAAGTGAACCGTTATGCGGAAAAGAAAGTTAAAATTTCTTTCCGCCGGGTAATGGAACTGGAAGAAAACCCCGAACTTCCATTAACACAGGAAGAAATCGCCGATGGCTGGCACCGATGCCCGGACGGGAATTTTCTGTTGGTACATCCTAACATGCCAGAAAGTGATGCCTGTCTTTGTGGAATTGCAATTAAAGGAAACACGTGAAATGAAAAACAAACACCTAAATCCGGCCAGAAACCATGCGGAAAAAGAAACGTTTTCTGCTTATCAAAAGCGCCGCCAACAAATGAACAAGTTGACCAATTATAAATTAAAGCATGGCGTTTTAGTTTATAAACATGCGCTTCCAATTCCTGTACAGGTATCTCCAGGAAAAACGGAACTCATGCAACCGGCTAGAATTCCATATCGTCGCGGCATGGAACTGACAAATAGCCGGACATAATAACAAGTAAATTCATGAAAGAATTGCTTTACAGGGAATTTCGCCTAAGCGCCGCCGTTATGCTGGCAGGCAACACTCTAGGGTTCCCCGCTTGCGGGGGCCTCAACCCTAGGGTGGTGAGTGTTACATAACAAGGGAAAAATTCGTTTTTCTGTCAAGCAATTGTTTAAAGAATTTATGGAAATTTAAACCCAAAACATAAACATGAACCCCGAACTCCTCCATTGCGTAGTTTGCGCCGCCCCGATTGCAGTTGTTTTTGATTCTCCTTCTATTGCAATTGGGGATTCTTTTTCAAAAGAAAAAACAGATCAACTTAATGAACAACTCAATGAACAATATTGTCCTGGCTGCGCACTTTCTATTTTTGAATTAACAAAAGTGATTGAAAATGGTTTTTCAAATGAAAATAATAAAAAGATTAAAAACATTTATTTGAAAAGTGATTTAAAAAATGATTTTAATTTAAGTTCATTTGTTTGGTACTATGAAAGTGGAACACCGCGATATAATTTTATAAAAAATTTGAAATATTTTATTAATTTACTCGACACGGGAGACACAACATGAACACCGGCACATTTTTTACTTATAAAGAAAAAAGAAGAAAACATCATATTTTTGGAACGGGTATTCCATCTTTACGATTAACAGAATTAGAAAAAGAAAAATTTGATCAAGAACAAATGCTTCTTTATCTTAAATATTATAAACATGAACGTGATCGTTGTGGTATTTATGCAAGTAATCAAGATAAATATGTTCATTCATTAGATGAATTTAATAAATGGGATGATAAAAGAACAGAACTTTTGTATCAGAAATTTAAACACTTGCTTGTTAAATAGTATGTTATTAACATGTTAATAACAACTGGAGAAACAAAATCAAGTGAATTACCACTTGACAAATGGGTTGAATTCTGTTATAATGTATGCTCATTATCAAATAAATTAAGATTGTTTTAGGAGAAAACAAAAATGTCCGCAGCGAAAGATGAAATCATCGCTTTTCTTAAAACTACGAAAAAAAGTGACACGCACACTTTTATGTTACAAGGCGATAAAGAGGAAGCAAAAAGATTTATTCAGTGTATGCGGCAAGA
>Ga0070729_10002505_pt1 | contig 23563 bp, 22 predicted proteins | sample tdDd472_FD_66725 | JGI IMG/M metagenome (GOLD analysis project Ga0070729, IMG submission 66725) | Marine sediment microbial communities from the Atlantic coast under amendment with organic carbon and nitrate - tdDd47.2 | ecosystem: Environmental > Aquatic > Marine > Coastal > Sediment | place... | reverse complement strand
TTTTAGACGCTCAGGGGAAAGAATCAGTGACTCAATTTTATCAGCAAAATCCGTGACATCTTCCGGTGTTGCCAACAATCCCGACTCACCATCCGCAATGACTTCCGGATTGGAACTGACATCGAATGCCACCACAGGTTTCCGCGTCGCCTGTGCCTCAACCAGAGTGTATCCAAACCCTTCCCACAAAGCGGAATGAGCCAAGAGATCAACAGACTGGTAAAACCCTTTCATATCTTTAACAAAACCCAGAAAGAATATGGTCTTCCCAAGTCCACGAGTTCGGGCGTAATCCTTCAACTCGGCCTCTAGCTCCCCGGTTCCTGCTATAAGCAGTCGGACATCATGACCTCGTTCCTGAAGCATCCTGACAGCCTCGATGACCAAGTGCTGCCCCTTCTGCCGTGTCAGCCTGCCCGCATTCCCTATAACAAATTCCTTTCCGATGCGCTGATATGCAGGATCGGAAGAACGCGCATCATACGAGTCAAAATCGAACCCATTATATATGATCGTCACCTTGGAGGGGGCGATAAGATCAGGGTTTTCCTTGAGGACAAGACGCCTTGTCTCATTAGAATTGCACACCAGCCGTGTTATGACAGATTTAAAAAGAAAGCGGTTGAAAGCGGAATTCCTGACAGGCACAGCAATTCCACGGCGATAAATAATATTGCGAACGCCAGCGCAACGGGCTGCCATCCCCCCGGCCTTGACGTCGTTGGGCAGGGAAAAAACAACGGAATCGATGGAGTTTCTCCTGAAAAGCAGGATCAACTGCACCATCATCAGAGGGTTGAGAAAACTCAGATTAGTGACAGAAAATCGATGAACAACTATATTTTCAAGCCCTTCGAGACGGTCGCCAAGTACACTCTTCTCGTTCGCAACAACATGGACGGCATACCCATTACGGCTGGCGATACGGCTGTTCTCATACACCCAGTGTTCACCACCACCCCACGCCTTGCTCGTGTTAAAAAAACAGACCGCTTTCAAGATTTCCTCCAAAACAAAACTGTACGTTTCCAAAGGCGTGCACCCTAACCGAACTTATCAGAGAGAGGCAAGCACGAAAACACACGTCCTCCCGGACGCAATCTACCGCCGTCAATACGACAATCACCATGCTATCGGAATTTACCGTCCAAAATCAAATGAGAAAAATAACCCACGACAAAAGCCGCATAGAACGGAATGAAGTCTCGTACAGCATCAGGCATCTGCATGAAAAATGGAACGGCCAGAATAGGGACAGGCACTAACAGCATAGCCCACCACGTATGTGTCCACCCTCGATGCGAGCCCACTGCCGGTAGCATGGAAAAAAGGCCGAACCAGGCAGCCCAGACATACAAGCCTCTGATTATCAAAGCCAAATCCACCAGAGTGAAAACCGCATAGTACAGGTTTTGCCCTTTTGAATTGGTGTCCACATCCGGAAAAAGTGCCCCCAACAGACAAAAGCCGATCAGCCCACTGGCCTGAAGCGGATCAAAAACCAACCACCCCAATAAAATAGCGCCAACCAGTCCCATCACACCGAAGAACAGGCCTCCGGCAAGATGTCCTTTGTAATCAGGCATGCATCACCATACGATAGGAATTTGAAAATTTAGGGCTGAAAAGACTAGGGAGTGCAAACACTTCGCAGAATAAACTGCCGAGCTTCTTCGTACAAAGTCGGAATCTTATATGGCGTCAAAAAACGAGTACGAACAGCACCAACAATGCTTCCATAGACCATGAAGGCCGTCTGGGATACAGGCAGATCCCTCAGCGAACCATCCTCAATGCCCCTGCTCAGAAACTCTTCAATCATGTCAATAAGCTCTCGAAATTTTGCACCAATTTTATCACGATCAAGATCAGGATTATCATCGCTAAAAGGAGAACACCGAATAATAGTCGGAAAAGTCTTCTCATTCTCAATTGTAAAATCCAGATATGCCCCGATAAACGCGCCGAGAGCATCACATCCGGACTTGCAATCATCTGTCTTTGCACGCAGTTCGGTGATCATTGTATCGATCAACTCACTCCCCGCAACCATGAAGAGATTTTCCTTGGATTCAAAATAATGAAAGACCAACCCCGAGGCCACTCCTGCCTGTTCAGCGACCATTTTCATGGTCGTTCCGGCATATCCACTCCGAGCGAATATTTCCTGGGCAGCTCTCAGAATCTTTTCTTTCTTCCCTATCGACACTTTTCCCTCCGAAAATTCGGTATACGTGCAAATTCTTGCCATTTCTTAGTACGCTCGTACTGTTTGTTCAAGCGGTATTTCCCGTAAAGCACACAAAAAAGGCGGTAGCCAAAGCCACCGCCTTACTTTTTGATTCTTGGTGAGCTTACATAGAGTCAGAGGACTGCAACTCTTCAATCTGCTTGTCGATTTCCTTCTGCAGTCGGGACGGAAGGCCCATGATGTCAGTATTCAGGAAGCCACGGACAATGGTCGAGGTTGCCTCGTCCTCGTCCAAACCTCGCGCCATGAGGTACTCAATCTCTTCCTGCGCGATTTTACCGACAGACGCTTCATGAGAGAGTTCCACGCCCTCCTCGGTACCATCCAGTTCGGGGATGGCCCAAATGCGGCCGCCACCGAGGATAAGTCCCTGACATTCAAGGTGTCCTTTACTCGGCACATGATGCGCACCGATATGGCCACGATTGATGATCGTACCGCCGGAAGAAATCGTCCGGGCGATGATCTCACACCGAGTGTGCGGGGCATTCATGATGACCCGATTGCCCATGTCCAGATGAGAACCTTCAGGAGCCACCACAACGGAATTGAAACGAGCCACGGAATGAGGGCCGTTCATTTCGATGGACGGATACATCTGCAGATCTTTGACCGGCTTGAGCAAAACGTAGTTGGACAGGAACTTGCCGCCCTCTTCCACCACACCTGCGGACCGGGGGCGGACAGCAACATCTTCGCTCCAGTTGTGCACCATGGTGAAGGTCAGGGATGCATTCTTTTTGACAAAAAACTCGGAAATACCCAGATGCGCCCCGGCCTTGGTTCCATGTGCCACGGAACAACCGGTTATGATGTGCGCCTCGGCTCCCTCTTCAATAATGACGAGGTTGTGCACGTTCTGACCAACATTCTCGGACTTGAGCATAAGACAGGACTGAATGGGATCCTTAATCTTTGCACCGGCCTTGACGCGAATGAAATATCCGCCATGCAGGTTGTCATAAGCGGATTTGGTGAACTCATCCTTGTCCTTGTCAACCAGCGTCCAATAATATTCCTTAAGGCCATCATATTTCTTGAGGGCATCCTTGATGTCCATGATCTCGACACCATCGTCATTGGACTGACAGTGCACGGCAGACTGGTCCATCTGCAAATAGGAAGCGGAACGTGTGCTCAAATCGGAAACGACGCCAGCCATGAGAAGCTGGTCTTTGTCCTCTTCGGACAAGACGGACAAATCATTGATGGCTTCCTGCTGAAGACCGTCAAACTTAAAATTGGTAAGATCGACTTTACTCATATCTATCTCCTTCACGAGGAGTTGCTAGTTCATGCAGCGGACACATTCCTGGTAGCCATGCTCCCGGATGTGGTCCAGAATGTCCCTGGGACGGCCTTCACAACACAGATGGCCCTTATACAAAACCTGTCCGCGGTCAGCGTTGACGTAATCAAGGATGTACCCAGTATGGGTGATGATCAATCCGGCCGTCTTTGTCTGCTCTTTGCGCTCGCGCAAGCTCAGGTCCGGTGTGACATTGTAATTACCGTCCAGCACGTCACGGGCAACTTTGCCCACCAACTGCATGTTTTCCATGTCTACGCCGGATTCAGGCTCGTCAAAAAGCACGAGATCAGGCTGCTGAGCCATAAGCTGAAGCAATTCAGAACGCTTGATTTCACCACCGGAAAAACCGGAGTTAATGTCACGATCCAAAAACTCAGTCATATTGACGGTTTCGGCCAGCATATCGGGATTCACTGCGCCCTTACGGGAACACATCTTGACCAGATGGCGTGTGCGCAAGCCGTGAATGGTCGGAGGCCGCTGAAAAGACATGCCAACACCAAGGCGTGCCCGTTCGTACATAGGAGCCTCGGTGATATCCTGTCCTTTGAAAAAGATCTTACCCTTAGTGATATTATATCCGGCAAAACCCATCAGAGCCATAAGGAGAGATGTCTTGCCTGAACCGTTTGGTCCAAACAAAATAAACGTTTCTCCCTCGTTTATCTGGAGATTGATCCCCTTGAGGACCTCTTTATCGCCGATGTTGACATGCAAGTCTTCTATGGTCAGCATCTGTTTCCTCACTTTAAGTCATTGTGCAAACAGGCTCATTACTTAACGGAGCCTTGGAAGTCCAGCGAATCGTATGTAAGTCGCAGGACACCACTCTTTCGCTTGCTCCATGCAAGCATTCGGATATACTCGTTTCGACCAAAGGAAGGATAAGCAATGGGAAAGAAGCGTATAAACAACCTTGGCGATCTCAAGCAGATCAAATTCGAGAAGAAAAAAGACGATGTCTACTCTCTTCCGTACGACAAAAATGAGCCTCAAAAAGAAAATGTCAACCCACAAAATGAACCCGCTGATGAAGAAGTGTTCATGGCAGCCATGCGTGGGGTAAAAAAAATGGACGGAGCAGGTGGCAGACAGGTCGCTCCACAAGTGGAAACGACTCCATCTCAAGCCGTCTCCTCTGAAGACGAAGCCAAGAACGACCTTCAACGGTTCATGCGCGGCGACATAGAGTTTGAACTCGAATATACCGATGAGTTCATGTACGGCTATGTGCGCGGCCTGGATATCAAAATATTCCAACGACTCAAGGCGGGGTCACTCAGCGTGGCCGCCCACATCGATCTCCATGGCATGACCGCAGATCAAGCTCAGGAAAATCTGCTCTTTTTCATCCGGGAAAGCTATCTTCAGGGGCATAGATGCGTTCTGGTTGTCACAGGCCGAGGAAAGAACTCTCCCGGCGGCCAGTCGATTCTGCGAACCGGTACCGAGACATGGTTGACCAAAGATCCGCTCAGACGCGTTGTTCTGGCGTTTTGCACTGCCCAACCCAAAGACGGTGGCGCAGGAGCCCTGTACGTGCTTCTCCGCAAGCAGAAGAAAACTCAGGGCAAAATCAAGTGGGACACCATGGTCAACTGGGACGACAACGACTAACAGGACAGGCTGCAATTGCACCAATGAGAAACCCCCGGCCTTTCGGACGGGGGTTTAATTTTTTACGCAGGGGATGCGGCCATGGCCTCTTCGACCGGAGGTTGATCGGCCCCGCCGCTGACTCCGGCCATATTTTTGGCAATGGCCAGTTCTTCCGCAGAGAATATCTTGTTGATATCAATAATAATGATAAACTGTTCGTTCTGACGGCCCATACCCTTAATATATTCAGCATTGATGGCTGCGCCCATCTTCGGGGCAGGCTCAATGGTATCCGGGGTCATCTCGAACACCTCGCGCACGGAATCGACAAGGGCACCCATGACGGTGAATTCACCCTCAAATTCGATCTCGACAATGATAATACATGTATCGACCGTGTCTTCACCCTGAGACATGCCCAGTTTCAAACGCATATCCACAACCGGAACGGCGTGGCCTCGCAAATTGATAACACCACGCATGAACTCGGGGGTCCTGGGGATCTTGGTAATGGAAGTCAATTCCAGAACTTCCCGTACCGTCCCGATATCCAAAGCGAAAATTTCCTTGCCTAAAGTGAAGGTCAAAAACTGATTGATATCTTTCAACGCTTCATCAACCATGGCAACCCCCTGATCAATTTATGTTTATTTTCATTTCTTGCCCAACGAAAACCAATCAGCCGGGCTTTGGAAAGCAAACCGCTTCCCCATGATTTAGTCAATCCTTATGTGGTTAATAATACACATTTACGCAAAAAAACCATTATAAATATGCCCAGATGAGCTATTCTATAGAGTTGAACCAGCAATCAGCAAGAGTATTTTCAAAAAAAACACCGTGTTGCCATTTTTTTTGAAAAAAAGATTGACACTTACAGCGGTCACAGATAGTTACTCACTTCGCGTCGGGATGTAGCGCAGCCTGGTAGCGCACTTGACTGGGGGTCAAGGGGCCGAAGGTTCAAATCCTTTCATCCCGACCAATGATGAAATCCCCCGCTGGACCGACCCAAATCGGTCCGGCGTTTCATCGAAAACAGACCAGAAGCTGACGTAGCTCAATCGGTAGAGCGCGTCCTTGGTAAGGACGAGGTAGGCAGTTCAATCCTGCTCGTCAGCTCCACATATTAAAACCGTCGATCCTCGGATCGACGGTTTCTTTTTTTTCTTCCCAAGTAAAAGACTGATCAATCAATGGTTGACACTCACGGCGGTCACAGATAAATACTCTCTTCGCGTCGGGATGTAGCGCAGCCTGGTAGCGCACTTGACTGGGGGTCAAGGGGTCGTAGGTTCAAATCCTATCATCCCGACCAAGTGATGAAATCCCCCGCTGGACCGAGTCAAATCGGTCCGGCGTTTCATCGAAACAGACCAGAAGCTGACGTAGCTCAATCGGTAGAGCGCGTCCTTGGTAAGGACGAGGTAGGCAGTTCAATCCTGCTCGTCAGCTCCATATATCAAAATCGCCGTTCCATTTCGGAACGGCGATTTTCTTTTTGATACGTTGACAAACACACTCGGATCAACTCCCGTAGCGTACTAAAACGTATTATTTCTTTTTTGCCGGAGCCTTTTTCTTCTTGGTTGAAGTCTTCTTTTTGTTGTTCTCATCGTCTTTGCCAAAGGCTATCATTTGATCAGCCAAATTCCTGAGCTTTTCGTCCACAAGCGCATTGATGGTATTTTTCGGATATCCTCCGCCTTTCCTGCGGGCCCCCGCCTTCACTCCTGTCAATATCTCAATTCCTTCATCAATAGTCTTCACGGCCCAGATATGGAATTGACCATCCTGAACCGCCTCGATCACCTCGTCGCGCAACATCAGGTCCTTGATGTTGGGACGAGGAATCATCACGCCCTGCTTGCCTGTCAGCCCGGCATGTTTGCAACAAAGATAGAATCCTTCGATCTTCTGATTCACTCCGCCGATGGGCTGGACTTCGCCATACTGATTCACAGACCCTGTAACTGCCACATCCTGCCGAAGCGATTTACCCGACAGACTGGACAAAAGTGCATACAATTCGGTGGACGATGCCGAGTCGCCATCTACACCACCATACGACTGCTCAAAAGCAATACTGGCAGCTAACGACAACGGCTTGTCCTGTGCAAATCTATTCCGCAAAAAACCAGAAAGAATAAGCATCCCTTTGTTGTGCGTGGGGCCAGACATCTCCGCCTCTCGCTCGATATTGATGATGCCTTCCTTCCCAAGCGATGTCACAGCGGTGATGCGGGAAGGTTTCCCGAATGCATAGTCACCCATGGAATACACGGCCAACCCGTTGACCTGACCGACGACTTTACCAGTCGTATCAACGAACAAGCTACCGCGGTCGATCATTTCCTGAATCCGTTCCTCCACTTGGTTGGAACGATAAATTTTAGCCTCCACCGCCTCCTTGACGTGTGCGCCGCCCACAGCCACGTCTCCATTTCGTGAGGCAAAGTAATGCGCCTCGCTCAACAAATCGGCCATGGCCGGGAACGCGGTGGAAATTTTCTCCTGCCGTCCAGCCCAACGGACGGCCTCTTCCATGACAGCCGAAACGCCGCTCACGTCAAACGGCTTAAATTCATGTTTTTCCACCTCCGCCTTGATAAACCTGGCCACCTGCAAAACAGAATCATCCGTCAGATCCATACTCGACTCGTAATCCGCACGCACCTTGAAGATTTTTGGCACATCCTCGTCATAATGCCGGAGTATGGTATACAGATATGGGCTACCTAGAACCACCACTTTTACTTGCATATCAATGGGTTCAGGCTTCAATCCCGTAGCACTGATAAAATAGTATGGATCAAAAGTCTCTATCTCGATCTGTTCAGTCTTGAGAGAACGCTTGAGAGTCTGCCAGACCCCCGGTTCGAAAATGGCGTCCATGAGGTTGATGACGAGAAACCCACCATTGGCCTTAACGAACGACCCAGCCTTGATTTTTGTATAGTCTGTATGCCAGCCGCCGGAACGCCCCTGCACCCGCTCAATACTCCCGAAAAGATTGCGATACGTGGGATAGGATTCAACAATGACCGGCGGTCCTTCTAACTCCAAATTATCCACGAGCAAGTTGACTTGATATGGTTGAAAAACCATCTCCGGTGAGGGCCCTGAGAACATCATGCCAGGAAGCGGACCCTGTTTGGGCGGTCCGGCTAATGCCTTGATGCTATCCAGATCGTCGGCCATGCTTTCCAGGACGCCATCCAGATACTTCAACACCTTTTCATCAGGATACGCTTCCCGAAGCGGCTTGATGAAATCCTGCGCCAAGGCCGTGAACATCAGGCGATCAACCTCCTCGTGCTTTTTGCCGACTTCCTTTTGCAAGTCCTTAAGCTCCTGTGCGATGGTGTCAATTTCTCCCTTGAGTTCCAACCGTTTGTCCTGGAGCCGCTCAAACTCGCTCTTGGGGAAACGCCCATTCTCGACCATCTCCTCCAGCTCGATCATCCGCTTTGGCTCACCGTCCACCACCGGCACCACGTCAGGACGCACAAATGGCCCCATTTGCATACGGACAACCACCAGCCCGGTATCCTTTACCTGTTCCTCAATGGCCTTATAAAAACTCATGACCTTTTTTTCATGAGCCTCAGCAATCTGATTCTTCCGGTTGATGTACTCCTCACTCTCAAAAAGCTGGGGTGCCTCACGCTTCACGGTGTCCAAAAAAGCCTGCATGTCTTTTTTGAAACAACTTCCTTCGCCGTATTTGAAGCGCAACAAAATGGGCGCTTCAGGATGCTTGAAATTATTGACGTAACAAAGGTCGCATGGCGTCTCATTCTTGTCCGCCATTTCGCTAAGAAGTTTTTTGACAGAGGAAAGCCGCCCGGTTCCAGGCATGCCAGTGACAAATATATTATACCCTTTCCTTATCATCCCCATGCCGAAGCGAAACGCTTCGACGCCCCGTTGTTGACCGATAATCTCAGCCTGCGGTTCAAGGTCGTCAGTGGTCTTGAACCGTACCGATTTGAGATCAAGCGTCCACTTCAAATCTTCAACGGGAACTTCTGTCTGCAGCTTTTTGGTAGGCATAGGCCGGCTCCCTTTATTTCTTGGTTATTTTAACGATCTGTCCAATTTGAGTCGGGCATTTGGGAAGGCTCACAACGAGTACTCCATCTTTAAACTCCGCCTTAACATCCTTGGGACGAATGACACACGGCAACCGAACTTCTTTACGAAAAGTATTGGATTTCATATTGTTGCCTGCATGAGCCTCACTCTTTGCCAAGATAATCAGGCGGCGCTCAAAGACTGAAACATCCACGTCGTCCGGGTTCATATTCCCCAATTCAAACCGGGCCACCAATGTATCACCTTCTTCCCGGAGGTCGAGATCGCCGGTCACCCGACAAAACATGGTAGGCAAGTCAAAATCCATACACAGATCATTAAACAACCTGTCCATCTCCTTGCGCATCCGGGATATTTCATCTCGGCTCCAATGCTTCAAATCAGCCATGGTCTCCCCCTCCTTATTCGACCGTCACAGATTGTAACAAAATGATATTTCTAATATTTAATTATACCACAATCTATGAACCAACGACAAGAGGCTTGCCAAAAAAACGGCAAGCCTCTTTGAGAGGAACACCCAGGTGCCACAGCAGACACGTGACACACCAATGTAGCTTGACTACTTTAAGTAATTCATGACGCTGTCATATGCGGCACTCTCAACAAAATTACGGACATAGCACAATCGATAAAGCGCGTCTTTAACAAGGGCGAAGAGGCGGTTTAATCCCATTCATCAGCTCCATATATCAAAACCGTCGATCCTCGGATCGACGGTTTTCTTTTTGTATTTATTTTTTATTGTGTCGCCCAAAAAACTTATCCGTTGCTGTCAAACAGTGTCCCTGACTCCCTAATGATAAGATCCGCCAAGAGTTGTTCCATTGAATAACTCGGGTCGGAGGGCTTGCGCATCTGAGCGGCCTGATCAAGAAGTTGCGCCTGACTCTGCAAATGAAGTTCCTGCGCCTGCAAACTGTCTTCCTTGCCATCGTAAACATCCTGAATGGCATTCATATCAGACAAATAGGACTGAACAGACGCCAACTGATTCGCCCTGTCTCCGGCATCCACGAGATCAGCACTGTCAAAAACCGTCCAATCATATCCATCGACATTATGAAACGTGACATTGAAGCCGCCGCTTTTGCTGGACTGAATATGCACATTACCTGTGGCGTCAATCTGGTCCGTTCCCCACTGGGAGCCATCCAACAAGGCGATGCCGTTGTAATCCGAATTAGAAATAGTGCCGGTTATCTTGTCCACAAGCGCATCATAGTCAGCCTTGACCACAGCACTGTTTTCATCAAGTTCTCCGGTATTAATCTTGTCGATGATGTCTTCCATGTCTTCCAGAGCATCAACGATGGTCGCCATATCAGTACGCGCCACACCAACCATGGCAGCGGCCTCTCCGACATTCCTGGAAGCCTGTCGTGTTGCACCGGCATCAGCCCGCAACTGACCACTGATAGCCTCTTCAAAGGGATTGGTGAAAGTTTCCGCGCGCACCGGTCCGCCAAGGACAAGACTTCGAAGGTCCTGCCCCACCTTAGACCCGCCAAACAACTGGTTGGTCAGCATATCCTGCTGCAACAGTTGGGACGAATAGGTGTACAAGAAATTCTTTTCAATATCGGACAGGGCCATGCTCTCTCCCGAAGATGCAGTTAAACTATTCCGAATGCGTTATCGGCGCATTCGACAATATCTTTAGGGAAGCATGTTTTATACACGACAAAAAAAAGGCCGACAAAATGTCGGCCTTTCACATAGAAGCTCATATTCTATTTTATTGTACGAATTCAGACATCTTCATAAACACTTCATGTCCGTGGTCGTGACGCTCTACCCCTAAAACGTCTTCCAGCTTGTCCACCTGCTTAATCATTTGATCCAATCGATGATCCGCGTTGACAAGCAACCATATTTTACTCTTGCCGCCGCCATTGATCGGCATACAAGCGATGCCTTCGACATTATAGGCCCTGCGGGCGAACAAGCCGCAGATATGGGACATCACACCGGGATGGTTGTTCACAGACAACTCAAGAACTGTTTGCTTACACATTTTTCTCACCTCCGATCATTTCAGAGTTCGCAGCACCCGGAGGAACCATCGGATAAACAGGGTCATCGGGACTGAGAGGCACGTGAATCAGGGACGGACCAGGCTCTGCCAAAGCTTCTTCCAGTGTCTTGGCAGGATCGCTACTTGTACCAAGGTCATGAGTATTGATACCGAATCCGTCAGCAATTTTGATAAAATCGACACTTCGGGAGTAATCAGAAGCGAAATACCGCTTGCCGTAAAACAGATCCTGCTGCTGACGCACCAAACCAAGCGCATTGTTGTTGGTCAAAATAATCTTGATCGGAATGTCGTATTCCATGGCCGTTGCCAAGTCCTGAATATTCATCATTATCGAACCGTCGCCGCTAAAACAGATCACAGGGCGATCAGGGGCTGCCAGGGCTGCGCCAATCGATGCTGGCATGCCGAATCCCATGGTTCCAAGGCCGCCGGACGTCAACCACTGCCGAGGATGCTTGAAAGGATATGCTTGGGCGGTCCGCATTTGGTGCTGCCCCACATCCGTACAAACAATAGCTGCTTCACCGGCAAGTTCAGCCGCTTTTAACACGACTCCATACGCCGATGTCGGGTCCTCGGCATGCGGTATCAGCATGGGATGATCATCCTTTAACGCCTGAACCTGTGTATTCCACGCTTCACGCTCATTCCCTTCAACCAACGGAATCAAAGCTTTAAAAATATCAAGGACATCGCCAGTAACAGACGCTGTGGACGTCTTGATTTTGTCCAGTTCACTCGGATCGATATCCATATGAATAACCTTGGCATTAGGGCAGAATTCCGGAACTTTGCCAGTCGCACGGTCATCAAAACGGACACCCACAGCAACAAGCAAATCGCACTCTTCCAAGGCCATATTGGTATAACGGGCCGCATGCATGCCCAACATCCCCAGACAGAGCGGATTGTCAGTTGGAATAACGCCCAAGCCCATAAGTGTCATTGCAGATGGTATACTCGCCTTCTCCGCCAGAGTCAGGGCCTCGGCAGCTGAATCAGATTGGATAACACCACCACCAAGATACAAAACAGGCCTTTCCGCCTTATTAATCATATCGGCAGCTCGTCTGATCTCAGCCGGAATCAGTTCCTCAGTCTGCCCACGTTCACCCGTCTCCGGCCACGCATCAAATTCGACCATGGCCATCTGCACATCCTTGGGAACATCAACAACCACAGGTCCGGGGCGGCCACTGGAAGCTATACGAAACGCAGCGGGAATAACTTCAAGCAGGTCCTCAGCGGAACGAACAAGAAAATTGTGCTTGGTAATAGGAACGCTTAATCCGTAAGTGTCAACTTCCTGAAAAGCGTCAGTACCGATCATGGAAAGCGGAACTTGACCGGTAATACAGATAATGGGGATGGAATCGAGCTTGGCATCGGCAATGGCCGTCAGCGTGTTAGTCGCACCCGGCCCGGAAGTGGCAAAGAAAACAGCCGGCTTACCGGTAACACGAGCCATACCTTGAGCAATGAAACCGGCCCCCTGCTCATGACGAGTCAAAATATGCCGAATGGAATCGCTCTGCCCCAGAGCATCATACAAAGGCAGATTGGCACCACCCGGAATACCGGCAATTGTATCAATGCCCTGCCGTTCCAACAATTTGATAATGATTTCCGCGCCACTTAATTTCATTGAAAATCTCCTCATGTGTTCCCCGAAGCGTTTGGCGGGATTCAAAAGAAAAACCCCCGCCGGACGCACCGACGGGGGTTGAAAATTCGTTAAAAATTATCCCGCTATGGCGCGTCCCTGTCGACACCACATACTACTACGTCTACTACGACGCATACGCTGACCACTACTAGGCTGGCGGAGATGTTCAAAATGGTGTTCAGATCACGCTGCATTGGGAAAATCCTTTTCGTTTCTAAAAAAGACAATTAGTCGCGTCCCTTGGAAAGGTCAAGCGGTTTTTCGCCCCCCTCTTGCCTTTTATTCAATAATGTTTATTTGATCGAAACACCAAACCGGAGAATGTCATGCACGTACTCATCGTTCTTGCCCATCCCAGTAAGACCAGCTTCAATCATGCCATAGCGCACCAAGCTGCTGAGACACTGCGAAACACTGGACATACAGTGACCATGCGCGATTTGTACAAGGAAGACTTTGATCCGAATTTACCGTATGAAGAAATCCCCCGTCAGGCAGATCTCCCAAAAGATATCGACACCTATTGCAATGAGACAGCACAGGCCGACGGCATAGTCATCGTGCACCCAAACTGGTGGGGAATGCCGCCTGCGATCATGAAAGGCTGGGTGGATCGAGTAATACGCCCTGGAATTGCCTATGAATTCAAGGAAGGCGACAGCGGCGAAGGTGTGCCTGTAGGATTGCTTAAAGCAGACACCGCCATTGTCTTTAACACCTCGAACACCTCATCCGAACGCGAGACGACAATTTTTGGCGACCCTTTGGAACGCATATGGAAAGATTGCATTTTTGGATTGTGTGGCGTCGACCACGTAACCAGAAAGATGTTCAATATCGTTGTTACCAGCAACCTGGAACAAAGGAAGCAATGGCTTGACGAAGTGGCACAGACAGTCTCACACGTCTTTCCTTCCAAATAACCCATCGCCTGCCAGCCCTTGGCAGACATATGATCATGGAGTGATCGACTGAGTCTACAGCCTGTCTACGGCCAGCCAGAAAGCCGCTGCGCCCACAAACAGGCGAACAACATGACCTATGTGAAAATGGTATCCCCAATCGATGGCAAACATGGCGACAACAGCCACCACAAATCCTGCCAGAATCATCTTTCTCCAGATATTCAGTCGCAACAAATTCATGCAAAGACTCCAGGACCTTCCGGTCGATTGATCTTTTTCAGAGGAATTCCGCCTACAGACTACGGAATACGTTGGATACTGCCAGAACGATGAATCCGGTTGATACGAGCCAGAATGGCCGAATCAAATCTTCCAAAGCTGGGACAGACATAACATCGATTTGAATAAGTATGCCGAGAAGGCCGATAAGGACTCCGATGATCCAGGTGATCAACTGCGGGGCACTGAGGTTCATGGACACACGCTCCAATTGCTTTCTAGTCTTGCGATTTATTCAGAATTCTTGACGAATTCTTCGGCATCCGCTTCACACAGCGGCTTCGAATACAAATATCCCTGACCGTAATCGCATTGCAATGAATAAAGCAAGTCCCTTTGCCGCTCGGTTTCGATGCCTTCCGCTACCACGCGTAGGCGCAAACTATGCGCCATATTCACGATGGCTCTTATAATTTCAATATTCTCAGGGGCTGATTCCATCCGTTGCACAAAGCTCAAATCGATTTTAAGCTGGTCAGTAGGAAACTTCTGCAAATAACTCATGGATGAATAGCCTGTACCGAAATCGTCGATAGACAACAATATTCCGAGATCCTTCAGAAGATTTAACTGATTAGCCGATTTCATAGCATCCAACATGACAACGGTTTCGGTGATCTCCAATTTGAGACAGCACGGAGGTAACCCAGAGCGTTCCAAAATATTGGCCACATCGGTAGCCAACGAAGATTCTCCAAACTGTTTGGCTGAAATATTGACGGCAATAGTCAATTCCGAAGCAACCAAATGTTGCTTCCGCCAATTATTCATGGCGGTACACGCCTGCTCAAGTATCTGTATACCAAGCTCGACAATCAGTCCGGTTTCCTCAGCAACCGGAATAAATTCACCGGGACTGACCATGCCCCTTTCCGGATGGTTCCAGCGCGCCAGGGCTTCAAACCCGTACAGTCTGCCATCCGCCAAATTCACGATAGGTTGGTAATGAGCTTCGAACTCACGTGCTTGCAGAGCCCTCTTGAGGTCATTTTCAACAGCCAGAATGTTAATCACACCTTCACGCATACTTTTGTGATAGGCCACATAACGATTCTTGCCACTATCCTTGGCTTCATTCATGGCGACTTGCGCGTTATGGACAAGCTCTTCCGATTCAACCTGTGCACCAGAGGCAATGGCGTATCCGATACTGGCGGACACGTTGAACTTAATACCATCCACTTCAACAGATTGTTTGAATGAGTCGTGAATCTTTTCAATCATCGTCTGGACATCTGACACTTTGCCCATTTCATGAATCAATATACCGAACTCATCTCCGCCAAAGCGTGCAACCGTATCCAAAGGACGAACGATTCCCTGTAATTTCTCACTGATATGCACCATCAGTTTGTCGCCGACAGAATGTCCATAATGATCGTTTACTGCCTGGAATCTATCCAGATTAATAAACAGAACAGCATAATAATCACTGTCTTCAGTAGACCGATCAGCAGCTCGGCTCAACCGGTCCAAAAACAGGACTCGATTCGGCAACCCTGTGAGCATATCGTGGAGAGCGCTATGTTTGAGCTGCTCTTCCATGCGCTTCCGATTGGTAATATCCCGCATGCTTATTCTGACACCAAGATTGGTACCTTCTTCGGTCCTGATCGCATGCTTGATAAGACTCAACCATCGAACTTTAACGTTGAAATCGTAGATTCTGAAATCCAGGTTTTCTTCGCCTCCAACAGCGTCATCATTCATAAAACTGGACCAGCCAGGCCGATCATCTGGATGAACTATCTTTTCAAGCAGTTCAGGATCCTGCACATAGTCATCTGGTGAATATCCACTGATACGCTCACATGATGGTGAAATGTACCGAATATCACCCTTTGGCCCTATCCAGCACTCCCAATCATAATTGTAATCCGCCACAAGTCGATAACGTTGTTCGGACTTCTCCAAGGCGGCCTTGGATGCCTCAAGCTGCTCAACAGTGGCTTCAAGACGATGTGTCGCTTCTTCCAAATACCGCTTTTTACGATGTAAATCGGCAAAAATGTTCATCTTGCCGCGCAGAACTTCCGGCTCTACAGGCTTGAACAAATAATCGACCGCTCCAAGCTCGTAACCACGAAAAACATGTCGTTGGTCCTTGCTTATGGCCGTAATGAAAATTATGGGGATGTTACGTGAGGATTCAGAACTACGAATCAACTCGGCCAACTCGAATCCATCCATACCAGGCATCATGACATCCAGTAACGCTACTGCAAAATCATGATTCGGCAGACATTCAAGAGCCTGGGAACCGGATGAAGCCGTCACGAGATTAAAGTCATACCCTTTGAGTATGCCCTCGACCAGCTTGAGATTGATTCGTTCGTCATCCACGACAAGAACATCAACGATATCGCTCATTTTTCCTCATTGTTATCTCGTATTTCCATTTCGAAATCCGACAATAGAAATAGCTTATTCAAACCCGCAAGAAAATGATGTTATAAATTAACACAAGGCTCGTTGCATTTAACTTAAATACTTACACCTTTAAAGGCCTACTTTGGCCTTTTGACAGACTGGATCAATTTAATATAGACCGCTGGCACTGGAAATAGATAGGAGAATTATATGACAGACAAACGAGAACAGTTCAAGCAAGCGCTGGATGGACACCATCAATGGCCTTGTCCATATGTGTATAAATTCATAGTACCTGCAGGTAACTTCGATCAATTCAAAGCCTTGTTCCCCGAAGAAGATCTGAAAACTCGTCAATCAAAAACAGGAAAATATACCAGTATAACTATGGTTTCCACCATGTGCTCCTCGGATCATGTAATGGAAGTCTATGAAAAAGCTGCCCAAGTTCCCGGACTTATGTCTCTCTAATTGACCTTTGGTGACAAATGATTATCACTGTCTGACAATCAACATCATCATTACTGGAGACACTCATGTGGGAATATACAGATAAAGTGAAAGACCATTTCCTCAACCCTCGCAACGCGGGCACTATCGAAGACGCTGACGGAGTGGGAGAAGTCGGGTCTCTGGCCTGCGGAGATGCCCTGACGCTCTATATTCAGGTGGATGACGACAATATCATCACGGATGCCAAATTCCAAACTTTTGGCTGTGCCAGCGCCATCGCATCCAGTTCAGCTCTCACAGAACTGCTCATTGGCAAATCCGTTGAAGACGCGGAAAAGCTGACTAACAAGGATATCGCTGAGTATCTGGGCGGACTGCCTAGAGAAAAGATGCACTGTTCGGTCATGGGGCAGGAAGCCCTTGAACAGGCCATCAAGAATATGCGGGGAGAAGCACCACCTCAGGCCGAGCACTCCCATGAAGGCGAACTCATTTGTGAATGCTTCGGTATTTTCGATGAAGAAATCCTTCGCGCTATCAAAGATAACGATCTCCAAACCGTGGAAGACGTCACCAACTTCACCAAGGCCGGTGGCGGATGTGGTAAGTGCATCGAGGATCTGGAACGACTTCTGGTCCAAGCCCATGGCGAGTCCGTCTGTGAAACGCCCTCTTCCGAACCAGCTTTCCCGGCACAGGGTATGACTAATATTCAACGCATGCACCTCATCGAATCCGTCATTGACGACGACATTCGCCCCGCACTGCAAACCGATGGTGGTGACATCAAATTGATAGATATTGACGGTGGTATGGTTGTCGTTCAATTCATGGGCATGTGTTCCGGCTGCCCTTCCAGCCAAGCCACTCTGCACAATCTGGTGGAAGGTAAGCTCAAGGAAAAAGTCGATCCCGACCTTACCGTGCGGGAGGCATAATCATGAAGACAATCTATCTCGACAACAACGCAACAACTCAGGTCGATCCAGCAGTCTTCGAAGCCATCAAACCGTATTTCACGGAACTCTATGGCAACCCCTCGTCCATGCACCGCTTCGGTGGTCAGGTGGGCGTGGAAATCAAAAAGGCACGAGCTTCGGTCGCCAAGATTCTCAACTGCCTCCCCGAAGAAATCCTCTTCACTTCCTGCGGTTCGGAATCCGACAACACGGCTATCAGGTCCGCCCTGACCGCCCAACCGAAAAAACGACATATCATCACAACCGCAGTGGAACATCCTGCCGTCCTGAGCTTCTGTAAATTCCTTGAAAAAAAAGATGGATATGAAGTCACATACCTGGGCACGGATGAACATGGTCGGCTCGACATGGAAAAATACAAGGCAGCTATCCGCCCGGATACAGCCATTATCTCGATAATGTGGGCCAACAACGAGACCGGCAATATTTATCCCATTGAAGAAATGGCGAAAATTGCCAAGGATAAGGATGTACTCTTTCACACTGACGCAGTCCAGGCAGTTGGAAAGGTACCCATTGATCTCAAGAATGTCCCCGTAGACATGCTGTCCCTGTCCGGACACAAGCTGCACGCCCCCAAGGGTGTCGGTGCCTTGTTTATCCGCAAAAGGTCCCCCTTCCGTCCGTTCCTCATTGGTGGACATCAGGAAGGCAGCCGTCGCGCAGGCACAGAGAACACCACAGGCATCATCGCTCTGGGCAAAGCATGTGAACTGGCCCATGAACACATGGACGAAGAAAACATCCAAGTTCGCGCCTTGCGGGATAAACTGGAAAATGGATTGCTCGCAGCCGTACCGAATTCAATTCTCAATGGAGACAAGGACAATCGTCTGCCCAACACATCGAACATTTCTTTCGGCTACGTCGAAGGCGAGGCCATCCTCTTGATGATCGATCAGGTAGGCATTGCAGCCAGTTCCGGCTCTGCCTGCACGTCGGGCAGTCTGGAACCGTCACATGTCCTCCGGGCCATGGATGTCCCATTCACTTTTGCACATGGTTCCATCCGGTTCAGCCTAAGCCGTTTCAACACGGAAGAAGAAATTGATTTCGTGTTGAAAACTATTCCTCCCATTATAGAAAACCTGAGGAAACTCTCACCGTTCTCTTCTGAAAAGCAAGGGCTTGGCTAAACTAGAAACCATTTGAGGAGTCACCGATGAAAATCGCGAAAGACATGGTTGAACTTGTTGGCAATACGCCTTTGGTTCGCCTGAACAAGCTCTCGGAAGGACTGAATGCGACACTGGTTGCCAAACTTGAGTTCAATAATCCGTGCGCTTCGGTCAAAGACCGTATTGCCAAGAACATGATCGAGGCCGCTCTTGAAAATGGCACGATCACTCTGGATACAACCTTGGTGGAGCCGACCAGCGGAAACACCGGCATCGGTCTGGCTTTTGTCTGTGCTGTCAAAGGATTAAGACTTATCCTGACCATGCCAGAAAGCATGAGCATCGAACGGCGCAAACTGCTCAGAGGATTCGGTGCGGAACTCGTTCTGACCCCGGCAGCAAAAGGCATGCAGGGAGCTATTGACCGCGCTGAAGAAATTGTCCGGGATACGGACAACGCATTCATGCTCCAACAGTTTGAAAACGCCGACAACCCGGCAATGCATCGCAAGACAACAGCCCATGAAATATGGGAAGATACCGATGGCGAAGTGGATATCTTCGTGGCAGGTGTCGGTACTGGAGGCTCCATTACCGGTGTCGGCGAAGCCCTCAAGGAAAAGAAGCCAGAACTTCTGGCCGTTGCAGTGGAACCGCAAGCATCCCCGGTTCTTTCCGGCGGAAAGCCCGGCCCACACATGATCCAAGGTATCGGTGCAGGCTTTGTTCCTGGAGTCCTCAATACGGATATCATTGATGAAGTCATTCAGATTGATAATGACACCGCTTTGGAAACAGCCAAACAAATGATCATGACCGAAGGTATCCTGTGCGGCATATCCTCTGGTGCCAATTGTGCGGCCGCCATTGAGTTGGCCAAACGGCCAGAAAACGCAGGCAAAATGATCGTTTTCATCGTGTGCGATACCGGCGAACGGTACCTGAGCACCCCGCTTTTCGAATAGAGGCAGCCCCATGAGTAATACATATTCCCTTGCCGACGTTGTCGCTTTGCTGGTCGAATCCGGCAGTAGCGGCCCGGCATCACATAGGTATACGGAAGAAGCTCCCATGCCTTCCGTTGAAGTTCTCTCCAAAATTGTCGAGGACCTCAGATCTGTTTTATTCCCCGGATATTACGGGCCGTCCGAAATCACACCGGACACCATGCCCTATTACATCGGCTCCACACTCGACCAATTGGTACGAACGCTGGCGGATCAAATCAACCGAGGCTATTGTTTCGTCTGTGACTCGACAGAAAAGGACAAGTGCAGTGATTGCGAAGCTCGGGCAAAGTGCATTGCCCAGGAATTCATAACAAAACTGCCCAAGATCAGAAAACTGCTTCTGGCTGATGTAGAGGCTGCCTATGATGGCGACCCCGCGGCCAAAACCCACGGTGAAACCATATTCTGCTACCCGTCTATCAGAGCTTTGACCAATCATCGTATTGCCCACGAACTATACCTTCTTGGTGTGGATATCATCCCACGGATCATCGGTGAAATGGCTCACTCGAACACAGGTATCGACATCCATCCGGGTGCAACCATCGGAAAAAGCTTTTTCATCGACCATGGGACGGGCACGGTTATTGGAGAAACAACCATAATTGGTGATAACGTCCGTATTTATCAAGGTGTGACCCTTGGAGCCAAGAGCTTCCCCAAAGGCGACGACGAACGTTTGATCAAGGGACTGCCCAGGCATCCCATTGTTGAGAATGACGTCATCGTTTATGCAGGTTCCACCATTCTTGGTCGTGTCACCATCGGCAAAGGTGCGGTCATCGGCGGTAACGTCTGGATCACACGCGATGTTCCGGCTGGCGCACAAATCGTCCAGTCCAGAGCCACGCAACAGTCCTTTGAGAATGGTGGCGGCATCTGATTTATCGAAAATATCGACGCAAAAAGGGGAAGGATGGTGCACCATCCTTCCCCTTTTATTTTATATCTGTCGAACTACTTTTCCAAATCTTTCAACATGGTTGCCAAACTTTCACCCGAAGGTGTTTTCGCGTTCGGATCAATAGCCAGGACGCCCTTCCAAACCTTAACGGCTGACGCCTGATCATTGAGATCATACATATACACAATCCCCATGTTGAATCGGGAGGTCAGATGTTTGGGATCCAAGGCCGCCGCACTGCCGAACGCATCCACTGCTTTTTCGTACTGTTTCGTACGCCTGTACATGACGCCTAAATCAGACCAGACGTTGACTTTCATGGGAGCCAGCTCCAAAGCACGTTCATACGCGGTTACGGCTTGTGCAGACAGGTCATGATCAAAACAGAAATTACCAAGCTCAATCCACTTATCCGCATTGGTGGGATCATCCTGAGCTGCTTTTTCCAAATTCGCCAAGGCAACCGGGTTGGCCTGATGCGGCTCATCACTGTTCTGCTGCTGCGGAACAGCCCCGCCCGTCCGGGCCTGTTGTTGCCCCATATATAATGACGTAACCGTATTTCCAATGAAAACACCTACTAACAAAGCAACAACGGCCAGAAATATGGCAGAAGACTTCTTCATGTAGTTCGCTTTCAAATCTTCCATTTCCCGATTCTTCTTATGAACACCCATATATTCTCCATATTCAAAAAATATTATTTCAGACCGCTTTGGTCCATTTACCACAGAACACGTTTCGGCGGCCATGTAAACATTGTGCAATTGCCCGCAAAAAAGGCGCAACACTTGACTTACGGTCCGGCTTATACCAATCTACGCCGACTCATTTAAACACAGACTTTCATCTATAGAAATATACGGTTCCCGGAGGAAACGAAACCATGAGCGACTATAAGAAAACCCTGCTCCTGCCCAAGACCAAATTTCCCATGAAGGCCAACCTCAAGCAGCGCGAGCCCGAGATGCTCAAGTTCTGGGAACAGAACAAATCCTACGACGCTATGGTCGCTGCCGGTGATGCAGACAAAGAGTATGTACTGCATGACGGTCCGCCCTACGCCAACGGGCATATTCACATGGGTACAGCACTGAACAAGGTTCTTAAAGACATCGTGGTCAAATCTCGGAATATGCAGGGCCAAAAGGCTCAGTACGTTCCGGGCTGGGACTGTCACGGCCTGCCGATCGAACACAAGGTCGAACAGGAACTCAAGAAAAAGAAAAAAGAACTCGACACCCTGACCATCCGCAAAATCTGTCGTTCCTACGCCGCCAAATGGTTGGACACCCAGCGCAAAGAATTCAAGCGGTTGGGCGTACTCGGTGTCTGGGACGACCCGTACATGACCATGAAGCCTGAATACGAAGCAGCCACTGCCCGTGAACTGGGCCGATTCATGGAACGCGATGGAGTTGTTCGCGGCAAGAAACCCATCTACTGGTGCTGTGACTGTCGCACTGCTTTGGCCGAAGCCGAGGTGGAATACGAGGACCACACCTCCCCGTCCATCTACGCCCGCTTCCCCATGGCTGACGAAAATTTCAAGAAGATCGCTGATATCGACATTAACAAGCTGTTCGTCCTTATCTGGACCACCACGCCGTGGACCATTCCTGACAACATGGCCGTAGCCGTGCATCCCGACTTCGACTACGTGTTGGTCGAGGCTGGCGGCGACTACTACGTTCTGGCCGAAGGCCTGCTTGAGGAATGCACCGAAAAATTCGGCTGGGATGCTCCCACGATTCTGGCGACCGTCCGCGGCGCTGAACTGGAAGGCCTTCAGGCAAAACACCCCATCTACGACCGTCCTTCTCCGGTTGTCCTGGCTGACTATGTCACTCTGGAAACCGGCACAGGCTGTGTTCACACAGCTCCCGGCCATGGTCGCGAAGACTTTGAAACAGGCCTCAAGAATGGTTTGGAAGTCTATTCTCCCATGAACGATCGTGGTGAATTCCTTCAGGAAGTTGAACACTTTGCCGGGCTGAATGTTTGGGACGCAAACCCCAAGGTTATCGAAAAACTGACCGAGATCGGCAATCTCATGGCCTCCGAAAACATCACCCACTCCTACCCCCATTGCTGGCGCTGCAAGGAGCCGGTCATCTTCCGTGCAACCACCCAGTGGTTCGTGGGCATGGATGAGAACAATCTGCGCACCAAAGCACTGGACGCCATCCGAAACGATGTTGAATGGGTCCCGTCCTGGGGTGAAGAACGTATTTACAACATGGTCGAAAACAGGCCTGACTGGTGCATCTCCCGTCAGCGCAACTGGGGTGTCCCCATCTCCGCGCTGATCTGCGAAGACTGCGACGAGACATGGTTTGACGCCCAATGGGTCTACGATATCTGTGACAAGTACGCACAGCACGAAACCGGTTGTGACTACTGGTTCGAAGCTCCGCTTGAAGAAATCGTTCCCGAAGGTCTGACTTGCGCCAAGTGCGGTGGAACCCACTGGAAACGTGAAACCGACATTCTGGATGTCTGGTTCGATTCCGGCACCAGCTTCGCTGCCGTGGTTGAGCAGCGCAATGAAACCCGCTTCCCTGCTGATCTATACCT
>Ga0070729_10002502_pt1 | contig 23580 bp, 17 predicted proteins | sample tdDd472_FD_66725 | JGI IMG/M metagenome (GOLD analysis project Ga0070729, IMG submission 66725) | Marine sediment microbial communities from the Atlantic coast under amendment with organic carbon and nitrate - tdDd47.2 | ecosystem: Environmental > Aquatic > Marine > Coastal > Sediment | place... | reverse complement strand
ACATTGACCCCGTCATCCGCCTCCAGACGCGGAGGCATGGAGGCAATCCTGCCATTGTAAAACAGGTTCATCAGCAGGGTTTCATTGGCATCTTCCCGATGATGCCCCAGGGCTATTTTGGTAATGCCCCGCTTTTTTGCGTAGGTATACAACACGCCACGCCGCAGCCGGGCGCACATCATACAGGGTAGTTTTTCTGCATAGGCCTCATTCTGAAGAATATGCATGACCGGTTCGTCAATGACATGGTAAGGAATGCTGCAGGCCTCACAAAAGCCTCCCATGGCATCGGTATCAAAATTTTCCAGCCCCGGATCAAACGTTACCGCTTCAAGAGAAAACGGAAATGGAGCCCGCTTTTTGACATCTGCCAGCACTTTTACCAGCGCCAGGCTGTCCTTGCCTCCGGAAACCGCAACCAATACCCGGTCATCCGGCTCCAGCATGCGATATTTCTCGCAGGCAGAAGCCGTAAGACGACGGATTTTATCCCCCAGAACCTTGTCTCTTGGTATGCTTTGACTCATGCTGCGTTGTGCCTGTGGATGTCTATTTCCATCGAACGATGAGGGTTTCAAATTCATTGTGCACTTCAAAGCCCAGCTTGCGATACAGCCGCAGTCCTTCCTGATTTTCCTTTGGAAGCTGTAGCCCGATAATGTCCACCATGCTGGAAAGATCACGGACCATCTGTGCAACAATACGGGTGGCGTATCCCTCACCCCGGTAATGGGGATGGGTAATGACAGTGCCCAACGCCGCAACCCTCTCCTGTTCGGACAACAGATGAGTTCCGGCCAGAGCCACCAGTTTTCCTTCACGCCAGATACCCAGATAGTGCCCGTCCCTGAGGGACTGGGAAGTAATATAGGCCCGGGGATAAAAGGGCATCAGCTCTTCTATAGCGCGCATGTCATTGGGTGTCAGCCAGATCACCCCGGGGTCTTTTTCCAGAGGTGGGTTTCCGCGAAACACGAGTCGCTGGTAGCGATCTTTTGCCACAATGGTGAGATGCTCCGAAAGGACATCAACATGATCCCGCGCACACTTGAGCCGAAAATGCCCGTCACGTTTGGGAATCGCCTCAAGGCACATGGTCAGCACCTCTGTTTCGCCACAGATACTAACGGTATAAGGAGCAAGGCCCTCGAAGGTGGAGGCCAGTCCATGCACGACACCGCTTTTATCCACTGCGGGATAATACGTCGCGTAGTCCTTGTACACCGGATCAAGATCGCCAAGCACATACAAATACCGGGCCGCATCGGTTCGCAAAAAGCGTCTCAGGCCATCGATATCAGGAGTTTGCGGAATAGTATATGTCATGCTTCAGGCTCCGTATGCACGGGTTTCACTCTCTTTTTACTAGAGCCGCGGGACCATGTCCAGTGCGCTGCCTCAATAGCAGAAAAAAGTGCAATAAAATACCGTGAAAAGTTCATTTAGAACGCAGTACCCCGTTGACCGGTTGCGGGGATAATGCTATAGAAGTCAAAAAGCAGAATAATAAAGTATGTGAAAATTACGCGAAAGTAGAGGTCAGATGGCACTGCTGTACAGCCCTGAAACCGAATATATTCTGAAGGAAGCCCGGGATATGGCGGAAAGCCAGGATAAACCGCTGGGCACCATTCATCTGCTTTTGGCCTTTTTTGTACTGCCCAACAGCGCGGAACTGCTGCTAAAGGAACGCCATATTGACGAGGAAATGCTCCTTGACAATATCGGCAATCCCTTTGACGAGCCGCAGGATGCGGTGGGAGATATTCTGGCCCGGGCCGGTGAAATCAGCGGATACGGCGTTATGCGCGATATCTCTGCCCTGCATCTGCTGGTGGCCATTACCCGCTCCCACGAATCCGTGGCATTCCGGGCGCTGAAAAGCACCGGCATCAATCTTCCTGCCCTGCGCAATACCGCGCTTTCCTATATTTCCGGTGACATGCCCAAGCGCTATAAAGAGTTGTTTGAAGAATACCGCCAGCGTCGGCGGCGCATGCACTACCAAAATCAGGTTAACAAAGAGCAGGAAGCAGCCCAGACAAAAACCAAGCCCGCACCGCCAGCCCCGGCGGCTACACCGGCCGCAAAAGCTCCGGCCAAGCCATCCGGCGAGACGGAGCCCGGCAATGGCGACGACCCCGGTGCCCCCTATGAGCTGGACGCGGCACAGTGCCCCACCCTGATCGAAATGGCGAGAAACCTTTCCGCCGAAGCCGCCCGCGGCAAGTTCGACCCCCTCATTGGCCGCGATGATGTTATTGACGAAATGCTGGATGTCCTTGGCAAACGCCGGAGCAACAACCCCTGCCTGCTGGGAGACCCCGGCGTAGGAAAAACAGCTATCGTTGAAGGTCTGGCCCAGCGGCTGGTAAAAGACAAGCCCCATATTCCCGGTTTTGACGATCCGGTACTGCTTTCTCTTGATGTGGCGGGATTCCTCACCGGCACACAGTACCGTGGCGCGTTTGCGGAGAAAATGAAATCCCTCAAAGAGGAAGTCGCCGCAGTACGGGAAAAAGTAATTCTGTTTATCGACGAAATTCACACCATCGCCATGCCCTCGGTGGAAGGCGCGGGTGAAATCTCCCGTGAGTTGAAAGACGCCCTTGCCCGGGGCGAATTCCCGGTTATCGGCGCTACCACCACCGAAGAGTTTCGCCAGTCCCTGGGATCGGACCCGGCGCTTTCCCGGCGCTTCCATCTTATCGACATCCCTGAACCCCGGGTGGAGGAAGCCCATGCCATCCTGCGCCAGCTGGCGACCCGATACGCGGAACATCATCAGGTGATCTATACCGATGCCGCTCTTGATGCAGCGGTACGCCTGAGTGTGCGCTACATCCCGGACCGCCGCCTGCCGGACAAATCCATCAACCTGATCGACCTTGCCGGCAGCCGCGCCCGCCGCGCCAGCCGTCAGGAAGTCATTTACGAAGATCTGGCCCGCATTGTCAGCACTCTTTCCGGCGTTCCCGAAGAGCAAATCTCTCTTGATCCCTCGGAACGCCTGGGACACATGGAGCAACTGCTGGGGCGCTGGATTGTGGGACACGACGATGCCCTGCACCGCATTGCCGGCATTGTGCGGCGGCATTATGCCGGTTTTTCCGCAGAACGCCCCATTGGTTCCTTTTTATTCCTCGGCCCCACCGGTGTGGGTAAAACCGAAACCGCCCGGGCGCTTTCCCGTTTCCTGTTCGGTAATCCCGATGCCATGGTGCGGGTGGACATGAGTGAATTCGGCGAGGCCCATACCGTAGCCCGCCTCATCGGCTCGCCTCCGGGCTATGTTGGCTACGACGCCGGTGGCCAACTCACCGAAGCCATCAAACGGAAACCCTTCCAGGTGGTGCTGTTCGATGAAATCGAAAAAGCCCATCAGGATGTATGGAAGATTCTGCTGCAAATTCTGGAGGATGGTCGTCTGACCGATGGACAGGGCAGCACTGTCAGCTTTGTCAACACCGTTGTCATCATGACCAGTAACCTTGGCTCTCATCTGTTTACCGCCAAAAAGAGCCGCAGCATCGGGTTCGCCGAAACCAGCAGTGACACTATACGGGACGACACGCTTCCCCAGGTTGAGGATTTTGCAAAAAACTCTTTCCCCCCGGAATTGTGGAACCGTATCGACGAGCGCATTGTGTTCCGTCCCCTGGTGCGGGAACAAATCTCCCGTATCGCGGAGCACATGCTTAATCAGGGCAAGGAACGCCTGCTGCGCTCCCGCCGGGTAACCTTCCGCTGGGATAGCACCACCATTGACTTTTTGCTTGACAATGGCGGCTTTGATCCTAGTTTTGGAGCACGACCGTTGCGCCGGACTATCCAGCGGTATATTGAAGCCCCCATGGCTGAATTAATCGTTCAGGGCAGTGTCAGGCGTGGCGATATGGTAGACATCACCGTCGATCCGGAAGGCGGACGGCTGTCATTTACAGCCTTTCCCGCGGAGGACGGCGCAAGCGCCGAGGAATTGTAATGGGCGTTAAAACATCAGGCGATGGCGACGAAGGCATATTTGACATCAACGTAACTCCTCTTGTGGATGTTATGCTGGTGCTGCTTATCATCTTCATGGTGACCGCCACCTTTATCGTAACACCAGTGGTTAAAGTGGAACTTCCAAAAGCTGCCAGCGAAGACCGGCTGCAGGAAGATAAACCCACCCTGTCCATTTACCTTTCCAAAAACGATGAACTGGCCCTTGCCGGAGTTATGAAAGAGTTTTCCGACCAGGACTCACTGATTATCAAACCCGCGGATCTGGACAGCTGGCTTACCAGAATCTATGCCAAACATCCGGAGATCCAGGTCGCCATACAGGGCGACAAAGAAGTAAGCTACGGCAAAATCATGGGCCTGATAGACCACATCAAACGGGCAGGCATCAGCAATTTTGCCTTTAACGTCGATCCCGAGGCCGTGGATCTTTTGACGTCCCCCTCCCCTGCAACCAATTCTCCCGCAGAAGATACTTCCCCTCCTGCACCGCAACCGGCTCCCTGAGCCCGCGATTCTTCCGGTTACAGTTTTTTTCAAGGGCCGGAATGATTTGACGCCTGCGGTTGTTTCTAATACATATAAGTAATTAAGCCTCTTTGAATTGTAAGGAAGCAAAATTATGATTGAGAACCTGTCGACAATGATGTTATCCACTGCGCCGGACGCAAGCCTGTGGGCTCTGGTTGAGGGCACCGGCTGGATGGTCCGTTTTGTATTGCTGCTGCTGGTCCTTGCCTCGGTGGCATCCTGGGCCATCATCGGTTTCAAGGCCATGCAGATTACCAAAATGGCCAACAGCTCCAAGCTGTTTCAGGATGCCTTCTGGCAGACCCGGCGGCTGGATAAAATCTACGAGATCTGCGAAGAGTACGCCCCCAGCCCCATGGTGGAAATTTTCCGGGCAGGATACATGGAGCTCGCCCGTATCCGTAAAGCCGAAGGCAGCAGCAGCGAAGGCCCCAAGCGCAGCGAGACCGTGACCGAAGACGACATTGAGTCCATTGAGCGTTCCCTGCGCAAAGCCCACTCGGAGCAAATGAATATTGCCGACAGCATGGTGTCTTTTTTGGCCACCATCGGTTCGGCGGCTCCCTTTGTGGGTTTGTTTGGTACCGTCTGGGGTATCATGAATTCCTTTCAGGAGATCGGCGTCACCCAAAACGCCAGCCTGGCAACCGTTGCCCCGGGTATTTCCGAGGCACTCATTGCCACGGCCACGGGCCTTGCGGCGGCCATTCCGGCGGTTATCGCGTACAACTATTTCATTGAGCGCAACCGGATTCTGGAAACTGAAATGGAAAACTTCAGCCGTGACTTTCTGAACATTATCAAACGGCATTTTTTCCGTTGATGACCGCGAGGCGCACTGATGACTAACGCACACAAAGGAGTCCGGCCATGGGCATGAGTCCTTCCGGCAACAAAGGACGGCGGGCAGCGGTCAGTGATATCAATGTCACTCCGCTGGTTGATGTTATGCTGGTGCTGCTCATCATTTTTATGGTGACCGCCCCCATGATGAAGCAAAAGGTGGATGTTGATCTGCCGAAAACCGATGACACCCAAACCATCAGCCAGGATGAAGAGCTGAATATCATCACCATTGACAAACAGGGCGAGATTTTTTTCAAGGGCAGCAAACTGCCTCTGGAAACCATTGAGCACAACAAGCTCATCAAAGAAGCCGGAGAAATATTTCTGCACGCCGACCGCACCCTGCAGTACGAACGCGTGGTACAGGTTATGACAAAGCTGAAAAACGCCGGTGTGCGCAAACTTGCTCTGGTAACCGACGAAAAGGAACCTGAAACCGGGAAATGAGCTGGCATTTTTCCGCCGAAACCATGCAGCGCGATCCCTTGCGCGGCCTGAAGATTGCAATCGCCGTGTCCATCGGCCTGCACATAGGTCTGTTTATTATGGCCTTTGTGATGACCTTGCCCAAAAAGGTGGAACACCAGTTCGAATACATTGAAACCCGTATGGTTCGCTGGGCTCCCGAAGCACCGCCAAAATACCAGCTCCCCCACCGCAACACCCCCGAGCCCGCACCTGCACAAAAAGCAGTGGGCCTGAAACCTGCTGTAGATCCAGGTAAAAAGGAAACCGCCAAGGCAATCAAACCGGACAAGCCCAAAGACTATTCGAACGATATCAACAGCATTCTGAAAAGGCATCAAAAGAAAACCGGCAAAAAATCCCAATATGCACCGGACGGGAGCCCTGACGGCAGCCTTGACGGCGAACTTTCCCCCGGCGCCATGAAGATACTGGGCAACGCCTACCTGCATCAGGTCAGCCGGCTCTTTAAGGCAAAATGGGAAATCCCCGCCATTATCGGCAAAGAGGAACTTGCCCGCCTTGAATGCACTGTGGAATTTCGGGTTGACGGCACCGGAAAGATTGTTAAGGTGTGGGTTAAGACACCATCAGGAGATACGAGGTTTGACGCGTCGGCGATTACGGCGGTAAAACGTACCGCAAAACTGCCACTGCCAAGCCATCCTGCATTCAAAGAGCAGGTTATTCGTTACGGCATGTTTTACACCTTCATACCGGAGGACAGTTCACGATGAAGAACCGGAACCCCTGGCTTCTGGCCATTGCCATTATCGGCCTGAGCATCACAGCATACGCCACCAACGCCTGGAGCGCCGATCCGGCACCGACCGCAACAGCCAAAGATCCCGCCAAAGGCGGCTCAGTGCAACTGGGCGGCACCGTGGTGGGAGGCGAATTTGTCAAATGGCCCATTGCCATTACCGCCATGCGTAATTTCGGTCAGCAGCCAGATACCGCCGGTCTGGGTAAGGACGGGCAGCAGATCCTCACCAGCGATCTTAACATTACCGGCGTGTTTGAGATTCTGAATCCCAAAAGTTTCATTGAAAACACCGACACCGCTGGCATTACCGAAGGCACCATCAACTTCACCGACTGGCTGAATATCGGCGCCCATGGTCTTATCAAGGGCGGCCTCTGGCTTGACGGCGAAAAGATCAAGGTGGATTTGCGCCTCTTTGATACCGGGCTGCAAAAACAGGTCATTGGCAAGGAATATCAGGGTGAAGTGTCGCAGTTGCGCCACATGATACACCGGTTTTCCGCCGAAGTGCTGAGCTATTTTACCAATGGCAGACTCAAGGGTGTGTACAACACTCAAATCGCCTGTGTGCGTAAAAACGGCGGCTCCAAAGAACTGTTCATCATGGATTTCGACGGCTCCGGCGGCCGGTACCTGACGAAAAACAAAAGCCTGAACCTTCTGCCTTCTTGGGACGTAAACGGTAAACGGCTGTTTTACACTTCCTATATTTCCGGAGACCCGGACCTGTACAGCATTTCGGTAAACAAGGGCGGCAAACCCAAATCCCTGTCCAGCTTCAAAGGCCTGGACATGGGCGCAGCCATGAACCCCGATGGAACCAAAATTGCGCTGTCCCTTACCAAAGATGACAACGCGGAAATATATGTCATGAATCCCGATGGCTCGGGCCTCAAACGCCTTACCACAAGCTGGGGTATTGACATTTCCCCTTCATGGTCTCCCGATGGCAAAAAAATTGCCTTTGTGTCCAACCGCTCCGGCAACCCCCATGTTTATATTATGGACGCCAACGGCGATAATCAGGAACGCCTGACCTTTGTTGGCAATTACAACCAGTCCCCATCCTGGTCCCCAAAAGGCGACCGCATTGCCTTTGTGGGCCGTGACGAGCGCTATGTGTTTGACATTTTCACCATTAATGTCGAAGACCGCATGGACGTTCAGCGTCTTACCCAGGATCAGGGCAATAACGAAAACCCCTCATGGGCTCCCGATGGAAGGCATCTGGTGTTTTCCAGCAACCGCTCCGGCGAATACAAGCTCTATATTATGACCCATGACGGCAATACGCAGCGGCGTATTACCACACAAAAAGGTGAATTCACCACCCCCACATGGTCTCCATGGTTGAGCTGGGAATAGGACGAGGTAGAATATGAGACATACGAACAATATTGTTGCAAAAGCTGTCGCCCTTGCCGTGATAGCTCTGCTCATGGGCAGTCTGACCGCCTGTAAAACCCTGCCGGAAAAAGAGCGCAAGGCAGCCGAGCTGGCGGCGAAATCCTCGGATTACGCTAAAAAATGCGGCACTGACAAATATATGGGGGCTCAGCGCCTGCTGAAGGAAGCCCGCCAGCTTGTCAACGACAAAAAATACGATGAAGCCCGGATCACCTTCAATACGGCGGAAAAACTGTTTAAGGAAGCAGAAGCAGAAGCCAAAAAAGATCCTGCCTGCAACAAGGACCTTGAGCAGGAGGAAGACAAGGCGAAAATCACTGAACGAGACATCAACACCACCGATGCCAGCGCTTCCACCGGTCTTGATCCCCTGGACGATCCGGATTACGAAATGGATCGCATTACCTTCCCGTTTAACTCATCGGAACTCACCGATGAGGCCCGGGACACCCTGAACCTCAATGCCCGCTGGCTGACAAAGTTTACCCAGTTCAAGGTGGCGGTGGAGGGACACTGCGATAACCGGGGCAGCATTGAATACAACCTTGCCCTGGGCGCCCGCCGGGCGGAATCCGTCAAGGGCTATCTGATTCAGCTGGGTATCTCCCCGGACCGCATCCGCACTATTTCATATGGTGAGGAGCAGCCCCTGGATGAAGCCAACGATGAAGAGGCATGGGCCAAAAACCGCCGGGCAGAGTTTAATAAGATTCTGCGCAAGAAATAAACCATCATGAAAAAGGAAGGGACCATGAAACGGCTCTGCTTTTTAGTGCCCCTTTTCACCTTAGTCTTGCCTGCCTTTGCCGCGCAGGCGCAAATTGTCAATGTACAGGAAATGCTGTTCAAGGAGGATAACGGGTTCTCCCTGAGCCTGGGGCTCACCGGCGACTGGCGCATCGGCAACACGGAATACACCCTGTTCAAAGGCTCAACCGTGCTTCGCTACGGATACGATGCCCATGTTCTTTTGCTGTCGGTAAACGGCGCCTACGGCATTAAAGGCGATGACCGCTTTGAACGACGGATTTTTGAGCATCTGCGCTACCGGTATCAGGCTCTTGACTGGCTTGGTGTCGAAGGCTATCTCCAGCACGGATACAACGAGTTCGTTCGCCTGCCCCTGCGGGTTGTGGGAGGCATTGGACCCCGTTTCACGCCGTACCGAAACGACTGGATGCAACTGCATCTGGGAACTGCGTATATGATCGAATTTACTGAATATTCCAACGATTCAGCCTACAGCGATGCCGGGAAAAAGCACTATTACCATCGCTGGAGCAGCTACCTGGCCATGAAACTAAAGGCAACGGATTATCTTTCCTTTGTGCACACCACCTATGCTCAGCCATCCCTTGAAGATATGACCAACATAAAAGTAATGGTTGACACCACCATGGTGGTAAAAGTTACGGATATGTTTAAAGTAACCATCAGCCACGACCTCTCCTACCACAGCCATCCGCCCGAGGGAATCAAAGACCTGGACAGCGCACTGGTGGTAGGTATCAACATGTCCCTTGGTCCCTGGGGGGCCAAAAAGGATTGATACATTTTTGGGTACAAAATAATGAAAACCGATGCCGGACCTTGCAAGTACCGGTATAATGACATACTATTAATAAATCTTTGCTAAGCATTTTCAACCGTCATTCATATGCGAGGAGCATAACCGATGAAACGGATTCTCCTTTTTGTTGCCATTCTTGGGGCCCTTATTACCGGCGGTCTCGTTCTGTCCTCCCAAAGCGATGATTATAATGCCATCGCCTCTGCCGATGAAAACGCCATTCCCGTATTTGCCGAAGGCGAAATCAGCAACTGGCGGCAGTTTATGCGCAGCGCCTCTGCCAAAAGCAAAAAGGATGACAGCGATTACGATCTTTCCAGCCTGGTGATCCTCAGCCGGGTGCTTAGTTACATAAACAATAACTATTACGAGCCCACCCGTATCGCGCCCCACGAGATGCTGTGCGCAGCCCTTGATCAAATGCAGCGCAGTGTTGCGGAACTGCTGATTCAGTATAATGCGGACAAAACCAAGGTAACTGTCACGGTAGACAAAGACAGCAAAACCTTCAACATCGCCCGGGCCACCCGTATCTGGGATATTCAGTACAGCCTGTCTCCCATCATGGGCTTTATCCAGCCGCGCCTGCGCACCAACGACCCCACACCCAAAGAAATCGAATACTCTGCCATCAACGGCATTCTCGACACCCTGGACCCCCACTCCTCTCTGATGTCCCCCAAATACTACGAAGAACTCCGCATGAGCACCCGTGGCCACTTTGGCGGCCTGGGCATTCTGGTGGGTATCCGCGAAGGCAATCTGACCGTTGTCACCCCGTATGAAGGCACTCCGGCATGGCGGGCGGGCATCAAGGCCTCGGACGCCATTCTGGAAATCGACAGCCAGTCCACCATCAACATGGCTCTGGATGAGGCGGTCAAACTTATGCGTGGCCCCAAGGGCTCAAAAGTCGTATTGAAAGTCCTGCGCGAGGGCTGGAAAAAACCCCGTCCCTTTACCCTTATCCGGGATATTATCCGTATCCGCAGCATCACATCCAAACTCTACAAAAACAATGTTGGGTACATCAAACTCAGCGGATTTCAGGGAAACACTGCCAGTGACTTGCAGGAACACCTGGTCAAAATCAGCAAAAAAGCCGGTGGCAAAGGTCTTAGCGGCCTGATTATGGATTTACGGGGCAACCCCGGCGGTCTTTTGGACCAGTCCATTCAGGTGGTTGATAAATTTATTTCCGATGGCGTTATTGTCAGCACCGTTGGCGCTCACAACTCGGTTCGGGAAGTCAACCGCGCCCAAAGCGAAACCACGGTAAATACCGGCCTGCCCATGGTGGTGCTGGTAAACGGCAATTCCGCCAGCGCAGCGGAGATTGTCTCGGGCTCACTGAAAAACAACAACCGTGCCATCGTGGTGGGCGACCACACCTTTGGCAAGGGCACCGTGCAGATGCTCTACGATTTCGATGACGGCTCTGCCCTGAAGCTCACCATTGCCCAGTATCTCACCCCCGGCGACATCTCTATCCAGAATGTCGGTATTTCACCGGATATCCGCCTGCTGCCGGTGTTCCTTGATAAAAAGGAATTTTACTACTACACCGCCGGTGAGGGCAAACGTGAAAAAGACCTGGAAAAAACTCTGGAAAACCGCTGGACTGACCAGAAACGCAACAACACCACCTACACCCTGAAATACCTGTGGGAAAAGAAACGGGACGAAGAACAGGAATCCATGATCGGTCGCTTCGACTATGTGCAGCACGACTTCACCATCCGCTTTGCGGAAAAACTCACTGCCGCCATGGGCGAAGGCCTGGACCGGGTTCAGGCGCTGGCAAAGGTCAAGGACTTCATTTCCTCCACCAAAACTGAACAGCAGGCCAAGGTCGCCAAAGAACTGAAGACCATGGGCATCGACTGGAGCGTGGGTGAAAACAAAGCAGGCGGAGCCATCAGCCTCGATGTCGCCGTTGGCAAAGAGGATATGCTCAAAGCCGGAACAACAACCCCCATTACCGTCACCGCCACCAACACCGGCACCGCGCCGCTGTATCAGGTGCATGTGGTATCCGAAAGCGAATATTACCTGCTGGACAAAATGGAATACCTGCTGGGAGCCATCCAGCCCGGTGAGAAACGTTCATGGACCATGCCCATGGAAGTGCCCAACGATGCGCTGGACCGCAGTGATCTGGTCACCTTCAAAATGGGCGACGCCTTTGACCACAGCTTTGCCCCCAAAACCATGATCATGCGGCTCAAAGCCCTGCCATCTCCCAAGTTTGCCTACAGCTATGTGCTTGACGACAGCAAGGGTGGCAACGGCGATGGCCGTCTGCAGGCCGGTGAGGAAATCACCCTGACCGCCCATGTGAAAAACGTGGGTCAGGGCGCGGTCATCAAGGGGCTTGGCACCCTGCGCAACCCCGAGCTGGTCCGGGAAGTCTTCATTTCCAAGGGACGCATTACCTTCAAACCCATCAAGCCCGGCGAAGTCGTCAGCTTAAGTTTCGATTTCTCGCTGAAATCCTCTCTTAAAAAGGCGGACTTCCCCCTTAACATCCTGATCTCCGACAGCGAAATCAGGGAGTATATCTCCGACACCATCACCATGAAACTCCAGCCGCCGGTACCCGCAACCAAATTGCGGGGCAAAGTGGCGCAGCTTGATGCCGGTGCGGTTATCCGCTCTCAACCGGTAAATGATGCCGCCTCCATTGCCAACGTCACCCAAAAAGTACGGCTGCAGGCGCTTACCCGCAGTGGCTCCTGGATACGGGTGAAGTTTGGCAAACATATGACCGGATGGGTTGAAAACGCCTCTGTCAAAAACGGCACTGCCGCCAAAAAGATCAAAGGCGTTGAGGCTCTGTTCGGCAAACGGGCTCCCCGGATCGCCATTGACGAATCCGGTTTTGATCAGGTTACCGAAGCCTCCGCCATCCGTCTGAAGGGCACCGCCCTTGACGACAACCGGATTCAGGATATTTACATTCTTGCAAACTACAAAAAAGCCCTGTTCATGGCCAACCCCGCCAAGCCCGGGGAACCGGAATACACCAAAATGGACTTTGATGCGGTGATTCCCCTGGAGGAAGGCGTTAATCGCATTATGGTGGTTGCCCGCCAGAACAACGACTTCTCCGGCTCCGAGATTATCGTGATCTACCGCAAACCAGCGGCCAACAGTGCAGCACCCCAGCAGGGTGACGGCAAGCCCGGCGGTGGACCGGAAAAATCCAAGCCCATGCAGAAAAAGCAGTAAGGATACATACATGACCAGCCGGCGGAACACCCGGCAGATATATGTGGGAGCAGTGCCCGTTGGCGGCAGTGCTCCCATTTCCATTCAAAGCATGACCCCCTGGCCTGCCAGCGACATTGCCCGCAATATGCGGTTGATTCACAGCCTGGACAAACTTGGGTGCGATATTATCCGCATAGCAATCCCTGATGAAGCCTCGGCAATGGCCCTTAAAGCCATTTCCCGGCGCTCACCCATGCCCGTGGTCGCTGACATCCATTTCAGCCATTCTCTGGCAATTCTGGCGGCCTCCAGCGGGGCAGCCGCAATTAGGATCAACCCCGGCAACATCGGATCAAAGGCCCGTCTTCGGGCGGTGGTAAAAGCCTGCCGCGAAACCGGGGCGTCCATGCGCATCGGCATCAACACCGGATCTCTGCCTTCGGCGGTGGTCCGTCAGTACCCAAAACGCGGTGCAGCAGCCATGATGGAAACCGCCCGCCGGTGGATACAGGATCTTGAAGATATGGATTTCCAGAACTTCAAGGTCTCGCTCAAGGCCAGCTCCGTGCCGGAAACCATTGAAGCCAACCGCGCCTTCAGCGCCCGCTGGGATTATCCCCTGCATCTGGGGCTTACCGAGGCAGGACTTCCCGATGAAGGCATGGTGGTGTCTGCGGCGGCGTTATCCCCCCTGCTGCTGGATGGCATCGGCGACACCCTGCGGATCAGTCTTTCCGGCCCCTGCCGTCAGGAAGTGCTGGCGGCCCGGCATTTGCTGGTGTCCCTTGGTTTACGGCAGGGTGTCCGGCTGGTGGCCTGCCCTTCCTGTGGAAGATCGGAAATCAATGTGGCATCCCTGGCAAAGGTGGTGCAACGCATTGTGGCCCCCTGTACCGAAAACCTGACGGTGGCGGTCATGGGCTGCGCCGTCAATGGCCCCGGAGAAGCCGCCCAGGCGGATATCGCCGTTGTGGGCTCTCCCAAAGGCATCGTGTTGTATGTTCATGGAAAAAAACACAGCCGGGTAGAATCCCCCGGCGATCTTGCAAAGCCCTTAACCACGCTGTTGTACCAGACCGCCAAAGGATAGGCCATGACTGCTACCGCCCCTGTGCTGTATTCCGTAGACAACGCCATCGCCCGCATCACCCTGAACCGCCCCGAAAAACGCAACGCCGTCAACGGCGAACTCATGCAGGCCATTGCCGTGGCCCTGGACGACATCGAAGGCCGCAAGGATATCCGGGCACTGATTATTGACGCAGCCGGTCCCATTTTCTCCGCAGGTATTGACCTTGGCTATATCTCCTCCATGGTGGGCAGCGATGGCAGGCTCAACATGGAAGCCTTTGACTCTCAGGTTGCTCTGCTTCAGGGCACCATCACGCGTATTTCCAATCTTTCCATCCCCTCTATCGGTCTGCTGCAGGGAATCTGCTACGGGCTGGGACTGGAACTGGCTTTGGGCTGTGATATCCGTATCAGCACCCCGGAATGCCGTCTCGCCCTGCCGGAAGTTAAGCTGGGGCTGGTAAGCGACTGCGGCGGCACCACCCGGCTGCTGCAAAAGGCGGGACGCTCCACCGCTGCCTGGATGCTTTTAACCGGTGAAGATATCTCCGGAACCAAAGCGGAACAGCTTGGTATTGTCCACGAACTTACGAACACCGATAACCTGCAACCGTTGGGACTGCAACGGGCAGAGGCCATCGCCCGGCGTATGCCGCAAACCATACGCAATATCAAAAAGCTCATTACCGGTTTTGAAACCTGTGATGAAACCGCCATGCTCAAGGCGGAAATCGAGGCCCAGCGCCAAGTGCTGACCCATCCCGACTATGCCTCCTACCTTATGGCGGGTATCGCCGAGATGGCCAACAACCGCAAAAAATCCTGATCCTTTCTCAACTCCACGGGGGCGGCTTGCATCCGGAATGCCGGGCTGTGTCACTATGCACAATCTGTGACAGCATCTGCTTATGGTCGGTCATACAAAAAACGCCCGGGCAAAAGCCCGGGCGTTGAGGTGTTTCTTTGGCAGTTCACTGCCATTGATATTATATCAATAGGCGGTGAACACCGTGGCGTTGTTTTCCGTGGGCTCAATGAAGACTTCCATGGTATCGGTGATTGCGCTTCCAATATTTCCACCGACAATCAGAATCTGCCCATTGCCAATGTTGCTGGCTGCGTGCAAATAGCGGGGCACTGCCAGGGGCAGACCCGAAAGGGCTGCGTCGGTACCGGCTCCGGCCACATAACCATAGGAACGGGTACGATCAAAGCCGCAGAAATTCTGAGCGGTTTCGTCATACTTGAAGGAGAAAATAACACCGTCAGAACGCAGTACCAGTGACCTCGATGTATCCACTGCTTCGGAATATGCACCACCGGCCATCATAAAGACCTGCTTTTCGTCAACGGAGTATTCAGAAAGCGTGAACCACTTACGGCCTCCACCGGTAATGGAAGGCTGGCAATCCTGGGAAATCCAGTCTCCATTAGTATCGAACATGTAGATTGTTTTGGAATAATCGGTTCTGAGGGCTTCATAAGAAGTAACACCGCCAACAATACCAATCTGCTCGTGGTATCCGCTATCGGTAGTGGCTTCAATATGCAGAAGCTTGTGACCATAGCGGCTCAATTCCGACTTATTCTCCTGCTCGGAAAACTCTTTCAATGTCCAGGAGTCGGTATTCGGATCATAAATTTCAAGGCTGGCCTGGGAAATGGCAAAGCCGGTGTCCAGATAGCTGCCTACACCACCCTGCACAACGACCCTGCCATCGTTCAAAGCAACACCGTCAAAGTCGGCGCGGGCTTTGTTCATGGGACTCAGTGTCGGAGCAATCTGGCCGGTGCTGTGGTTGTACACATACGCATCGTTCAGCACCCTGGGGCTGCCGGTGTCGTAGCTCAGACCACCGGCGATAAGCACGACTTCCTCGCCAGTGCTTTTCTGGGTTCTGACAGCGATGTGGCTGGTACGCCCGGCAAGGTCACCCAGTTTCTGGAAGGTCATGGAATTGGGTTTAAAGAGATACACTTCGGTGTTGGTGCCCGTGGGGACATCGGCGCTGGTTCCGCGTTTTTCACCACCGACGATCAGTACGGAGCCATCGGACAGCAGAGTTGCGGTGTGATTGGCGCGATAGCCTGCGTTTTCCGGCAGTGTGATGGTGGTCATGGTGCCGGGATCATAAATGTAGGCATCGTCATAATAGATCTTGGCATTGTTTCTGATACCAACACCGCCGAGGATCAGCACGCGGTGATCCGGCAGGGTGGTGGTGGTCATGCTTTGGAGGGCCTTGGGCACTTTGACAATGCTGCTGGCTTTAACCAGGCTGAAATTGGCAACTTTACCAAGAACGATTTTGGCTTCCACCAGCTCGTCGGCATTCCAGGTAATGGGTTCGGTGATACCGCGACCAAGCACGGTTTCCTTGTCACGGGTCAGCGATGCCAGGGGGCTGCCGGCCTTGTTCAGGGCTTCCATCACCAGCACGGTCTGCTTTTGAGTGGAAACCGGGTCCAGAGTAATGGCGCCACCGTTACAGAAGGTGGATGCGTTGAATTCCGCCTGCCAGATAATGGACTTGGTGGGGGATCCTACCATGGGCATATCAAAGGCACCAACACGGAACACGGATGCGTCGTTGCACAGTTCCTGTGCCTGATTGGGCTGCATATATACCTGCATCCGCAGGGCTGTGGATTCCTCGTCTGCGCAGCCGGTAAAGGCAAACTGAGCTGCAAACAGCGATACTGCCATCAACGCCAGGATCAGGGTCTTCGGTTTGATTACCGCAAACATCGTATAACCTCTCTTCTGCCGTAATTATTGAGCGTTCATTAACTTGACGGTAGATGTGTTGTCGGCGCTTTCCGGGGCCAGCAACACACCGGCAGTAATACCACCGCCTGCAACAACTACGCCAACGATGGTCCAGAACCACCAGGTGGAATAGAAGGGCACATAATCCTGTTCCGAAAGATCCTTTTCGGATTTCTCGGACATGTCCGCGTCGCGCTTCGCAGTATCGCTCTCGTCGAGCAGGAAGCTGACATCGGTGTCAAGGTCGATCTTTTCAACTACCGGAAGCTCTTCTTCCTCTTCCTCGGCGACTTCTTCGCGGACCGGCTCTTCTTCAACCGGCTCAACCGCTTCTTCTTCTTCGTCGTCATAGTCCGGAGCAGCAACGGCTACCGGAGCGGGAGCTTCTTCTTCATCTTCTTCTTCATCTTTTGCCACGCCTTCAAACTCGCCGGGGCTCCAGATGTACTTGTCCTTTTTGGGGAACTTTTTGATGAATTTTTTGTACTGGCGGACAACCTTCTCGGTTTTGTCCACAGCCTGTTCCATGTTTTTCACTTTCAGCGTTCTCAGCTTGGCAATGGTTTCCTTGCTGTGATTGTACAGGAAACCCTGGAAGCCCAGACGTGTTTTGCTGATCTTGTAGAACAGACCAAAGGCGACATAATCCACACCACCGGCTTTGCATACCAGACCAAGGTCCTTGATGAAGTCTTCATCAAGTTTACCTTTTTCATAGTTCTTTTCGATGCTGGCCAGATTTTCGGTGTAGTCTTCAGCCTTCTCGGTTTTGCCACCGGGCAGACGAATCTTGAGTTTTTCCTTACCATCAACCTTCACGGCTTCGGTATAGGTCTCATAGCCATCGGCGGTGATTTTCACAAAGTACATGCCCTTGTGAATTTTCTTCAGCCTGGCGCTGCCTTTGCCCTGCTCCTCACCATTGATGGTGATGGTAGCGGCGTCCTTGGGATAGGCAGTGATCTGCAAAGAGCCTTTGCCGCCCTTTTTCTTCAGCCGTTTGAAGGCCTTGAGCATGCTTCTGGAATAATCGCCGTCTTCATCCAGCTCATACTCCGGAGCCACAACCAGCAGCTTGGAAAGCGCGTCTTTACCGGCGTCATCGGCATCTTCTTCATACGCAGCCTGAGCCCAGCCCACATACATTTTGATGATGCGCTTAAAGGTCTTTTTCCCAACTTTGTTGGGTGCCTTCAGATAGGCAGCCTCTGCCTTGGCAAAGGCGTCCATGGCGTCTTCATATTCTTCTTCGTCGATGGCATCCAGACCATCATTGACGTATTTCTTCGCCTTTTTGAGGTCCTTCTTCGCACCCTTGGTACCGGTGGAAGGTTCGATATCTTCACCTTCAACGGGCTTGGGAGCAAGGGCTGCTTTCAGATCAGCGGCGCTGACAACGGTTACGCCGTCGATGTCATCAAAGGCCATGTTCAGCTGCTCTTGAATGGCGCTGAGCATACCTTTTTGTTTTTTCTTGATTTTTTCGCCTTTCAGCTTTTCAAAACCAAGAACATAGACTTTGCCGCCCTTTGCCGCATGGGCAGTATTGATTACCTTGCCCCAGGGGCTTCCAACCAATACCAACGCCCATACCAACAGAGCTACAACGATTCTGTCAAAGAGTGTTACACGTCTAAACGTGAGCATCGTATACTCCTCTTATTCCTCTTGCCGGGCTGTAAAACACGTTAGGACTTTAAACGTATTCCTAACACATACTAACAACATAAAAGATATAATTCACCCGTAGGTTAAAGCGTAAATAGCATAGCGACCTGTATGAGTCAACATATTTTCTGATAACAGTATGTACAGCGCAGGCATTCCGTGCTTCTGCGCTATTGCGTATCACCCCGCAACTGCTTCAGAAATTCCCGACACTGATCGCTTTCCGGTCCATCGGGTTCTATTGTCAGATAAGCATTAAAATGCTTAATAGCTTCCTTTTTTTTGCCCATGATCCGATATACATCGCCAAGCTCATACAACGCCTGGGGATTGTCTTTCTGAATTTTCAGCGCTTTTTTAAGGGTACTGAGTGCCAGTTTATTGTTGCCACCCTTGTGAAAATACCGGGAAATCGCTACATAAGGCAATGCAAAACCGGGGTCCAGCTTCATGGCCGAGGCAAACAGACGCTTTGCAACGGCGCGGTGGTTTTGATTAATAGTGATGACGCCAAGCCAGTATTGAATTTCTGCCTGCCGACGATATTGCTCCGGAGCCAGATCGTACCAGGCTTTGGCTTTTTCCATAAGCACCCGGGCCTCACCCAGCATCTTCCTTTTAATGTACAGTGAACCAAGGCGGAACATGACATCGGGCTGCACCGGGTCAATTTCCAGAGCTGTGCGGTATTCGTTCATGGCCCAGCCCATATCGTTGTTCTCCAGCACCGCGTTGCCTGCATAGGTATGCACACGGGCGCATCCGCCGCCTCTTGAAAGCGCCTTTTGGGTAGAGGCGGTTACTTTGTCGGCAAACCCGGATTGTGCATAGGCCCAGGCTAAAATCGCATGGCTCAGACCACAGCAATCTTCAGGATGATCCTCTTTCTGCAAGTCGGTCATAACCTTTAAGGCCTGCCCTTCCAGCATATCGATAATACTGCCCCGCAGACGGATAAGCTGCAATTCGCAGGATGTCGGAGCATCCTTGATCTTCCACAGGATGTCCCGGGCTTCCTGATACCGCCCGGCCACTATCAGCCAGTCGATCCAGAACAGCATGCCCGGTGTGTACTCCGGGTGCGCTTTATATAATGTTTTGGCATAGTCCACAAAGGCCTTTACATCGCCTGTTTCCCGCTTGAGACTTGCCAAAGCATACAGGGCGTCGGTGTAATCCGCTTTGCGGTCAAGGGCCTGCTTGAAGCCCGATTCGGCTTTTTCGGCATCCTTCTGAGCCAGCCACAACTGTCCGTTGAGGTAATGCGCGAAAGGCTTGTGTTTGAATTCCAGCATCAAACGCCGGATAAAACGGTCAGCCTGGGAATAATTGCCGCCGTTTATCAGAGCCTGGGCGTAATGCATCATAATGTATTCGTCCTTGGGCCGGGCAAACAGGGCTCTGCGGTACAACTGGGCCGCAATATCGAAATTGCCCGTGGCTACATGGGCGTCTCCCACCATGATCCACAAACGGGGGTCTTCAAAGTTGTCATCCTTCATCATGTCGAATGCACCCAGCAAATTACGATAATTCTGCAGCGCATGATTGATGCGGATAAGCTCGGACAAATAGGTCACTTTGCGGCCATCGCGCTCCATGGCTTTTTGTATATCGGCCTCAGCCTTGCCGTATTGCCCGGTCATGCGCCAGGCCACCCCGGAAAGATAGCGATAGCGGGGACAATCGTATGCGTTTACCGAAAACCCATCCAGAAGCTTCCGTGCCGGTTTGGCGTCATCGGCCGTTATAGCCCCGGCGGCAAGAATCAACCGGGCCATGGCTCCAAACACCGGCGGTAACGAGCCATCGGAAAGAAAACCCCGGGCTTCCTTTTGTTCCGGCGGCAACAGTTCCTGATGATAACTTTGGGCAAGCAGATAGTACAGATCAACCAGCCTGTGGGTTCCCACCCGGCTGATGAGCTGTTTCAGCATATCTGTGGCTTTATCCGCCTTGCCGTTCTGCATGTACATCCGGGCAAGCATCACATGGGGCAACACTGCGGTGGAATCTTCACTCACCACGGTTTCCAGCACCGCCATGCCGTCTTCCCGGTCCTCTTCTTTATAGAGCAACGCGCCCCGCATGGTTTCTGTCAGGGTGCTGGTCTGGCTGGACCGTGGAATCTGCTGCAGATAATACCCCGCACCGCCCAACTGGTTCTCGTAAAAAGCCCGTATAGCCGACGCCATGGTACGGAATTTCGAAGAACGCCCAATGCTTTTAAATTCCTGTGTCCCTGCCCCGGCTTCCATCCGGGTACGCCAGATAGTGCCGCTGCGGTCATACTCGCCGTAAACCAGCGCCGATACCATGGCACTCACCGGTGCGAGACGTTGCGCCTCTCCGGGATGCTCCGCAACAAAGGCCTGGATGTCATTCACCAGGGCATCCAGTTCCTGATACTGCATATCATGCATGGCGCTAAGGGAACGCTCTTCAAAGACCTGCACCGCAGTATCGATCTTTGCCTGCTGCATGGACACATACAAATATGTACCCACACCGATGGCGGTAATCAGCAGCAGCGAAACAATGACTTTCACCCAGGGGAAGGGTCTGTAAGGTTCTTTTATGTCATCGTAGAACAGTCGCTCACGGATGTTTTCAAACTCCGGGCTGACTTTCTTTTCCGCCGCCGACAGGTCGATGCCCTCGCGTTTCATTTCCTGCCCCGCAAGAATCTGCGGAGAAAGCACACCCCCCTCCAGGGATTCGCCGCCCCCAAGGGCAGACAAACCCTGCCGGGCCAGCAGATGATTGGGATTGCGGCTCAACACCGCCTTGTAGGCTTCAATGGCTTCGCCGCGGCGATCCAGACGCTGCAAACAGCGACCATGAACATAATGGCCATCCACAAATGTGGGATGCCGCTCCAATCCCTTTTCGCACACAGCCAGGGCTTCTTTGGGCTGGTTGGTTTCCAGAAGCTGTTCCGCCAGTTGCGCAAACACCAGCGATGAGGGATTTGCCTCCAGAATGCGCCGGTATTTATCGATTTTGGCGCTTGCCCCCTGTGCCTTGCTGCTACCATCGTGACTCATGCCGGAAGCCTCCTGTGTTGTACATATATATCATAACAACACTATAGGGCAACTTTAGTCCCTGTTTAACAAATATTAATCCTTTGCAAAAGGCGATATCCCGGCATAGTATGCCTTTGTCAGCTACAGGAGACTGAACCATGAACATCACCATTATCGGCGCAGGAGCCATGGGAACCCTGTTTGGCGGACTGCTTTCCGAAGCGGGCCACCGCATCACCATGGCAGCCAGAAACCCGGAAACCGTTTCTGTACTTACAGAACAGGGCATCACCATTACCGGTATATCCGGCGAGCATCAGGCCCCGGTGCAGGCGGTAGGTGACACCACTACCCTGCCCCCTCAGGACATGGTGCTGGTCACAGTAAAATCATACGACACCGCCGCTGCGGTGGCCATGCACCGGCAGGTCATGACCCAAAGCCGCTGTGTGCTGACATTGCAGAACGGTCTTGGCAACGCCGAAACCATTGCCGACGCCATCGGTGCATCAACGGTGATTGCCGGAACCACCACCATTGGCGCTAATCTGCTCCGCCCCGGCGTGGTGCATCATGCGGGCAATGGCGACACCCATGTGGGCAGCCTTGAAGACAACTCCCGGTCCCTGGCTGAGCTTGTGGTGGACATCTTTGCCGCCGCCGGTATTCCGGTGAGCATCTCGGATCAGATCATGCAGGGTATCTGGCAAAAGGTCTGCATCAACGCCGCCATCAATCCCCTGACGGCGCTGTTGTCGGTGCGCAACGGAGAACTGGAGCAACACGCCGAAAGCCGTGCCATGATGGACCGCATTGTAGAAGAGGTTGTTGCAGTTGCCGCCGCCCGGGGCATTACCCTTGATGCATCCGCCATGCAGGACCGCGCCCATACCGTGGCCCGCAACACCGCCAACAATCGCTCAAGCATGCTGATGGACATACTGCATAACCGCCGCACGGAAATTGCGGATATAAATGGGGCCATAGCCCGCTATGCCGCAGACCATGGCCTCACCGCCCCCTTAAACGAGGCGCTTGCCTCGCTGGTCAATATCATCGAAAAAGGGATCGAGCGCGAAACCGCTTAGTGATCGCAGGTATTCTGTCCGCCCCTGAGGGTTCCGGCGTGATAGGCCTGTGCCAGTTCTTCCGGGCTCTGGGTGGGGCATCCGGTGACAACCGCCACACCATGCTGTTCAAAAAGCTGCACCGCCCGTGCGCCGATACCGCCTACCAGCACCACGTTTGCGCCCTGCTGAGCTACCCACGCGGGAAGCACACCAGGCTGATGCGGAGGAGGCACTATGTCCTCACGACCGGTTACATTGCCCTGCTCGTCAAGTTCGAGAAACGCAAAAAACTGGGGATGGCCAAAATGTCCGCTCAACACGCCGTCCAAAACGGGAATGGCTATACGCATGGGAAACTCCTTGCTATGGTCGTGGATACTCATATCCGTAAGTGTTTGTTTACTCTTCTGTTCTCAGATGATTCCAGATCTCTGCCATGGCCTGTGCCGCCGGACCGTTGCCATCACGCACCACAATACCACCGGCAACCACCGCGTCAACCACGGCGGTGTCAAAGGGAATGCGACCGATAACCCGGGCGCCGTACTCTTTGCACATGGTTTCAATGTCATCGGCCATGGCGCTGTTGATGTCATATTTGTTGATCACCACCATGGCGTCAATTTTAAAATGCCGTGTCAGCTTTAAAATACGATCCATGTCGTGGCGTCCCGACACCGTGGGTTCCACAACAACAACCACCAGGTCCACGCCGGTCATAGAGGACATCACCGGGCACCCGATACCCGGCGGACCATCGATAATAACCAGAGGAATGTCGTTTTCTTCGGCTTTCTTCTGCGCTTTTTGCCGCAGTAACGCCACCAGCTTGCCGCTGTTTTCCGCGGCTATCCGCAGCTTGGCATGAATAAAGTCCCCCATGTCGGTGCGGGATTCATACCAGTCGCCGCTCACCGCCGGCAGCATGGTAACCGCATCAGCGGGACACACCACCTGACAGACCCGACAACCTTCGCAGGAAGCCGCGTCCACCTGACAGATGTCTCCCTGGCGTATAATGGAATGAAAGTTACAGGCTTCCTCACAAGCGCCGCAGCCAGTGCAGGCCTCGGGATCAATAACCGCTTCCTCGCCGCCGATAAATTCGCCGGAATCCTGAATCTCGGGATGCAGCACCAAAAAGAGGTTGGCGGCGTCCACATCGGCGT
>Ga0070729_10002501_pt1 | contig 23584 bp, 21 predicted proteins | sample tdDd472_FD_66725 | JGI IMG/M metagenome (GOLD analysis project Ga0070729, IMG submission 66725) | Marine sediment microbial communities from the Atlantic coast under amendment with organic carbon and nitrate - tdDd47.2 | ecosystem: Environmental > Aquatic > Marine > Coastal > Sediment | place... | reverse complement strand
TACCATCCGCATTTATCACGAGTGAGGAAACAATGCTTTTATCAAACACCTGGGAAAAAGTTAAGTCATCACCTTCAGCATCGCTTACTTTGTATTTAAGGTCTCCTTCATATGATCCACCCTCTGCAACAGCAATAGTAGCTTTACTGGCAACCGGGGCGTCATTAACAGGAGTAACAGTAATATAAATATTTTCTGTATCGCATAAATTGCCAGCATCGCAAACCTTGTAGGCATAATGATAACTGAAATTCTCGGAACCGTCATGAGTAAAGGAAAATGTTCCATTGGAATTAATGATTAATTCAGTCGCAACATCTTTTTTCAACACCATCGCAGTAAAAGTCAAAGCATCACTATCAGTATCACTTGCATAATTAGTCAAATCACCATTATATGTACCACCTTCTAAAAGTGTGAAAGCTACTTCAACGGCATTCGGTGCATCATTTACAGGAGTTATAGTCACATCGATATAACCAACAATACATTCATTTGAAGGGTCGCAGACTCTGTAGGCCAAATCATCCTCAGCCTCATCATTGCCATTATGAATATAAGCAAATGTTCCATCCTGATTGACATTAAACTGACTTGCAATAGATCCTTTCGCAGCAGGATTGGTAAATGTCAGACTGCCCATATCATCAGCATCAACTACATAGTTATTCAAGTCACCATTAAAAGTTCCACCTTCTGCAACAGTAAAGCTGGCGACTCCAGGTACCGGGGGATCATTCACGGGAGTTACATCTACCGTAATGGTTGCCGTTGAACACATGGCAGGATCGGCATCATCACATACTTTGTAATTGAAGCTATCAACATGAACCTCAGAGCCATCATGCACATACACAAAGGTACCATCAGCATTCAAAGTCAGTGTACCGTTGGCTGCATCACCATTTTCAGCAAGACTAAAGGTTAAATTGTCACTATCTGCATCGGATACCAGAGAAGAGAGATCGCCGTTATGGGTGCCACCTTCAGCTACGGTGAAAGCATCTTCACTGGCTAGAGGTGCGTCATTGACAGCGGTTATGGTGATTTCAACACTGCCCTCATCACACAAGATAAGGTCACCGTCGTCGCAAACTTTGTAATCAAATGAATCTGCGGTAGTCTCAGAGCCATCATGAACATACTCGAAGCTGCCATCAGCATTCACAGTCAAAGTACCGTTTTCCACATCACCATTGTCAGCAAGACTGAAAGTTAAGTTTTCATTATCCACATCGGAAACAAGCGAGGAGAGATCACCGTTATGAGTTCCACCCTCGGCTACCGTGAAAGCATCATCACTGGCTACTGGTGCATCATTAACAGCGGTTATGGTAATTTCAACACTGCCCTCATCACACAAGGCCGGGTCACTGTCGTCACAAACTTTGTAATCAAACGAATCCGCAGAAGTCTCAGCGCCATCATGCACATACTCGTATGTACCATCGGCATTCAAAGTCAGAGTACCGTTTTCCACATCACCATTGTCAGCAAGACTGAAAGTTAAGTTATCGCTATCTTCATCGGATGCCAGCAAGGAAAGATCGCCGTTATAAGTTCCACCCTCGGCTACTGTGAAAGCATCATCACTTGCAACAGGTGCCAAAGGTTCAACTTCTTCGTCATCGCCATCGATAACCGCATCGCCGTCTTCTTCGCCGTCACCATCAACAACAACGTCACCGTCTTCTTTGTCATCGCCATCAACAACGACATCACCGTCTTCTTCATCGTCACCATCTACAATAACGTCACCATCTGAAGAATCCGCATCACCGTCAGCATTACCATCATCGCCACTTCCACAGGCAGAGATTGTAGCAGCTAACATTAATATCATTATGAAATAAGCAAATCGAGTATTCAACATGATCCTGTTCTCCCGGTTGTATTTTGTGTTTGTCGAAAATATTTTTATCATTATTAGTTTAACAAGCATGTGTTATATAAGTGCACAATAAAAATTCCACCTTAGAATACTATTTTACAGCTATTTTATTCGGACATTTGTGATTTTGCTTTAGTATATCCAGGCAAAAAGGACAATTAATGTTTCAAAAGCAGGCTTACAGGAACAGATTTAGAATCGAACCTAACATGAGGGTGAGAGAAAATAGAGTAACAATGAGGTAGGTTGTTGCTTTCTTGCCTATATATTTTACCAGCATTACAGCAGACGAAGCACAAATTGCGGTGGAAGTAAATGAGAAACCGAGAGCAGTTCCCATGGGCAGTTCGGTATTGATAATCAGCGGATTTAGAAATAGCACATCGGCGCCGTTGCAGAGATATAATGGCAAACCAGCCAGAATAGCAATAAACGTCCCTAAAACAGGTGATGAGAAATCAAGTTCGTCCAAAATTTGCACAGGCAATAAAAGCTCGAAAGCCAGTCCCAAAAGCCCTGCGAGGATAATGTACGGCCAAATCTTGTCAATAATTGCAAAAGCCTTGTCGTAAATGTTTTCATGCTCGACTTTGCAGGAATCAGGCTTTTTAGAGCAGGAAGAAACAACGGGCAGGTCATTATCGTGAAGCTTCCCTTTCATTAGTAATTCCATAACAAAACCAGTGCTAAGGGCAAGCACAAAAGCCCCGGCAATTCTGTACAAGGTGAATTCAAGACCCAGTACACTGTAGGAAAGCGCAACAACATAGGGGTTTAAAAGCGGTGCAGCAATCACAAAGACTATCAGCGAGCGGTAAGGCAGCCTGCTTTTAAGTCCATCAATCATCGGAATCACCCCACAGGAGCAGAGCGGTAAAACAGAGGCAAAAATGAAAGCACTAACTGATGATTTCGGCACAAAACCTTGATAATTTTTAAGCTTCGTTTCAACAATTACAGCAAAAAACACACCCACAACAACGATAATAAATGTCTCGATCATGTATTCGTAAAACAGAAACATGGCTTTAGGCATATATTCATAAACTATGCATTCACTACGGTTTTGCAGGGTAATATTGTGATAATAGCTGTAAATTTTATCCACAATCAGGGTCACAATGGAAAACCAGACAAAAAACACAAATAGCTTGGGAGCCTTCCCATTGTATTGTTTTTGGGGCAGAGTGTTAATCTGGTTAATCGTTAAACTGTCCACCTAAGATGATCCTCAATGCCAGATATACCATATGCGAGCTTGTCGGAGCATTAAATAAATTCATACCAGCATATGATACTTTGATTTTGTAGTACTTTTGATAGTTAAACTCTACACCAACATCAAGCTCATCGCTGGTATCAAAGTCAAAACCGGAGCCGTCATTTTCCTGCTTGCTCAGAAAGGCCATATAATAATCGGCAAACGGATTGACATATTGGTTGGCCTGCCAGTTAACGCCAAGTCTGGCAATTTTTCCCTGATGCAAGTTGAACCTTTGAATCAATCCCCAGGAGAGATTCTCGAAGACAGGAGATGGTAATTCCTCTTCGGTGTAGTTGAAAGCCAGTGCGGTTCCAGCTCTTAACCAGAAGTTTTCAAACAGTTTACCTCTGATATCAACCACCAAAGCTGGCATCAGCTTGTTGTCAGAGTTCAAAATTGCAATTGCTTCCACTATGGTAGATAGCCGATTTTCAAAAAAGCTTCCATCAAAATTTATTGCAAAGCTGTGAGAACGCAGAGGTTCAAGCTCTGGCCATGAAAGCAGGTAAAGGAAATTCAGTCGAATCGAGTCGCTTAAAAATGCAGTCAGATCCAAACCCGCAAGATAATTTTCCCAGGTGTTTTCAGAAACCAGTTTCCACCCGTTGGTATAGGAGGTATAAGCCATAAACATGCTGTTGCTGGCGTTTCTCATTGCATTGCGATTGGCCACACCACCAAAAACATTAAATGTTAATGACTCAAATCTAAACCCTAAAGTAACCCCCAGCATAACCTGATCCAGCAATGCCGTGCTGCCAAAGCTTACACTTTGCACACCTGCAATAAGACGCATGAATTCAGGATCGTATTCAAGCAGAAGCTGATTCAGTCGAAAATCATTATGTCTGGCAAACTTTTCTTCCCAGCCCGGAAACTTAAAACGCCATTCGCCTTCAAACAGAAAAGTCAGATTTTCGACAATGTACCAGTCCAGCATTGCTCTTGCTGCCAGGGCATAATTGTTTTTAAATACTCTGTCATCCTCCGACTGTGGCATATTCTCACCAAGCGATGCCCCCATATAAAACGCACGAAATTCCGCACCTAAAGATAGGTTGTCGTTAACATCATACAGATGCGAGGGCAAACCGCTGTTGCATGTTCGTGCCTGTGCAAGTGTGGCAGATAACAATAGCAACAGTAAAAGCAGAGTGGAGAGTGAAGTTTTGCAATTAATCATTTTTCCCATCTCCTAATTATTCTCTGCGCCCTGCAAAACCCACTGTAAAAACAGTTGATATTTGTTGCCGGTTTCTCGCCATAATAGCGGATGCCTGCCCTGCCCGGCTGCCCAAGATAAAAAGCTGTCGTTGCCTTCCGGGTCATCCAGATCCACATAGCGCATCACTTCGCTGTAGTCACTTGTCTGGCCCGAAAGATCCACCCCCCAGCCTCCGCCGGCATGGCATCTGGCACAGTCGGAGCCTAGCATAGGAACAATGTTTGTCTTAAACGAGACTACCTGAGTGGTGGCTTCTTCTTCTATTTCAGGCTCAAGTTCTATTTCCGGTTCAGTATCAAGATCATCATCTCCATCAGTTTCAGGTTCCAGATCAAGATCGCCATCCGGCTCTTCTAATTCCTGTTCCAGCTCGAAATCACCGTCTTCAGCATTATCGGGCGCACATGCTCCAAATTGTTCCATGTGGCAATTGACATCAGTGGGACATGTACCAAGTCCGGTTTCACTATTAACAAAGCATTTGCTCGTTTCTGCCATAGTCAGATCAGGACACAAGCAATTGATAATTGGACAATCTGAATCTGTTCGGCAATCACCATATTGGTCATTAAACGAGCAGCTTGCACGCGCTCCTTCGTCAATCCATGCAGCAACAGTTTTATATTCAGCGGAATCATCATTCCAGATGGGTGGATGCTCGAAATCGCCAATCGTATAATTCAGCAAAATACTGTTTGCCGAATTCTTCACACTGACATATTTCAGAAGTCGGTCAAAGTCATCATTGCTGCCAGAAAGCTTGACCCCGTATTCACCGTTGCTATGACAAAGCGCGCAGTCTCTTTTAACCAAAGCAACAACAGTTTCATCAAAGCAAACGTTTTCCTGAGGCAGACTTATCTGTCCACAGGCCAAGAGCATAAACATCAGTAAAATAGCGGGCAGTTTTATTTTGTCCAATGTTTCCAGAAACATTTAACCGCCCTTCACAATCTGGATCGTACCTTCACTGATCCCCTTTTTTCGGCAGTCTCTCCATGCACGAATGCTGCCGGTCTCGGCAGTCAACTTCCCCTTGATAACGCTTTTATACCTGCCACGTCTGACCTTTTTCCATTTTGTCTGCTCAATGATTTCAACGTTAACAGTATCAATGTTAACCTGATTATCTTTTAAGACACATTTGCGATGCTCCCATTTTACAATGATGGTAAGGGTAAACTCCCCGTTGGCATCTGCCTTAACGACATCCTTCGGTTTAAAAAACATCTCGCAAGCAAAAACGTTTTGATAGAGAAACAGAAACATCATGGCGAAAACCAGAACTCGTACAACGCTTTTCTTTAACCGCAACATCCTTAACCTCATAAGAGCATGATTAAACAGATTTTCCAGACTGACTATTAGAGAAGCCGAAAAAGATTGTATTTTGCGGGCAAACGTTTTCACATTGCCTGCAATTGATACATTCTGCAACAGATATAGTAACAGGAGTTTTTCTCTCCTTTAGATAAATAGCATCAGTAGGACAAACTTTTGTGCATTTTCCGCAACCGTTACAGCTATCACTCATTCTGATTTTAAACGGAACAATTTTTGCCATAATCGCCAGAAGCGCACCAATAGGACAAATATAGCGACAGAAAGGTCGCCCGATAAAAATGGAGGCGAAAATCGTCACAACCATAAAACCAATCAGAAACCATGAACCATCTAGATTGAAAATAACCTTAAACGGCCCAATGTGTCTGAACAAACGAAACTCAAACAACAAAGGTGCGATAATAAGCGCAATCAGAAAAACATACTTCAGATATTTCAAGGCTCTGTCCAGTTTTACCGGCACCTTAACGGCCAGCGATTCCCGATGCACCAACTCCTGTATCGCTCCCTTGGGACAGATCATCGAGCAGAAAAAACGGGAGAACAAAATCGCACTGCCAAGTATCACGCCAAGTTTTATCAGATGCATGGTAACCGGGTGACTTTTCTGCAAACCAATAATAATCATCTCGATAGAACCCGGAGGCCGGGGGCATGACCACTGTAAAAACCCAAACAGGGCCAGGCAGATAATCAGATAAGTTAAACGAATTCCCTGCATTGGTTTCAGTACAAAAAACATGGGTGCAAGAAGTATAAAAGTCAGAAACCAGACATATTCCATTTCCCAGAAATCATAAGACTCCGGTTCTAAAAACAGCAAAGCAATACCTGCAAAAGCCAAAACTGATGCAATTATTGTTACTGCCATATTAGTTTTTAAGTTTTTCATAAAACACCTTTGCCGTGTTTAAAACCACCACTTCGCACAAATTTATTTTCGCCTAAGTACTACGAACACCAGATTGACCAAAACATCCAGCCAATATAGGACTTGGAACTCTTGTATTCATGAGTTGCAATTTACTACAGAATAGACAAATTCCCTGATGAAGTTGTCTATAAAATACAATAACTACACTAAAGTTTCAAATATATTATGGATAAGAAACACCAATGCGCACAATTTTGCCATAACAGGCAGTTTCCCCTATGATAATCATCAGTTTTAAATGTTTGGTATTATAAATGGAAGCAGTCAGACAGGCTATTTCTCTTCAATTCGCCGAAGTTCTTCTTTAAGTATAACTTCCGAATTTTGCACAGCTTTTTTATACCAAAGTGTTTTTAACTTCAAAGTTTCCTGCTCGGACAAGTGACCCCTGCCAAGTTGCAACTCTTCACGTCTCAAAAAGAATCTTTGCAATGTCAAAGCCGAGGCAACCGAGACATTATAGCTTTGTGAAAAACCAACCATCGGCAGAATAAAAACACCATCGCAAGCTTTAACTTCTTCCTTTTCAAGACCTTTTAACTCATTACCGAACAGCAAAGCCACTTTGCCTGAAAGGTCTAAAGATTCCAAACCTTTAGCATTGTCATCCAGATAACTGGCATATATTTTATAGCCCTCTTTTTTAACCGCATCAAAGCATTCACGCCAGCTTTTATGCATATGGATGGTCAGCCATTTGTGGGCACCCTGGGTAACTTTTTTCGAAATGGTGCCATTGTCGTCGCTTTCCAGAGGGACAATATGTGCGTCCTGAATGCCAAAAGCATCCATAGTCCGCATTATAGCCATGTAATTATGGGCCTTATCCAGACGATCAATAATTACGCAAACGTCACGTGTGCGCTGTTTAAGCACCTCATCTATGCGTTGCATTCTCGTTTCAGACAGATATTTTTCTAACAGTTCAATCTCTTTCATGTGGCACAAGCTAACTCAGTCATTAAATTTTCGCAAGATTTCATCATTTTTTTTTGCATTTATCTTAATTTGAGACATTTTTTCCAACAAAGATAAAAAAACTATCAACTGCACTTGACATTCACTGTAAAAAGTCTACTTTACTTGCATGATGGTGCAAACGTGCAAAGGAGTTGTCAATGTTGCCAAAAGATAAATTATGTACACTGGGAGATTGCATTACATTCCCGCAGGATATTTTTAAAGCCTTATCCGACCCCAACAGAACAGTTATTCTGCAACATCTGGTAGCAAGCGGAAAAGAACATACCGTCACCGAACTCTCCAATTGCTGCCCCATTGATCTCTCGGTAGTTTCCCGACATTTGAAGGTGTTAAAGGAAGTTGGGATGGTGGAAGGCACAAAAAAGGGAAAAGAAGTTCATTACAAAGTACAAACAGCAGAAATAGTAGATTTTTTACGTAATTTAGCCAACGCACTTGAAAACTGCTGCCCGGTTAATGAAAGCGCTGTGCAGGAATGTATATCATCCCTCACCACTCTTAAAACAGAGCAGAAGGTAAGCACAGAAGGAGACAACAATGGATAACAGCAAAGCAGATAAACTGAGAGCCACAGTAAGAAAAGATTATGCAGCCGTAGCCAATTGTGGAGATGTTCTGCCCGGTTGCGTGCCACAGGGAAGTTGTTGTGGAGGCACTTCTGTACAAGACCTGTTATCCGGCAAATTGGGTTATTCAGAGTCAGACTTAACATCCATTCCAGAAGGAGCCAATTTGGGTCTTGGATGTGGCAACCCTCAATTAATTGCCCAACTGAAACCCGGTGAGGTCATGGTGGATCTGGGAAGTGGTGCAGGTTTCGACTGTTTTCTGGCCTCACCGAAAGTCGGCACAACCGGCAAGGTGATAGGCGTGGACATGACACCCGATATGTTGAGTAAGGCCAGATCAAATGCTGAAAAAGGCAACTACAACAATGTAGATTTTCGTTTGGGCGAGATAGAACACCTGCCAATTGCAGATTCCACCGCAGACATAATTATGTCAAACTGTGTTGTCAACCTCTCCCCGGACAAGCAACAAGTCTACAAAGATGCTTTCAGAGTCTTGAAACCGGGTGGACGTTTAGCAATGTCCGACGTGGTTGCCCTAAAGGAATTACCTGACAACATCAGACAGGATTTGCATATGTATTCAAGTTGCATTGGTGGCGCCTCACTTGTCGATAATATCGAACAGATGTTAAAAAATGCCGGTTTTACTAATATCAAGATAGCAATCAAACCCGGAAGTCGAGAGCTTATAAAAAGCTGGTCGCCGGATACCGACATGGAAAACTATGTTGCATCAGCTAACATAACAGCAAGCAAACCATTGTAGATATATCAGAAAACGGTAAACATCATGTCAGAACATCACAATCATCACAGTCATTCACATAGTAATTCACACGGCCATAACCACAGCCACATAAATGAAAATGTTAAAAACGCACTCTGGGTGGCACTCGCATTAAACCTTGGTTTTCTGATTGTCGAACTAATAGTAGGGCTTATGACAAACTCGCTGGCCCTGCTGTCAGATGCGGGCCATATGGTATCAGATGTCGCAGCTTTGGCTCTGGCAATCTTTGTCCAACGCCTGACAAGGGTCAGACCGGGTGGTTCGTTTACCTTCGGCTTAAAACGCGCGCCTGTTCTTGGGGCATTTGGTAACGCTCTGACATTGCTCATTATTGTCTTTGTTATTTTTTGGGAAGCCTTTAACCGCCTTGCAAATCCTCCAGATATTCCCGGTATGCCGATCCTGATCGTAGGTGTTTTAGGTCTGTTCATCAATGCAATCTCTGCCTGGTGGTTGCATCGAAATTCGGACGACAGCCACAATGTAAAGGGAGCAATACTGCATTTATTTGCTGACGCCTTAGGTTCAATCGGTGCCATAGTGGCTGCAATAGTTCTGATGACAACCGGCTGGACACTGATAGATCCTCTTATTTCCTTCATAATTGGTGGTCTGATTTTGTGGAGCACATGGCCACTTCTCAGAGATACAACCAAGGTGTTATTAGAAGCTGCTCCAGGCTATATAAACATGGATGAAATTCGCAAGAAGTTGTTGGATAACAAGAATGTAGAAAATATTATTGACCTTCATATCTGGGAACTAGATAGTGGCAAGCTGGCTTTTTCCACTCTGTTACAAACCGAGGTGGATTCGCTTAAAGACCTGCAAACAACAAGCGACAAGCTACGTCAGAATTTGCAAAATGATTTTGGAATTTACCACTGTACATTTGAATGGAGAAATACATCTAGTGATTTAAAAGGTTGCAACTAGCTGTTTTTATTACAATACGCTACTCTTTCTTAACGCCCAACACTGAAAAAATTTTTTAGTATCTTTTTTCGTCCATGGTATTACAGAGGCATCTGTTAAAGAGCTGAATCTTTCCACAACAAAGTATTTACCATTCACATCCCTATACAAAGCCCTGTTTACCTGATCTCCCCTTTCGGGGAAATCAAGGTAATTCGCTACTGCAATCTCAGTCGCCCTGCTTGTGCTGTATTCATACCCGTTAATACATTCACTAACTGCCAACTCCATCATACTACCTCCCTGATTACGCACCTTCCCCGTTACCCCAAGTTCTCCCTTAAATTCATCTTTAAAAAATCAAATAAAGCCAGATATCAGAAAAAAATATTTCCCCTAAAAAAATGCCTCCCAGCTGCTACACCTATCAAATAGCCTCCCGACTCTTACGGCCTTTCGGCCAACAGGTATATCGCCTATGTTTTTAATATCGTCACTGGGGGGAATATGTTTAGAACTATTTTACTTTTAAGCAAAAGTATATGTATTTGTGTTATTTGGCTGACAATTTTAGCCAATTCCGATAAGTTTGAGTCGATCTTGATAGCGGTTTAGAAATTCACGCTTTATTGGTAAACTACTGGATTCACTTAGATTGGAATCATTTTCAATTAGTTCAAAAGCCAGATCTCGGGCAATTTGCAAAAGCGATTGATCTCTTAATAAATTTGCATATTGCAACACCGGAACACCAACCTGTCGCACACCAAGGAAGTCTCCCGGCCCTCGTATTTCAAGATCTTTTTCTGCAATCTTGAATCCATCGGTGGTTTGTTCCATTATCGACAATCGTTCTCTGGCCTCTTCGCCTACTTTCTCGCACATCAGGTAGCAATACGAAGGATGTACTCCTCGGCCCACTCTTCCCCGAAGCTGATGAAGCTGGGACAGTCCAAATCTCTCGGCATGTTTAACAATCATCATAGTGGCATTTGGGACATCTACCCCGACTTCAACAACGGAAGTTGAAACAAGCACATCAAATTCCTTATTCTTGAAGCGACGCATCACATCTTCCTTGTCGCTACCACTCATTCGGCCATGAAGCAGGCCAACACTGAAATCGGGTAATTTTGCTGAAAAATAAGCCTGCTCAGTCTCGGCGTCAGACAAATCCAGCTTCTCCGACTCGGTAACCAGCGGAGTAATTACATATGCCTGCCGACCTTTGTAAAGCTCATCCAGCAAATGTTTTTCAAGCTGCTTGTTTTCAGACATCCACAAGATTTCTGTAGTTATCGGCTGCCTGCCCTTTGGCAACTCGTCAATTATGGAAACATCAAGATCACCATAGAGAGTCAGCGAAAGCGAACGAGGAATCGGCGTAGCAGTCATTACCAGACAATCCGGCCTGATACCTTTTTGTGACAACAATGTTCGCTGCTCGACACCAAAGCGGTGCTGTTCATCCACAATCACGCATCCAAGGTCTTTAAAATTCACGCCTTTTTGAATCAAGGCATGAGTTCCGATTGCAAAATCAGTTTCACCAGATTCAATGCGCTGATATATCTTTTCTTTCTCGGATTTTTTAATATCACCTTTTAATAGCTCTACTTTGACACCTTCCTCGGCAAGAATATCAGCCACAGTCAAATAGTGCTGTTCTGCCAGAATTTCGGTGGGAGCCATCAAGGCAACCTGTCGCCCGTTCTCTATAACCAGCAGTGCAGCAAGAACAGCAACAATAGTTTTACCAGATCCAACATCGCCCTGTAAAAGTCGGTTCATCGGCTTATCGCTGATCAAATCGTCAACGATTTCAGCAGTAACGCGCCTTTGTGCATCAGTCAGTTTAAAGGGAAAATGCTTGTAAAATCTGGTTGCCAAACCGGATAAACGCTGGTGGGCGTATCCTTTGCTGGCTTTAACGCCCTGTCTTTTTCTGGCAAAGGCAATCTGCATGAAGAACAGTTCATCAAAGGACAGTCTCTTATGAAAAGGCGAAACGCCTTCATTCAAGCTATCAATTTCACAATCATCCGCAGGTGTATGTAACTCGGCAATTGTTTCAGAAAGGCTCGGTAATTCTGCTTTATCCAGTATCTCATTTGGTAATGGATCATTTAAAAAAGAGGAATTTTCTTTAACTGCACGCTGCATTATCTGATGCAGTTTTTTCGAGTTTATCCCCTGTATTTCAGGATAAATGGGCCGGATATTACCGCTTAATTCATTACCTTCATCCTCATCGTCACTCAAAAGAGCGATATCGGGGTGCGCAATCTGTTTCCTGTTCCTAAACAGCGAAACTTTGCCGCCAAAACGAATCTTGTCTCCCACCTGATAATTTTTTGCAATGGTCTGCGCCCCATAATGAAACCATAGTAAAGTGCATGTACCGGATTCATCCTGTACCATCACTTCAAATGGACGCTTGCTGAATCTGGTGGCCGTAATGCTCATTGCAGCAATAGTTCCAACGGCCTGCCCGAACTCACCCGGTAATAGATCTTTAATGTTGCCGATCTTTCTGCGATCTTCATAGCGACGCGGAAGATAATAAAGCAAATCCTCAATGGTTATAAGGTTCTTGGTGGCCATAAACTCCGCAACTTTTGGCCCCACCCCTTTTAAATACTGGACAGATTTATTCAACTCCGAATCAGTATCACCATATATTTTTTTGCTTGCGGTCGTTTTCTTTTTGCTGGCAATTGTTTGCAGCGAATCCAGGATCTTGATTACTTTCAGGATTGCTGTTTTCCTGTTTTTCTCGGTAAGATCATCAAAGTCCGCCAGCAAGGACTCAATACCGTCAAGTTTGCCACGAATTGCTTTGGTGAGTTTGCTGTCATCAAGCGACCTGATAATACTTGCTACAGGACGGTTGATACCTTTTATTCTGGAAAGTGTGGAAAAGTTGTGACGGGCAGCCAGTATCAGTGGCCTTCTGATATCTGCAATTACAGTTGCCAGGTTTTTATCTTTATCTGTTTCTACCTTTATAGCCATTCCCAACCCGGATCACTTGTAAACCCATCCTCAATTAACGAAAGCCAGATACGCTATTTGGGCTAGATATACTCGACTTCTACTATTTCAAGTTTACGAATACCTTTAGGCGTTTTTACGCGAACATCATCACCCTGAGATCTACCAATCAGGCTGCGTGCAATAGCTGAATCAATTGAAATTCGGCCTTCTTCGCGGTTTGCCTCTTCAACACCGACAATCTGGAAAGTCTCTTCGGCTTCGGTATCATTGTCACAAACAGTCACCGTAGCACCAAACATAACTCTGTCACCAGAAAGTTTTGATGGATCAATAACTTCAGCAAGACCAACACATGCCTCGACAATTTTTATTCTGGCTTCAATCATTCCCTGTTGATCTTTGGCATACTGATATTCAGCATTTTCCGACAAATCACCGTGTGCGCGGGCAACTTCAATTTCTTTAACAATGTTCGGACGATCTACAGATTTAAGTCTTTCAAGTTCGTCCTTCAGTTTTTGTTTGCCCTGTGGTGTCATCGGCACGCGTTCAACGCTCATATCAGATTCTCCTTTAAAAAACGATATTCCTTACGGCCATGATCTCTCAGCCGCTTTTGCAAATTACCTAGTGTTTTGGGGTATTCCGAGAGATTGCGACAGATTTCAAGCATCAAGGTTACACCATCCTGCAAGTCTCTCATATGTACGGTCTCGGCTCTCAAAGCAGGTTTGCCCTTCTCATCCGGCTCATCTCCCATATTGTGGTAGTTACCTAAAGGAAATGCGATTCCGGCAGCAGTATAACCATTTGCAACAAACAAACTTGCTTCACAGGTTCCGCCGTCCATTACTCGACGCTGGAAGCCGAATTTTTTATTTTCTGCCTGATATTTGCGGGCGGTTGTGTCCATATACAAAAGCAAATCGGATGAATAAGCTGTCATCCAGTCGCCAAGCCTGATAACCGGGCCTTTGCCCTGCTCGCCACCTGGCAACAACTGCTTGGATGTTTCAAGAGAAATCAGTGGCAAATCTTCCGGGATGGTCTTTTTGTCCATCATCGCAATAGACCCGACAAAGCCGGTTTCTTCTGCGCGAGAGAAAATAAACCAGACTTCGTGCCTGATGTTTTCTTTTTTCAGTTCTTTAATAAGTGCCAGCATTGAAACCACAGAGATAAGATCATCTGCGGCTCTGGTCACGATAAGTTGACCCTGGTGTTTATACTGAGTTACATCCCATTGACCAAAATTACCAACCTCAACCGGCTGATCCATTTTAAGGCTCATGGTTTCTACACGTTTAGGCATACCTTTAACAGATACGGTTTTGCTTACCACACCTTTAACCGAACCGTTGGAAGTCTGCACTTCCACCTTGGCTTTGGTGAAAAATTCCTTCCAGACACCACCGCGCCAGACAGCCTCGGCTTTTTTGCCATTGACAGAGGTAATCTCAAAACCGGGATGATCCGTATGGGCCACAAAACCAATGCGACCTTTTTTGGCTCTTCCTTTTGGCTTGTAGATAACAATACGATTACCGAAAGTATCTGTTTGTACTTTAAGACCTTCAGCCTCTACAAACTTTTCGATCTCGGCAATAACCAGTTGTTCATGATATGGTGCAGTAGGTTTGGTAAGTATAAGTTTTAAGATTTTCTTTAAATCAACTCTGTTCATCTTTTCACCTGCCAATACGCAAAAAAGGTGTTATAACAATCCTTTAAACACTTTGCAACGAATTACTTCAGCTATTTAACATTATCAGATTCATTGTCTGAATCTTCGTCATTATCATCGGCTTCAATCGTTTCAAAAGGCTCCGAAATTTCATCGTAACTATCTATTCTTTCATACTCTCTCGGTTTGTTGCTATAATCTTCCTCGGTGAAACGATGCTCTTCAATGTTGTACTCTTCGTACTCCGAAAGATTATCGCAGGCATCGGTAGTAACATAGATTTCAAATGTTTGCCTACCACATCTGACATCAAATTTTTTGACGCTATAGCCTTTGTCGGTTGTATGTTTAAATTTGGTATCCATACTCTCCATGGCTTTAGCAAACGACTCATAAACCTTCCCGCCCTTGTAGCATTCAAGCAAATTGATGAAGTATTGTAAATCACCTTCGCCGCAGAGAGGCACCGGATTATCATCCGAACTTTTGACGCTGTTAACCAAAACACTGGTCGGCATATTATCAGGAATCAGGTTGTTTCTGTCCTGCCGGCACGAAAAGCAAATGCATAACATTAATAACAAAACAGCTACAATCAGAGAATTTCTGAAAACCGGGCAGGATCTGTGATACATAACATCCTCTTTATAAAAAATTTACAGGATAAATCCATTGACAATGACAGGATGGATTTTAAACAAATGTGACCATAAAAAGCAAGTTTATATGACTCCAAGACTATTTAAAACAGGATATTATCATTTATTATCAAAGACTTAAACCGCCTCTATTTCATCTTATGTAAATCAACTAGCCATTTAGATACAAAAGCTAACCAATTCTTAACACTTTTTTGCTTGATCTTTTTTTACTTATGAATACTCTCTTTCTTGATTATCACGGCTAATTTTGATATTGATGGCAAAGATAAAAACACAGTGCAAAATGGAAGTTCACTCTACATTGTGAAAAGGCTGAAAATGGGACAAGGAAAAAGTTCATCGCTACCAAGCTGGGCAAGAATTATTATCTTCCTCACATTACTTTATATATTCTTCGTTGCAATCGGCCTCATGGGTGGTGCATTTAAACTTCTGGGACAAGACACAGCAAAATACCTGCTGTCTGCAACCTCAAACCCCTTTACAGGTTTGATGATCGGCATTCTGGCAACTTCGCTGGTACAGAGTTCCTCATTTACCACTTCAATGACAGTCGGGCTGGTTTCCGGTGGAGTCATTTCAATTGAAGGCGCAGTACCTATTATTATGGGTGCCAACATCGGCACATCGGTAACAAACCTGATCGTCTCGCTTGGACATATCGGCCATAACAAGGAATTCGAGAGAGCCTTTGCCGGTGCAACCATTCACGATCTGTTCAACTTCATCAGTGTTGGTGTATTATTACCCGTCGAAATAATGACAGGCGCATTATCAAAGGCCGGAACCTTTCTTGCTTATTCATTTGCAGGCAGTTCCTCACTTTCATTTGACAGCCCACTTAAGATCATCGTTAAACCAGCAGTAAAGTTCATCAAAAGCCTTATAATAGACACTATGAACTTCGACCCAAAAACAGCCGGCATTATAATGATCGCGCTATCTTTCACCCTGCTGTTCTTTGCGCTTATCATGATTGTCAAAAACATGAAAGCCATGATGCTGGATCGACTTGAGGTCGCAATAGATCGTCTGTTTGGTGCCAATCCGATATTTGCAATTTTGGTTGGTATGGTAATTACGGCCATAATTCAGTCCTCATCAATCACCACCTCACTACTTATCCCTCTGATAGGTGCCGGTGCCATGAGCCTTGAAGCAGCCTTCCCGATAACTCTGGGAGCAAACATCGGAACCACTATCACCGCCCTTCTAGCATCGCTGGCAGGTGATGTAAACGGTCTGGCGATTGCATTTGTGCATCTTGTCTTTAACCTCGGTGGAACCATTCTGATTTACCCGATCAAAGCCATTCGTGAAATTCCAATAAAAGCAGCTCGTAAGCTAGCCAATGTAGCTGTAAACGATAAAAAGTTCGCCGTAGCATTTGTTGTTGGTATATTCTACATTCTTCCTCTTACCGCATTTGGTATCTCCCAGTTGTTTAACTGGTAGACCGAAACACAAGAGAGCAAGGTTGATACAATGAAGATTGAAAAAACAATTTTAAGTCGTGAATTTTGGAAGAAGTTTTTCAGTATTTTTACAGACGATGCGCTCGGTGATCAGATAGAATCCAAATTTGAAGAAATGCTTATTCTGGGTCAGGATATGTATGCTCACGTTACATCTGTTATCCTCGATCCAGATGCGAACACACTGGAAAACATCAGAGACACATTCTTCTTAACGGATCAGCGAATCAACGAGCTTGAACAGCAAATCAGGCGGGATGTGCTGGTTCACCTCTCTGTTGCTGGTTCACAGTCCAAAGATGTCACCAGCTATTTGATGCTTTTAAATCAGGTAAAAGATGCCGAAAGACTTGGTGATTATACCAAGAATATTTTCGAAGTTTTCGAGTATGGCGCAGATGTTTTATCCGATGAATATCTGGAAATATTCAGCCGACACCGGATTCAGACGAACAGTATTTTCAGCGATGTTAAAACCGCTATAAACATGTTCGATGGAAAACTTGGCAAAAAAGCCTGCACTGAAGCCACAGCAATGATAAAAGAATGTTCAGAGGTAATCAACGCCATGATGGCAGACCCGAACAAGGTTGAAAATCCGGTCGCGATTGCCCTGCTCTTCCGTTACCAGAAGCGTATGCTAAGTCACCTTCGAAAAATCGCAACATCACAATTCGCACCTTTTGACAAGATGGGAACCTGTGGCAAAGAAGACACGAACAATCTGTAAACTTGACGTATAGTACAACTTAATCATATAACCGATCTTAACGGATCGGTTTTTTTTATCATATGGTGAATCATGAAAATAGCTCCCTTTTTAATGGAAGAATGGCTTTCGGGCTACAGGTTTCAGATCAAATATAACCTTGCAGAAAGTGGCATGAGGGATTTAACCCTGAAGCAACTGCTCAATCTCTGCAATGAAACAAGCGATTGTCTGGACGATTTGCTTCTGGAAGACATGCCAACAACGGGTTCGCAATATTTAAGAAAAGCAATTGCAGACTGCTACGAAAATCTCGACCCTGAACGAGTGATGGTCACCACCGGGACGGGCGAGGCACTGTTTGTATTTTTCAATACGGTCTTATCGGCAGGTGACGAAGTTGTAACGTCTTTCCCTGCCTTTCAGGCACTCTATGAAGTTCCCAAAGCCATTGGCGCAAAGTTAAAGTTTTACGAACATCGTATAGAAGACAACTTTGTTTTCGATCCGATAAGGTTTTCTGAACTTATTGGCAACGAAACCAAACTCGTAATAATCAACAGTCCCCACAACCCGACCGGCGCAGAATGTAGCGCAGAGTCAATGAAAATCATTGTTGACAAGGCCAGAAAGGTCGGGGCTAAAGTTCTCTTTGACGAGCATTACAGATTTTTGCCCCACGATGGTCGCGATATAATTTCCTCCGGCATTGAAATGGGAGAAGATATGTTTGCAACCGGCTCCATCACCAAATGCTTCGGAGCAATGGGATTGCGAGTGGGCTGGTTGGTTGGCGAACCTCAGATGCTTTATAAATGTCGCGACATGCGCGACTACCTGACACACACTCTCTCGCCGATATCGGAAAAGATAACTGCTCTGGCACTGGAAAACAGAAAAACCATAATCGGTAAAAGCATTGAAATCCTCCAGCAAAACAAAATCACTCTGGGAAAATTCATGCATCAAATGAGCGATCTCTTCACCTATGTTGCACCAGAGTCAGGACTGGTATGTTTCCCTAAAGTGACGCTGGATATGCCCTCACAAAAGCTGGCAAAATTACTTATTGAAAATGCAGAGGTATTTTGTCTGCCCGCACATAGTTTTGAAATGGAACATCATCTAAGAATTGGTTTGGGATCTGAACCGGAAAGTTTTACAGTGGCACTTGAGAGAATTGCTCAAGCACTGAGAAAAGTATAATAACACTAACTTTTTACATCTTATGATTTTATTTTAATCTATAATCTTTTCTGGAAAAAAGCTATAAAAGCATCTATGCGGTCGGACCAGTAAAAAACTTCATCTTCGGAAACAGTTGAGTTTGTAGGCAAATTATTGGCAAGACTTTTATAGCATCTCTCAAGGTGCGTCCATATAAACAGACCATCTCCAATCACGGTATTGATACCGGCACACTCCTGACGCTCCAGTTTTGTTTTGGCTCGTTGTATATCCATTTCGCCAGACAATAAGCCAAGCAGAAGCCCCACCGCTGTGATGCAGTCTCCAAGCGCTTCTTGTATATAATGTGTGCCATCTGCCTTTGCATAAAGTTTATCACGCGCAGAAGAAGTCATTTTCAAAGAGTAAACACAGGTTTCCAGCAAACTGGCGCCCTGATTGCTTCCCTGGCGTTTAATGGTTGGTGATTTTGTAGTCGGTTTTACAGCCAGCTCCCAATGCAGTTTATTGAGAGTATCATTGACCAGTTTGTAGCCAAGTTTGCATTCAGCAAAAATGCTATTCATTTCTTCAAGTCGGTCGCCATAGCAATAAGCCAGAGCCAGCGCACCAAAGCCATCCAGTGCGCGGTCAAATTTCGCAGCGTCCAGTTGTGCAAACAATTCTTTAAGTTCTTTGAGTAGCGGATCCCTTCCCATCGCTGTGGTAACAGGAATATCCAGGACTGACGCTAAAACCGTGCAGACATATTTATATTCACTATTGTGGTGAATATACTGGTCGAGCAACTCCCATAATGCATGAGGTAAAGTAGAAGGAAGTTGTGTCAGAAAAGCTGTAGGATGATCAAATGTGTTCCAGTCCGGTACCATTTCCTCAAGTGATTTGTACACATCATTGATATCAGTATTGTCTTCCATATCGTTCCATTCCTCATTTCTATTTCTCGATCTACTCCTCGATACATGTGGCATATTTTATCTTTCACTAATAGCAAATATAATTTCAATAAAACTTTAACTTTTATAATATTGCATTTATATAATATTCAATGTGTACAACGGTTAAAATAATGTCATGCCAATAGACTTCGACATTTTTGAATATTTCTTAAGTAGAAAAACGATACAAATCTCTACAAATTGTTTTACATAAATTCATTTTTGCTAATCTGAATTTTTTTTAAAACCGAAAATTTTATCAATGACGAAAGATTCATTTTTTGAGATAAAGCAAAATTGTCAAACTTACACTAAAATTAAATTTGACCCTAAACAAAGACACTAGCCACCCGGTTTTTCATGTTCAAAGCACTGATATCACTTAGATTATTTTTCCAGAGGTAAAAATCATTCTGTTTTCGTCCGAAATAATTTCTGTTATTTATGAACAGGCCAGCTTTCCAATCGTTCGGCAATATTTCAGTCTGCCAAGTTATTGAAATCATTGGGTTGAAATATTGACCAACAAGAGCGGGCGAAGTTTTTTACTTTTATTTTCATACACTTACATAACAATAGCAATATCGTTACGCCGAAAAATGTTGCTTGATGTACGCTCATGTTACCTGAAATCATCTCATGTACTCTCGTGTGCTCTCATTTACTCTCATGTTACTCGATGTATCACTAAAGTATATTGCTGTACGCTGATGATATCAAATGTATGCAAATGTATTGTCCGTTTCGCTGGACAAACATCGACCAATAGGCTCTACTTGAGAGTTGCGCCTAAATATCCGCAATTCTGCACTTCGCCCATCCCCCCTGCTGATTTTTCTTTTTTAAGCTCTTTTTAGATCTGATTGATAACTTTGCCCTTGGCAATTGTTACAACCGCGCGCCCCTTCAACTCCTTGTCCAGCCATGGCGAGTTATAACTCCTTGACCTAACTTCGTCCCGGCTGTAAACCCACTCAAGATCCGGATCAATAATTGTGACATCTGCAACTTTTCCAACCGAGAGAGTTCCGGCATCGAGACCAAGAATACGAGAAGGATTTATGGTCATCTTGGCAATCAAATCGGGCATTTCAAGCACGCCGTTTCGAACCAGTTCCAGCGAAAGTGGTACAGATGTTTCGAGTCCGGTTATACCGTTAAGTGCTTGATCAAACTCTACTTTTTTCTCTAGTTCAGAGTGTGGGGCATGGTCGGTGGCAATGACTTCAATAGTGCCATCCTTTAAACCTTTGATAACAGCCTTGACATGAGAATCGGATCTCAATGGCGGATTCATTTTAAAATGACTGTCATAAGTAGCCAGCTCGCTATCGGTCAAAGTAAAATGGTGAGGCGCAGCTTCGCAACTGACTTTAAAGCCACGTTTTTTGGCCTGACGCACCAAAGCAACAGCTTCTTTGGTAGAGATATGCTGAACGTGATAGCGAGAGTCAACATATTCACAAATCTGAATATCGCGGGCAACCTGAACACTTTCGGCAAGTGCGGGAATGCCGGCCATACCAAGTCTGGTACTCATTTCCCCCTCATGCATGGAACCACCGGCAGCCAGGCCGACATCCTCGCAATGGGCGCAAAGTGTTACATCAAAATTTTTGGCATATTCCAAAGCAGAACGCATTACTTCAGTTTTTGCAACGCCTTTTCCATCGTCAGTAATGGCAACGGCACCGGCTTCAACCATATCACCGATCTCTGCCAATTCGTCACCCTGCAAACCTTTGGAAATAGCTCCCATCGGATAGACAGAAACACCGTTGGCTGCTTTACCCTGCTTATAAATGTATTCAATGGTTGCAGCATTATCCAAAACCGGATCGGTATTTGGCATGCATACTATTGAGGTAAAACCGCCCGCTGCCGCAGCGTCACAGCCTGTGGCAATGGTTTCCTTGTATTCCTGTCCCGGCTCTCTAAGATGCACATGCATGTCAACCAGGCCCGGAACAACCAGCTTGCCTTTGGCATCAATCACGGTTGCTTTAACACCTTTGGCATCTGCTGCCGAGATGATTTTTCCACCTTTAATATAAACGTCACCAACTTTATCAATACCGTTTGCGGGGTCGATAACCCTTCCACCTTTTATGCGAATCATTATTTGCTTCCTCCCATCAAAAGATATATCAGAGCCATTCTGACTGCTACGCCGTTATTGACTTGCTCCAATATAACCGATCTTTCGCCATCTGCAACATCCGGAGACATTTCAACACCACGGTTGATTGGGCCAGGATGCATTATAATTGCGTCATGTTTGGCATATTTTATATTTTCCCTGTTCAGTCCGAAAGTCATTGCATACTCTCGGTTGGAAGGGAACAAGTGCTTGGGCATTCTTTCTTTCTGAATGCGAAGCATCATAACTACATCGGCATCTTTGATTGCGTCCGCTGTGCGTTCATAGACTTTAACATTTTTACCAAGTTTCTCGATGTATCTTGGAATCATGGTCTGTGGCCCGCTTAAACGAACGTTGGCTCCCAAAGTTGAAAGACCGTAAACGTTGGATCTTGCAACTCTGCTATGGGCGATGTCACCAATTATGGCGATATTCAATCCTTCGATGCTCTCTCTGTGCTCCAGAATTGTCATCATGTCAAGCAGGGCCTGAGTCGGATGCTCGTGGGAACCGTCACCGGCATTGATAATTGGAACATCGGTAAATCTTGATAACAGATGAGGCGCACCAGATGATCTGTGACGCATCACCAGAAGATCTATTTTCATGGCTTCGAGATTGCGCACGGTATCAATCAGCGTTTCGCCTTTTACAATGGAAGAGCCGGAAGCTCCGATGCCATAGGTATCTGCCGAAAGTCTCTTGGCTGCCATTTCAAATGACATTTTAGTTCTGGTTGACGGCTCGAAAAAACCCATCACAATAGTTTTACCACGAAGAGTCGGAACTTTTTTAACCGCTCTGGTTGAGATTTCTTTAAAACTTTTCGCTGTCTCAAGTACAAACATTATATCTTCGGCCGACAGCGTACCCAGACCAAAGAGATGTTTGTGATCAAAAGCCATCCCGTTCTCCTATTCTTCTACTTCTTCTATTTCTTCAACTGCAAATATAACAACGCGATCATCAGCGCCATCTTCTTCTTTCAACAATACTTCCACTCGCTCATCTGCATGAGTTGGGATATTTCGCCCAACATAATCCGGATGGATAGGAAATTCCCGTAAACCACGATCCACCAGAACCGCAAGCTGAACATTCTTCGGTCTGCCGAAATCAATCAGTGCGTCCATTGCCGCCCGAATGGTTCTACCGGAAAAAATGACATCATCCACCAGTACAACCTGCATGCCGTTGATATCATGATCAATCTCGGTGGTTCCTATTTCAGGTTGTTCCAGAGTATGAGCGTCATCTCTGTAAAGGGTTATGTCAATAATACCGAAAGCTGGAGTTTTTTCTTCCATCTTCTCAATCAAACTTTTTAGTCTGGCTGCCAGATGCAATCCGCCGGTTCGAATACCAATCAGCATCAAATTATCAACACCATTATTACGTTCTAAAATTTCCGTTGCGAGACGCGTAAGGGCTCTTTCAATCTCCTTGCAGCTCATAACCTGCAACTTTTCAGTCAGCTTCATAGAACCTTCCCTTTCTCAAACATCCGAATAAACTCAAAAAAAAGCCTCCCCCACAACCTGTGAGAGAGGCTTTGTTTAAAACATGTATTTTTTCACTGGAATTCTCAACGAAACAGCTCCCTTCGTTTAATACAGAATTGTCCGTGCGGTGTGGTTAATATCAAAGGAAACAATTAATGTCAAGAGCGAAGAAAAATATTTTATAGAGTGTAAACAGATGGGTAACACCTTCCAGACCGAAATCTGGTAAAGTTGAGGTTCCAGCAACAACTTTAAAGGAGGCATTACCCATGTTGAAATTACTACCTGAAGAGCAGATTGCCAAGCGAAAAGCACTTTTTCGTGACGCAGAGAAGATCGGCAATGTTTCTTTAGCCTGCAAACG
>Ga0070729_10002499_pt1 | contig 23593 bp, 13 predicted proteins | sample tdDd472_FD_66725 | JGI IMG/M metagenome (GOLD analysis project Ga0070729, IMG submission 66725) | Marine sediment microbial communities from the Atlantic coast under amendment with organic carbon and nitrate - tdDd47.2 | ecosystem: Environmental > Aquatic > Marine > Coastal > Sediment | place... | reverse complement strand
GCGCTGAAGCGGTTGGTCCCATCGGGACGATGGCCCGAAGCTCCGCCCAGCAAACCGCGAGCGCCGGCGTGCAGACCGCCACCGTGGACGCGGGCATCAAAGTCGTAGCCCGGTTCCCACATCACCATCCAACGGGCGTAGAGGCGATCGAAGGTATCCGGCAGCACCTTGACCAGATCGGCACCGCCACAGCCGGCCGGAGCGCGCAGGCGCACCACGTGATTTCCCGCACGATTCAGTGGACCGGGGTGCTCCATGAGGGTATTCGTTTCGGGTGGATTACCGTCGTAATCATCCCATGCATCCAGATCACCTTCTTCGAAATCATGGCAGAACACCCAGCTATCCGCAGGATCGCCGCAATCATTGTCGTTGGCCAGGACCCGACCCCCAAATACCGCGACCAAGGTCACCAGGACAGCAACGGCCATGAACAAGCGACGGTTTTCTAATAGAGATTCGACCCATTTGAACGCCAGCATGCTGCGCCACCTCCTGTGGGATGTATGACTCCACCGCGGGATCAGCCTGACCGGTCTGGCCTATGCGGGAGATACCGGTGGTATCGCCGTATCTGACTGTGTGCTTTACCGCTGAGTACTATCTTGCGGATTGAGAACGATCTAGCTCACGGCAAACTCGCGATATTAGTCCCCGGCAGCCTGCCCGTGACCACTTTGCCTGCGGCGCAGGAGAATGACGGCCATGATGAGTGTGGGAATCAACAGCGCCCAGAAAAAGGTCTCGACCAGCACACTGGCGGCAAGGGTCGCGGCCAGAATCAGCCCCATGATGGCCAGGCGCCATTCGAAATGGACCCCTGCCTGCAGGGTGGTCAAGGTCAGCCCCAGCAAGGCGACGAAGCCGGCCCCGGTGCGATCGATGGTGCCCTGGTCGAGCATGAGAAAGGTCAGCAGGATACCCAGGACCAGCACCGACCAGTGCAGCAACTGACGCCGCACCAGCAGGGGGCGCGTATCGTGCGAACGCTTCTGAAGCTGCCAGGCCAAGCCGATGCTAGCGATGGCAAACAGGGGAACCATGGCCAGCCAGTACCAGAAACCATAACGGGCCGAGAAATCCATGATACCGATACCGACGATCGACAGTACGATAAGAACGACGAAGATGATGTCCCGCTGACGGGATCCATGTTCGTGGGCCTCTGCGGCCTCATAGTTTCGGTAGTCGCTCATTCCTGCATCTCCCTGCTTCGGTAGAAGGCTCCCGCGACCACACCTGCGGCCGGAATTCATCGCAATTACAGCAGAACCGATCCTGATTGGCAACCCAGGCTATTACAAACCCCGTCGGGTCGCCAGGTACAAGGCGAACGAGCCCAGCCAATGGCTCCCTTCGTAGTGGGCTCCGGTGACCGCTACTAGACCCGCTTGCGCGTGGATCTCAGCGGCCCGATCCAAAGGCTCGCGCCGTGGGTCTCCCGATGGCAATCCGGCGACGATGCCCTGCAGCATCCAGGCTCGACTCAGGTTGAGCCCGTCCAGATGGGCCAACTTGCCGTCGGCGCGATCGGTGACTTCGGCAACCGGCAGCCAATCGGCACCGACTTCAGAGGGGATCTCCGGCAGATACCCCGCCAGCCAGGCCGCGAATTCATCGGGCGGCAGAATCCGGCGCATCAGGTCGGCAACCGCCAGGCCGGGTGAAAGGAAGTCCTGACCCGAGGGTTCGAAAGCCAGATCATAGACCGGTTCCCGCCCGTGAAAGAACCCGGCCCGCTCACTGACCAGAGCGACCAGATCGGCGCGCCGGGCTATCCGTCCGTAGTCCAGGGCCAATCCCAGGGCAAATGCGGTCTGGCTGTGCTCGCCGGTGCGGATGGGATACCTCAGCTTCGGCAGCCACTCCAGAAGACGATGGACACAAACCTCCTCCAGGGGTCGCAGGGCCTCGGACCAGCGGCGAGCATCAGGATCATCCCATTGTCGTAGTTCGGCGCAGAGTTGCAGCAACCAGGCCAGTCCATAGGGTCGCTCGTACGACGCCCGCCCCTCGGCGACGAAATAGGCCGCTTCGCCTGCCATCCGCTCGGAAGTGAAATGTCTGTCTAGAGCTTCACGCGCCGCCACGGCCAGATCTGTTTCCGGATGGAAACGACAGTACCGGACCAGCAGCCAGTGGCCATGGACCGACGAATGCCAGTCGAAGCAACCGAAGAAAGCCGGATGCAGATCACGAGGCGGTGCCAGGTCCGCATCGGAGGACATGGTGTGGCCGATCTTGTTGGGGTACTCCCGGTCGACACAATCGAGGGCCAGAGCCACGAACGGCGTGAGGTCGAGGTCAGAGGAGTCGACGGTGTAGTCACGGCTGGAGATCGGTGTCTGCCGGACCGGATGAGGAACCTGTCTGGCCTCATTCGACGCGATGGGATCGCCGCAACCGGAGGTCGCCGCCAGGAGCACAACAGGCATCAGGAACAAAAGTCCACGATTCATGAGCAGGTTCTCCGCTGGTTTATCACTTTCCGAGCGCTATGTTTGCACTTACACGGCTTCGACTATAGCATGGACACTTCGGCTCTTCCCATTGCTCACTTGCTGCGGGCAGAGGTCGATTGCCGTCGTTGCACGAATCAGAGAAAGGGATCGTACCGAAATGTTTGAGACCAGGTCTTCCATCAAGCGGCCAAGGCATCCCCGTCGGTCACTGACGATTTTCCTGATTGCCGCTGTCCTGGCGACGGGAACGTCCGGATGCGGCAAGAAAGAAGCCGGCCCCGGCGGACAGGAGGGCGGACAGGCGGCCGGCCACCAGCGACGGCCCGGCGGCTCCCGTAGCAGCCAGCAACAGGCGATTCCCGTGGCCGTGACCCGGGCCGAATCCGGATCCATCGCCAGCTACTACAAGGCCACCGCCACCCTGGAAGCGGACAAGGAAGCGACGGTCCTGGCTCGCGTCTCGGGCGTGGTCGAATCCTTGGCAGCCGAAGAGGGCGATCTCGTCGAATCAGGTGCCCCTCTGCTGCGCATCGCCAACGGCGAGTACCGGTTACGCTTGATCCAGGCGGAAGCCACGACCGCCAACCTGCGGTCCCGCTTCGACAGACTGGAAGCGATGATGGCCGAAGAACTGGCCACCGAAGAGGAATACCAGGCGGCCCGGAGCGATCTGGCCTCGGCCGAAGCCGACGAGGGGCTGGCCCGCTTGAACCTCTCCTACACCACCGTTGCCGCGCCGTTCACCGGCCGTGTGACCCAACGCATGGCGAACGTGGGGCAGAATATTTCGATAGGTGCCGAGTTGTTCGTAATGGGGGATTTTGATCCCCTGTTGGCCCGCGTACACGTACCGAGTCGCGAGTTCAATAAGCTGCAACAGGATCAGAGCGTCGATCTGGTGCTCGACAGCAATCGCCATGCCCTGCAGGGGCGCATCAAGCTGATCAGCCCGGTCATCGATCCCGCCAGCGGCACCATCAAGATCACCGTCGAGATCACCGACTATCCTGCGGGCACCCGCCCCGGCGACTTCGCCCAGGTTCAGATCGTGACTGAGCGCCGGGAAGGCACGACCCTCGTCCCGCGCAGTGCCGTTTTGACCGACAAGAGCGAGACTGTGGTTTACGTGGTGGCCGATGGGCCTGACGATGAACGGGGTGAGAAGCCCGGCGGCGGAAAACCGCAGGATGCCGAAGGACACGGAGGCAAGCCCGGCGACCCGAACACCGACGGCAAGGTCGCCGAACGCCGGGTGGTCGAGATCGGATTCACCGATGACACCAATGCCGAGATTCTTTCGGGACTTGACCTGGGCGAGCAGATAGTGGTCAAGGGCCAGCGTTCGCTGAAGCATGGCGTGCCCTTGCGCATTCTCGAGGACCAGTCCGCGGAGGCGGGTCGCTGATGCGCACATTCGTAGACCTGGCCGTACGCCGGCGAGTCAGCGTGGTGATGGCCTCTCTGGCGGTCATCGTCTTTGGAGTCGTGGCCTACAACCGGCTGGCGCTGGAGCTCTTTCCAGACATCACCTACCCGTCGATCACCATCCAAACGGATTTTCCCGATACCGCCCCCCAGGAAGTGGAGAGTCTGATCACCCGCCCCGTGGAAGAAGCGGTGGGCGTACTGCGGGGACTGCAGACCATCCATTCGGTATCGCGACCCGGCGTTTCGGAAGTCACCCTCGAGTTCGAATGGGGCTCGGACATGGACCTGCTGTCCATGGAAGTTCGAGAGAAGATCGACCGGTTGATCCTGCCCGACGAGGCGACGGATCCGGTGGTGCTGCGTTACGATCCGAGCCTGGATCCGATCATCCGCCTGGCTCTGGCCGGTCCCGGCGACCTGACCACATTGCGCCGTCTGGCCGACAAACAGATCAAACAGGATTTCGAGACGGTCAAGGGAGTCGCGGCAGCGCAGATCAAGGGCGGACTCGAGGAAGAGATCCAGATCGAACTGGACCAGAACCGCCTCGCGGCCCTGGGTATCACCCTCGAACAGGTCCGACAGGTGGTCGGCGTCAGCAACGTGAATCTGCCCGGTGGAGCCCTGCGCGGTCAGGACAGCCAGTTCCTGATCCGCACCATCAACGAATTTCAGGATGTCCAGGAGATCGCCGACCTGATCATTCGCCAGAATGACAATGCAGCGGTGCGCCTGGGCGACGTCGCGAAGGTTTACTGGGGCAGCAAGGAACGCGAGGAGATCACCCGGGTCGGCGGCGCCGAATCGGTGGAGATTTCCATCTACAAGGAGGGTGACGCCAACACGGTGACGGTAGCGCGCCGGTTGCGGGACCGTCTGGCCGAATGGCAAGATGGCAAGCTCCCGGAAGGCAACACCCTCACCGTGCTCTTCGATCAGTCTCATTTCATTCAGCAAGCTGTTCAGGAAGTGCGCAACGCTGCGCTGATCGGCGGCGGTCTGGCGATCATCGTGCTGCTGCTGTTTCTCCGGGATCTGCGCAGCACCCTGATCATCGCCACCTCCATTCCCATCTCGGTGGTCGCGACCTTCGTGGCCATGTACAAGATGGACATCTCGCTGAACATCATGTCTCTGGGCGGATTGACCCTGGGCATCGGGATGCTGGTGGACAACTCCATTGTGGTCCTGGAATCGGTGTACCGGAAGCGGCAGACGGGACAATCCCTGTTCCGGGCCGCGGTCAACGGCACCACCGAGGTGGGCCCGGCGGTCATTGCCTCCACATTGACCACGGTCGCGGTATTCCTGCCCATCGTCTTCGTCGAGGGAGTCGCGGGGCAGCTCTTCCGGGACCAGGCCCTGACCGTGACCTTCAGCCTGCTCGCTTCGCTGGTCGTGGCGGTGACCCTGATTCCCATGCTCAGCGCCGCCGGTAGCCGGTTGCCTCGAACCAACGGACCGGTGACGGAATCCGGTACCGAAGACGCGACCGTTGCCGGGGACGACACCGTCGACACCGGAACCGGGGCCATGACCCTGGGAGCGTTCTCCAGCCTCTACGATGGTCTGCTCAAGGGCGCGTTGCACCGCAGCGCCGTGACCCTGGTCATGGCCTTCGGTGTGTTCTTCGCTTCCATCTACGCCATCCGCCTGCTGGGCACCGAGCTGATTCCCCAGCTCAGCGAGGGCGAGTTCTTCTTCGAGGTCAATCTGCCCGAGGGAGCCTCCCTCGCAGCTACCGACCGCATGGTCCAGGTCATGGAACAGGCGGCTGCGGCAGATGATGCCATCGACCGCTACTACTCGACCATCGGCAGCCGTCTGATATCCGGTGGCATGTCCTTGAATACCCGGGCCGAAAACCTGGGGCAACTGAATATCATCCTCAAGGATCGCAGCGATGCCCTGGCGGAAGTAGCGGTGGCCGATCGGTTGCGCGCTCAGTTCGACGACCTGCCGGACCTGGAGGTCAAGTTCGGCAGACCGTCCTACTTCAGCCTGAAAACCCCCATCGAGGTGATCATTTACGGCGACGATCTGGATGATCTGCGCGGCTACTCCCTGGAGATTGCCCGTCACCTGGAAACGGTTCACGGGTTGGTCGACGTGCGTTCGTCGTTGGAAGCGGGAAATCCCGAATTGCAGATCGTGTTCGACCGCGAGCGCCTGGCGTCCCTGGGCCTGGACATGGGCGTGCTGTCGGAAACACTGAAGAACCGGGTACTGGGAGTCGTGCCCACCCGTTTCAAGGAGCAGGATCGCCAGATCGATATCCGGATCCGAAATCGGGAGGTCGATCGCCGTTCGGTCGATGATGTGCGAAACCTGGTGTTGCCCGGGACCGGCGACCAGTCCCTGCGCCTGATGGCCGTGGCCTCGGTCACCGAGGAACGCGGGCCCGCTGAAATCCATCGTCTTCAGCAACAGCGCGCAGCAGTGGTCTCTGCCAACCTGGAAGGGCGTAGCCTGGGCGCCGCCATCAGCGACGTGCAGCAAGCCGTGGCCGCGTTGCCGCCGACCGCTGGATTGACCAGCGAACTGGGTGGCCAGAACAAGGAGATGCAGGTCAGTTTCAATAGCCTGCGCTTCGCGATCCTGCTGGCCATCTTCCTGGTCTATCTGGTGATGGCCGCCACTTTCGAGTCGTTCCTGCACCCGCTGCTGGTGCTGTTCACCATACCCCTGGCTCTGGTCGGTGTCGTGGTAGGCCTGCTGGTCACCGGCACGAACATCACGGTCATCGTTCTGATCGGCGCAGTGATGCTGGTGGGCATCGTGGTCAACAATGCCATCGTATTGATCGACACCATCAACCGATTGCGTCGGGCCGGGCTGGAAAAGCGCGACGCCGTGATCCGTGGTGGACACCTGCGCCTGCGCCCAATCCTGATGACCACCCTGACGACTATCCTGGGGCTGCTGCCCATGGCCCTGGCCTGGGGCGAGGGCGCAGAGCTGCGCTCACCCCTGGCCATCACGGTCGCCGGCGGCCTGTTATTCAGTACCTTGTTGACTCTGGTTGTCATTCCCGCGGCATATTTAATCGTGCCGTCGCGGATCGACGCCGAAGAGTAGCGATGCGGTTTCCGAACGGAGCGAAGGCATGACACTTCCCGAGATAGCCATCAAGCGACCGGTGACGGCCCTGATGGTACTGGTCAGCATCGTGTTGCTGGGCACCGTTGCCGTGACGCGCCTGCCGCTGGCCTTCATGCCGGACATCCAGGAACCCGAACTCTTCATACAACTGCCCTACGACAATGCCTCCCCCGAGCAGGTCGAACGCATGGTCGTACGCCCGGTGGAGGACGCCGTCGGCTCGGTGAAGGGTCTGCAGAGCATGTGGTCCCGTTGCGGCAGCGACGGGGGCCGAATCCGTCTCGAGTTCGACTGGTCCACCGACATGCACATGGCGCGCGTCGAGGTCTGGGAGCGCATCGATCGCATCCGGGGCGATTTGCCAGATGATATGGGCGACATCCAGGTCAGCACCAACTGGGATTCGCGGGACGCAGACATGCCCATCATCGAGGGGCGCCTCAGTTCACCACGGGATCTGAGCGAGAGCTACGACCTGCTGGAGCGCAAGATAATCCGTCCTCTGGAACGGGTACCGGGTGTGGCCCAGGTCAGACTCGACGGAGTCAATCCGCGGGAAGTGCGCATCAATTTGCGGGTCAGCGACCTGGAACTGCACAACATCGATGTCCGCGAGGTCTGGCGGATCCTGCGCTCTGGCAACTTCGACCAGTCCCTGGGCAAGGTCACCACCGGCAACACCCGCTACGTACTGCGTACCGTCGGCAGCCTGGCCACCGTCGAGCAGATCCGCACCCTGCCCCTGCGCGCCGACGGATTGCGTCTCTCCGACGTGGCGGATGTCGTGTACCAGGAACCTCCCCTGGAGTACGGGCGCCATCTGGACGGCCACTTTGCCATCGGCGTGACGGTCTCCCAGGAGTCCAAGGCCAATACCGTCGAGGTCTGCGACGAGTTGGAAAAGACCATCGCCGCGATGAATGACGACCCCGAGCTCGAGGGCGTGAACTTCCTGATCTGGTTCAGCCAAGGCCAGGAGATCCGCAAGACCCTGCGGGATCTGACCTTCACCGGCGTGTTCGGTTCGATCCTGGCGGCCATCGTGCTGTTCGGTTTCCTGCGCCGGATTTCGACCACCGTGGTCGCAGTGGCCTGCATTCCGTTCTCGCTGATCGTCACCTGCGGCATTGTCTGGGCCCAGGGCAAGTCGCTGAATACCCTGACCCTGTTGGGCCTGATCGTCGGCATCGGCATGCTGGTGGACAACGCAGTGGTGGTGATGGAGAACATCTTCCGCCACCGGGAACTGGGCGCCGACCGCAAGACCGCAGCCCGCCTGGGCGCCCGCGAGGTCACCACTGCGGTAACCGCCGCCACCTTGACCTCGGTGATCGTCTTCATTCCGCTGATCTTCAACAAGCCCAGCGAGATGAATCTTTACCTCAAGGAACTGGGGATCACCGTCTGCCTGACGTTGCTCGCTTCGCTGTTCATCAGCCAGACCCTCATTCCCCTGGCCACGTCGTGGTACATAAAATCCAAGCCCCGCCCCCGCGGCCGGGCCATGATCTGGTTCGAACAGAAGTATCAGAATGTTCTGGCTTTCAATCTGCGTAGGCGCTGGCTGACCCCGCTGATTGGCCTGGCAGTCGTCGCCTCGGCCGTCTTTCCCTTCCGCCAGATCGAGATGAACTTCGATACCAGCCAGAGCGAGCTGTTCGTCCAGTTCCGTTACGAGTTCAGCGAGGAAATGAGCCTTGAACTCAAGGAAGAGGTGGTCTCCGAGGTGGAAAACATCCTGGAGCCCTACCGTGAGGACCTGCTGGCCCGGTCCATCTACAGCTTCTGGAGCGATCGCTGGACCCTGACCCGCATCTACCTGCGGGAAGGCGAGGCCAACGAGGAGAACATCGCCCTGGTCCGCGGTCGTCTGCGGGAATTGCTCCCCGAGATCGCCGGCCTGCAACTGCGGGTCCAAGAAAACCGCCAGGGCTGGCGGCGCCATCAGGGCGGTCGTCGGGTGGCTTTCCAGCTCGTGGGCGACGATACAGAAGTCCTCATGCGTCTCTCTGAACAGGCCATCGAACGTATCGAGGCCATTCCGGGACTCGTCGACGTCGAAGCCCGACACCAGGAGGCCCAGCAGGAGCTGCACATCGAACCTGATCGGGATCTCGTCTCCCGTTACGATGTTTCGCCGAATCAGGTGGCCGAAGTGGTGGGTCTGACGTATCGCGGTCGCCGACTGCGCCGGTTCCGGACCGATGACGGCGAGCGGGAAATGCGGCTGACCCTGGACGAGCAGGAAACCGAAAGCGTATCCCAGCTGCAGAACCTCGCCTTGCAGACAACCGATGGACAGCGCATTCCTCTGGCCTCGGTGGCCTCCCTGAATCAACGCCCCGGCCGGGAGCACATCGAACGCGACAATCGGTTGACCAGCGTCTGGGTCACGGCGCGCTACGAGGCAGGCACCCGCGAAGACTACATGCCAGAGGTGGAGTCGGTCCTCGCCGGCATGGATTTTCCCTACGGTTACAACTGGACCTTCGGCGCCTGGCAGACCCGCCAGCAGGAGCAGTCCAAGGAGTTCCTGACGAACCTGTTGTTGGCCCTGATGCTCGTGTTCATGGTGATGGCCGGGCTCTTCGAATCGATGCGACAGGCCCTGGCATTGATGGTCTCGCTACCTTTCGCCATCTCCGGCGCCATCTGGACCCTCTACGCCACCGGGACGGACTTCGATCAACCGGCCGCTATCGGGTTATTGTTGTTGATCGGGATCGTGGTCAACAATGGCATCGTCATGCTGGAGCACATCAACCAGTACCGCCGGGCGGGCATGGAGCGAACCGAAGCCATGCTACGAGGCGGTCGCGAGCGACTGCGTCCCATCGTGATGACCGCGGTCACAACCCTCATCGGCCTGGTACCCATCGTGGTGCAGAAGCCGTCCCTGGGCGGGGTCTACTACTACTCCATGGCCCTGGTCATCATGGGCGGCTTGTTCGTCAGCGCGTTTCTGACTTCGGTGTTGCTGCCCACGACAGCGACTCTGGCGGAGGACGGTTTCGGCGCCATCGGGCGCTTGCCCCGGCGGTTGCTGTCGTCGCGCAAACCGCTGCAGACAGAAACGGACTAAGAGCAGGGATTTTTGGTCAGAATCGACCGACCGTTTCCATCTGAGAAGTTGCCCGGCCGTGCGGCGGTTGTTATCCTGCAGCCGTTCCACGGTTGTTCATGCGCCGGGACTCGCGAAATTCCTGAAGAGCAAACTACCTGAAGAGAGAGTGTAACGATGATTCGTGCGATCGTTTCCGTCCTGATCCTGATGACGTGCCTCTGGGCCGGAGGCGCCAGTGCCGGCGAAGCCATCGTGCCCGTTCGCGGCGAACTGGGCATCTTTGTGGTCGACATCACGGACCTGAACGAGAGGGCCAGCACCTTCCAGATCGAGCTGGACATCATCTCTCGCTGGCACGACCCGCAGCGCGCCTTCGAACCCCTTCCCGGCGAATCGGACGCTCGGGTTCTGCTGGACGACGCAGCCGAAGCCGAACTCCGCGAGGGCTGGTGGCCGGCCCTGCACGCCACCAACGAGGTGGGTGCCGGCGACCACGGCCTGTTCCGCATGATCGTCAAAAGCGATGGCACTGTCATCAACCGGGTACGCCTGCGGATGCGATTGCGCGCGCCCCTGGATTTTCGCGATTTCCCCTTCGACCAGCAGGTCCTGCCCATTCGCGTCGAATCGTATTTGCGGTCGTCGGAGAATCTTCAGCTGCACTCGGCCGAGGATTTCACCGGCTTCGACACCGCCTTCGAACTACCGGAATGGGACATCGTGGACCTCATCACCGAACGGGAGCAGGTCCTGCGCAGCCAGGAGGGTGTCGCCTACGACCGTCTGAGCTTCCTGGTCTCGGTGGAACGGCAGACCGGCTACTACATCTGGAAGATCATGCTGCCCATGCTGATCATCGTGGCCCTGTCCTGGGTCGTGTTCTGGATGAGCGGAGAGCAACTGGGACGCCGCGCAGGCATCTCGTCCACCGGCATGTTGACGATCATCGCCTACCAGTTCATCGTGGCGGGTTCACTGCCCCGTTTCCCCTATCTGACGGTGATGGATCGATTCGTCCTGGTGTCGTTGCTGGCGGTGGCGGCGACCATGTTGCAGAACCTGGTGGGATCCCGTCTGACCGACAAGAAGCGGCTCAAGCTGGACCGTGTCTGCCGGGCCGCGTTTCCTCTGGCCTACAGCATCGCCATCACCCTGGTACTGGCGGCCTGACCCGAACGTCAGACCGAGTCGGAAAACGACCCCCGTCTGGCGCCTGGCACCTGACGGGGGTCGCTTGTTGTGGGTCCGTTACTTGAGCAAGGTCATCTTTCGCGTCTCGACCCGGTCTGCAGTTTCCAGTCGGTAGAAGTACAACCCTGACTCGAGGGGTTGCTGGCCTGCTCCACCGCTCTGCAGAACCGCCGTGTGCCAGCCGGCTGACAGGGTTTGCCCGTCCACCAGCACTCTCACGACCCTGCCCGCCACGTCGAACACCCGCAGGGTCACCACCTGGGATCGGGGCAGAGCAAACCTGATTTCCGTCCGCGGATTGAATGGATTGGGATGATTCTGGGCCAACACGACGCGGTCCGGAAGCACTCCGTCCTCCACGCCGGAGATACCGAAGTCCACCACGTTCGAGAACGGACTCTCGTTGCCAGAGAAATCCTGGGCCGTGACCGCCAGGTACTTGCCCCAGGCGGCCGTCACATCAACGGCCAGATCCGTCGTCACGGCGAACAGATCGTAATCGGTGAAGTCGGCGCTGTCTGCGGTGTACACGCTATAGTAGTTCAGATCCTCGTCGGGCACCGGCTCCCAGGTGAGATCCGCCACGCCCTCGATGCGCAGAAACAGGGGTGCCTCGGGAGCCAGGTTGTCCACCGAGTAACCCATGGCAGGGGCTGAATCGAAGTAGATCAGTGGATCCCAGGTGACTGCAGAAACGAAGAACTCGGAGTAGCAGATATCCCCGTTCATCGCATCGCACAGGGTGGGCGCCACCACGTTGTAGGTCGGCTCCCCTCTGGCCGGCACCGTCAACACGTACTCCCAGGTCCCTGGAGGATAGCGCAGCTCGGGACCGTGATCCGGCACCAGGCCCACCGGCGCGGGGCGTTCCATCTCCGGGTCGATTCGTCGCCAGACCACGTAGTTGGTGATCGTGAACGGCGTCGCCCAGTGGTCGTAGTAACTGCCTTCCCAGGTGATGCGTACCTGGCGCCCCTGATCGTTGGGGACATCGATCACGCTGTTGATGTGGGGGTTTCCCGCACCGACCATGTTGCGGACCACTTGCGATATCCAGCCCCAGTCCCCCGGATCGGAGTAGTAGTTGGAGTTGGGGCTGTTGATACTGTGATCGAAGGTCCCAAAGCCAATGGGTTTCGAGAAAAGATGGGGATAGCCGTCACCGTTCACCGCGGCGGTTGCCAGGAATGGTTCGGTGACCCGCAACTGGTAGAAGGTCGCGGCACTGGAAGCGAAGTTGTATTCGTAGGGCAGTCCCTTCGCCAATGGGTGGGCGCCATTGATCACCATGGAATGAGGAGATCCTGCTACCTGGACCCAGTTGTAGGTCGACACATCGTTTTGCACCAGGAGATCGTTGACCGCCTGGTTGTACTCCAGGACGGCCGTTCCGCCCAGGAAGTGCAAGTGTCCGCCGTTGAAGGCATAGCCGGCCGCGTTGGAGACGCTCGCGTGGGACACCGAACCGCCGTCCATGGCCACGAAAACATGGGCATAGGGCGTCAGATCCACGGCGCTGAAGTCGATGGCTTCGTACAATTCGAAGCGGATTCCCAGTTCGGTCAGGATGGCAGGCACGGCCGAGTTGGTGGTCTGGATGACCATCACTTCCGCCTCCTGGGCCCTCAGCATGTTGATGACGACCTGTCGCATCCAGGCCAGATCACCGGGGTCCGTGTAGTAGCCTTCAGTCGGACTGTTCGTGCAGGCATCGAGTGTGCCGGCGCCATGGTTCTTGGCGAAGAGGTGATCGATGCCATCACCGTTGACCGCCGCAACGTGAAGATTGGGATCGGCGGGCCGCAACTGGTAGTAGCTGGCCGCCGGGTCGACGAACGTAAAGCTGGCCGGCAGATCTCTCGCCAGGTAGTGGCCGGGATTGATCATCTGCGTGTGGGGTAGACCGGAGACAATGGTCCAGTTGTAAGCGGTGACGTCATTGCCCAACAGGTGGGCATCAAGGGCCTCGACCCAGGGAATGTACTGGGTGCCCCCGTAGATGTGCAGGGCGCCGCCGCTGGCGGCGTAGTTGGCGATGTTGAGGACGCTGGGCTCCTCGACGATGCCTCCATCCATACCGAGGAACACGTGCTCATAAGTCGACAGGTCCAGGGCGCTGAAATCGGCACCGTAGTAGGTGTCGAAGGCGACTCCCAGATCAATGAGAACTTCGTCGAGAGCGCTGCTGATGGTTTCGATGAGGAGTACCGGCGCGCGACCTGGACCCTGGAGCCAGCCTTCCTGAACTTCAGAATCTGTACCGGTTGAACTCGTGGCTGCCCAGGCGGACCCGCCCAGACAGAGGAACAGCATGCCAAGTGAGATGATTCGCTTCATTTCAGTACCCCCTGATAACTACCTCCCGGTGACGAATTGCATAACCCATGCAGGCGAAATACCCGTGAACCCCTGCACGCAAACCCCTTGCTGCCAAGAGGCCCTCCCGGTGCGCCGCAAACACGAGCCACAACGAAGTGACAACTTTACAATATTTATTGCATTTCTGTCAAGTTCGATTCCCGACAGCAATCACAATCAGAAGCTAATACGCACTAACATGTTTATTTAATTCATTTTGTCGAATTACCCCTGTGAACTTCACTTGTCAAATTATTTTGTTATTTGATACCGCGTTATGCCTGTAACGCTAATGGAACCGAGTATCTTTGTCGAACGATTATCGCCGGACTCGGTGGGCCTGTCCTTGTTGCGCCGTGCGCGGTATGGTTAACTGACTGGCGGACAGGCATCACCCTGCCGGCGATCAGCAGAACCAGGAGCCCAGGTGTCCCAACCGCATGACGAGTCCCAACAAGTATCCCCCACGATCTTCGTCGTGTCCGATGGGCGCGGCGATACCTGCAATCAGCTCGTGAGATCGGCTCTGGTCCAGTACGCCCAGCAGCCCTGCGAGCTCGTGCGCTGGGCTGAGATACGTACACCCGAGCAGGTGAACGAAGTGATCGAGGCGGCCAGTGACCGGCACGCGACTATCTTCTACACTCTGGTCAGTCCCGAGACCCGTCGGGTGATGCGCGATCGATCCGAACAGCAGATGGTTCCTTCGGTGGACGTGCTGGGACCGGCGTTCTCGGCCCTGCATGATCTGTTCAAGCGGGATCCGGCCGCGACTCCGGGCCTGTTCTACGCCTCGGAACGGGAGCAATTCGACCGGCACGCGGCCATCGACTACACCCTCAAACACGACGACGGCCGCCGACCCTATGGGCTGGACAAGGCCGACGTGATCCTGGTGGGAGTTTCCCGCTCGTCCAAGAGCTCGACCTGTTTCTACCTGGCCTACCGGGGAATCAAGGCGGCCAATGTACCGCTGCTGCCCAACGTCCCTATACCCGCGCAACTGAAGGAAGTCAGTGCGGAGAAGATCATCGGACTACGGGTCAACGTGTCCCGTCTGATGACCATTCGCGAGGCGCGCGCCGCCAATCTGGGCCATCGCCATACGGACTACTACCTGGACAAGCGCGAGATCGGCCGGGAGGTCCTGCACGCCCATCAGCTGATGGCCGTCAACCAGTGGCGCAGCTTCGACGCCTCCTACATGGCCGTCGAGGAGATCGCCCGGGAAGTCATCCGATTGCGGAAACTGGATTGAATCGCCCCGCATCCACGCTTTTTCCACCTGCTTGCTTCCCCTGGAGCCGCGGTTGGGGTAAGTTCTCCGTGCGTTGGCCGGACTCGCCAGCGGCGTCGAACCCGATCATTTCCCGATCCCACGGGACAACCGAGAGAGGCCCTCAGTGATGCAGGAGAACAAACCGGTCGGCTTGGAGCTGCCAGAGAATGCGCGGCGTCCCTTGCAAGAGGGAGAAGAGTACATTCCCATCGTTCCCGACGAACAGGTAGTCGAGGTCACGACCCGCTCGGTGGGTCTCGGCCTGATCCTGTGTGCCATCTTCGCCATGGCTGCGGCCTACGTGGCCCTGAAGCTGGGCCAGGGCATCGAGGCCGCCATACCCATCGCGATCCTGGCCATCGGCTTCTCACAGGCCATGAGCCGGCGCAGCACGGTCCTCGAGAACGTCATCACCCAGTCTGTCGGCGCCAACTCCTCTCATGTGGTCTCCGGCGCCGTGTTCACCATTCCGGCGTTGTACATGCTGGCCCGTGAAGGGGTCATCGCCCACGAGCCCTCGGTGTGGCAGGTCATCATCGTCTCGTTCCTGGGCGGCTGTCTGGGTGTCCTGTTCCTGATCCCTTTGCGCCACCATTTCATGAAGGAAATGCACGGCCACTTTCCCTGGCCCGAGGGCACCGCGACCACCGAGATCATCCTCTCGGGTGAACGGGCCGGCGGCCAGGCCAAGATCCTGGCCGTCAGCGCGGCAGTCGGCGCGATCTACGACGGCGTGGTACAGACCCTGCACGCCATGTCCGAGCAGATCAGCTTCAAGTCCGTCTGGATCGGCGGTTTCCTGGAAACCCAGTTCATGCGGATCTCACTGCTGAACAACGCGGCCATCGTGGGCGTGGGCTACATCATCGGTGTGCGATACGCGGCGATCATCTGCTCCGGGTCCTTCGTCTCGATGTTCTTGCTCGTGCCCCTGGTCCACGCCATCGGCCAGTATGTACCCGAGCCCATCGCCCCGGGCATCGTTCCCATCGGGCAGATGACCATCGAGGAAGTGTTCCGCAACTACGTCCGCATCATCGGCGTCGGCGGCATCGCGGGAGCCGGCATCCTGGGCATCCTGCAGTCGTTGCCCTCGATGATCCGCTCCATCGGCGCCAATCTGAAGGGCATGCGCAGCAAGGACACCCGCCAGAAGGTGGACATCCCCCGCGTCGACCGATCGCTGTCCGGGTCGTTTGCCGGCGTGGGTGTCGTGATATTCATGCTCAGCGCCCTGGCCTTCTTCACCTTCGGTCTGGGTGTGGAAAAGGCCTTCGGATTCGCTCTGGTCGGCACGGTGCTGGTGACGGTCATCGCCTTCCTTTTCGCTCCAGTTTCGGCCCGGGCCATCGCCATCGTGGGGACCAATCCGGTCTCGGGCATGACCATGCTCACGTTGATCATCACCGGCTTTGCCATGCGCAAGATGGGACTCGTCGGCAGCGAAGGCATGTTCGTGACCATGATGGTCGGCGGCGTGGTCTGCACGGCGTTGGCGGCATCGGGCGCCCTGGCCTCGGACCTGAAGGTCGGTCACTGGATCGGCGCCACTCCCGCCAAGCAGCTGGGCCTGAAGTTCGTCGGCACCCTGGTCGCCGCGGTCTTCTGCGGACTGGCCATGTGGCTGCTCTCCCAGTCGGGCGAGGGCTTCGGAACCGCCTCGATTCCGGCGCCCCAGGCCTCGGCCATGAAGGAAATCCTGGTCGGTATTTTCGGCTCGGAGGCCCAGCCCCTGCAGTGGTATGCCTTCGCCCTGGGTGTGATCTTCGCCGTGGTCCTGCGCATCATCGGCGTACCGGCCCTGGCTTTCGCCCTCGGCATGTACTTGCCCATGCAGCTGAACATGCCGGTTCTGCTGGGCGGCATCCTGTCCTGGCTCGTCAAGAACACCGGTGGGGTCAGCGCGGCGGTGGCCAAGCTGCGCCACGATCGCGGCATCCTCATCGCATCGGGGCTGATCGCCGGTGGCGCCCTGATGGGTGTCTTCGACGCGTTCCTGGGTGTGGTCGTCTACGGCGGCGACCTGGAGCGAAAATCGGCGCTGTACCTCCTGTCGGATCATGCTTTCGAGGGTGTGGCCGGCGAGGCCATAGCCCTGGTCGGACTGCTGGGCCTGTGCCTGTTCATCGTCATGTGGTCCAAGCGCGCGGCGCGATGACCTCTCCTTAAGAGTCCGCGAACGAGCCCCCGCCGCATCCGGCGGGGGCTTTTCATCAGCCGAGTGACAAACGGCTACACGAGATTGATCTGGGCTGCAAGTGTATGCTAGGATGAGGATTCGGAGGGGGAATGCGCTGCCCGACACACCTCATCCCCCGAGTCCGCACCATGGCCCAGGGTTCGCATCATCCCGTGTTCCTCTTCGTGTGCCGACGTGTACCGCGACCACGAGAGGAGCAAACCATGCGTTGGAGCCTTGTGACCTTGCTGGCCGGTTTGATGCTTCTGGCTTCCTGTAGCCCCCTTTATGAACCACCGGAGAATCTGGTCGACCTCGAGCAATTGCCGGCTTCGTACGGCGAACTGGTCGATGTCACCCAGTACAAGGACACTCACTGGTACGAGCTGTGGTTCTACAACGAGGAGACCGGCGCCATCACCCATGTTCCGTTGTACCGCTCGACCTGGCAGGTCCGGCCGGAGCGGGTCAGGACGATTCTACGCGACGGACCGATGGTTTCAGGGGAGGACCAGCCATGAACCAGGAACGAATCATCAGCCTCGTCAATCGGGTGCTGTTTGTCGGTGCCTTCGTACTGTTCGCCGTCGCCGTACTGGAGAAGGTCGCCAATATGCAGCAACAGACGTTGATCGGTACATCCTACACGCCCGGGCGACTCTTCGAGTTCTCGGCAATCATGTTGCTGTTCGTCATCACCTTGACCGTGCGCAGTATCCGCGAGACGATGAAGGACCGTAGCTGAGTCGCCGCCGGAGTGCGGAACGAAGAAAGAACACGACATCCCTTTACCGGCGGCGTAATGGCAGTAGACTGTCTACGTGACCGGAACGCGCGGTGGCGGCCGCCGAGGTTCATCCGGCCCGGCACCAGCCCATGTACCAGACCCACTGGAGATCGAAATGCCGATTGCAGCGCAGCGCACGCCGAAACTGGACCGGGACACGCCCGAGGCCAAGCGGGAGGAGATTCGTCGCTACTTTCACTCTACCTGGGATCTCTATGAGCGTCTTTTCGATGTGATGGCCTCCGACGAAGCCTACCTGCGGCGAGCCGACCCCCTGCGTCACCCGCTGATCTTCTACCTGGGGCACACCGCCGTATTCTTCGTCAACAAGCTGGTGCTGGCCAAGATCGCCCCGGAACGCATCAATCCGCGCTTCGAGTCCATCTTCGCCATCGGCGTGGATGAAATGAGTTGGGACGACCTGAACGAGCAGAACTACGACTGGCCGGCTGTGAGCGAGGTGTGGGAGTACCGGCGGCAGGTCAGGGACCTGGTCGATCGGACCATCGACGAGTTGCCTCTGGAGCTACCCATTACCTGGGAGGATCCCTTCTGGGTCATCCTTATGGGCATCGAGCACGAGCGCATTCATCTGGAAACCAGTTCGGTGCTGATGCGTCAGCTGCCCCTGGACCTGGTACGATCGGACGAGAACTGGCCCATTTGTCAACGCTCGGGAACGGCGCCGGCCAACGAGTTGCGGGACGTGCCGGGCGGCAGCGTCGTGCTGGGCAAGCAGCGCAATCACCCGCTGTACGGATGGGACAACGAATACGGCACCCAGGAAGTGAAGATTGCCGCCTACCGCGCGTCCAAGTACCTGGTGACCAACGGCGAGTACCGGGAGTTCGTCGCCGCAAATGGCTACACCACCGAGCGCTGGTGGACGGCCGAAGGCTGGTCGTGGCGGCAGTACCGTCAGGCCGAGCACCCGGTGTTCTGGGTGCCCGACGGAGATGGTGACTACCGGCTGCGCTGCCTGACCGAGGAGATTCCCTTGCCCGCTGACTGGCCCGTCGAGGTGAACTACCTCGAGGCCAAGGCTTTTTGCAACTGGAAGTGCGAGATCACGGGCCAGCCGATCCGCCTGCCGACGGAAGAGGAGTGGTACCGCCTGCTCGACCACACGGGCATCCCCGACCAACCGGATTGGACGACCGAACCCGGCAATCTCAACCTGGCCCACCACGCTTCGTCTTGCCCGGTGACCGACCACGTGACCGCTGGATTCGGCGACGTCATGGGCAACGTCTGGCAATGGACCGAGACTCCCATCAGTGGCTTCCGCGGTTTCGAAGTCCACCCACTGTACGACGATTTCTCGACTCCGACCTTTGACACCCAGCACAACCTGATCAAGGGCGGCTCCTGGATCTCCACCGGCAACGAGGTCACCCGGGATTCTCGCTATGCCTTCCGCCGGCACTTCTTCCAGCATGCAGGTTTCCGATACATCGAGACCGACCAGCCGGTGGATGTACGCGAGGACGTTTACGAGACCGACGATCTGATCTCCCAGTACTGCGAATTCCACTATGGGCAGGAGTATTACGGGGTGCCCAACTTCCCCAAGCAGACGGCGGATATCTGCAAGGAACTGGCCGCCGGCGCGACAATTCGTCGGGCTCTGGATCTGGGTTGTGCCACCGGCAGGGCTGCATTCGAGCTGGCTCGTTTCTGTGACCATGTCACGGGCATAGACTTCTCGGCCCGTTTCATCCGCGTGGGCCATGAGATGCAGCAGAAAGGGTACGTCCGCTACGCCATCCCCGAAGAGGGTGAACTGGTCTCTTACCACGAGAAGAGCCTCCACGAACTGGGCTTGAGCGAAGTTCGCGAGAAGGTTGAATTCTGGCAGGGCGACGCCCATAACCTGAAGCCCCGGTTCAAGGACTACGACCTGATACTGGCCTGCAATCTGATCGATCGACTATACGAGCCGGCGCTGTTCCTGGATCGCATCCGGGAGCGTCTGAATCCGGGCGGTCTGCTGGTACTGTTTTCACCCTACACGTGGCTGGAAGAATTCACGCCGCCGGAGAAGTGGCTGGGCGGCCGCAAGATCGACGGCGAGAACGTCACGACCCTGGATGGCCTGCATGCCGCTCTGGACCCCCATTTCACGAGGGAAGGCAATCCGCGGGACGTGGAGTTCGTGATCCGCGAGACGGCCCGCAAGTTCCAACACACCCGCAGCAACCTGACGGTGTGGCGGAAACACCGGTAGACAGGAACGACAACACTGCATGAGACAGAAATCCCCCGGCACCGCAAGGCGCCGGGGGATTCTCTCTAACGGACGAGAGCGAACAGCAACTACTTCAGCAGTACCATACGGCGGCTGAAGTTCTGGCCGTCGGCCTCCAGGCGGTAGAAATACACGCCGGTGGCGACGGACTGGCCGCTACTCGCGGTACCGTCCCAATAGACGGTCTGAGGACCTGCAGGCAGGTCTCCCTGGACCAGCGTCTTGATCAGACGCCCGCTCACGTCGTACACGCTCAAGCGCGCGACACCCGGCTTGGCCAAGTTGAACTCGATGCGGGTCTTCGGATTGAAAGGGTTCGGGTGGTTCTGGCCCAAATCGGTCACCAGCTGGACCGGCAGGTCGCCGTCGTCGACTCCGGCCACGCCGGAGAAGCCCACGATGACCAGGTCGTCGATGGCCGCTTCGATCAACGATCCAGTGCTCTCGTCCGAAGCCACGAACTTCAGCTGCACCTGTCCGGGCATGGCGAAGTGGTCGGCCAGATCGACGGTATAGGGCACCCAGGCGTTGGTCGATTCCATGGTGTGTTCCAGGACGACCCAGCTGCTGCCGCCGTCGTTGGAGATGCTGACATCCCAGTAGTCGGCGCCGGGAGCGTTGCCGCGGTTGTTGGAGTACCACTTCCAGTAGCGCACCATCACGTCGTCGTACCCGGATAGATCGTAGATCGGCGAGAACAGGGTCGTCTTGCCGCCGTCGACATCCTGATAACCGTCGCCCTGGCCGGCCTGGTGCTGACCGGTGACCCAGCAGATGGTGCCGTCGACGGTGTGATCATCTTCGGGCTGAGCCGAAGTCGCCACCGGGTTGACCCGCACCCAGATACCGGATGTGGCGTCGTCACCGGTGTCACCGACCGACCAGCCACTGTCCGTTTCCACCGGGTCGATGCTGGTGGCCACCAGGAAGTCGAAGACCACTTCGGGAGCCAGACTCGGCAAGGTCGCCGAGTTGCCCACGGCGTCCTCGCCGGAGAAGTAGTACTCGACCAGACCGGATGTCGGCGAGGGAATCTGACCCTCGTAGAGATTGTCGTAGCCCAGATCGGTCATTTCCACCTGAGTCCAGGTGCCGCCGTTGGCACGCCAGGACAAGACCACCGAGCCGTCCACGAGGTCGGCCTCGGTGGAGAACACCGACGTCTGGACCGTGAATGGGGCCGTATTGTCGGTGGTGTCGGTCAGGGGAATGTGACTGAAGAGCACACCGACCAGGATCTCCGGACAATCGAAGTTGTGGTTGTCCGCGGCCTCGCAGTAGTAGGCGTGGTTGGGCGTACCGTTGTCCAGATTGCCGTCGTCATCGTCGGCAAAGAAGGTCGCAAAGACCTGATCCGGCTGGGTGGTCGGCTGCAACAGGGTACGGCCGTAATGCCAGTTGCTGGCGGCGATGAACAGCCCCTGCTCATCACCGTAGGCGGCCTTCAACAGGACGTAGGCATCCCACTGGAATCCCAGGATTACCCGGCCCGCCGAATGGACCGACTGGCCCTGGACGTCGTCGGGATAGATCAGGTCATTGTCGGCGTTACGCAGACCGGAATCGCATTCGTCGAGATAGAAACCGCGACCGAGGGCCGCATCGTCGGTCATCAGGCAGGCCAGGATGTCGCTATTGCCTTCACCGAGTCCCTCGTCACCCTGCCAGCCCAGGATATGGTCCTGGACACCGTGACCGAACTCGTGGAATACCACGCCCTGGATCTCGCCGGTGTTGCCGTAGGTGGCGCTGGCGACACAGAAGTTGATGGTGCCGTCCCACCAGGCGTTGCCCGGGCAGTAGCCGTCGTTACGGCTGACGTAGGCGTTGATCCGCTGGTTGGAGTAACCGAAACCAGGGGCGAAGAGTTCGAAGAAATCGTGGACCTGGTTGACCGCGTCGAAGGTGTCACGCTCATCCTGCTGCGAATTGAGATCGTGGAACGACACCTGGAAGGGCTCGTCCGGCTGGGCGACGCCACTGAAAGCAGCCTCGGGGCCGGTGAAGTTGTTCATGTCGACGTAGGTGCCGTAGAGGTCGGCCGAGACCGTGATCGATCCGATGTTGCCGGGAATACTCCAGCTACCGTCGGCGTCGCTGATGGTCTGGCTGCCGCCGCCGTTGATCCGCAGGTAAGGTACGGTCTTGACGGTTGCGTCGTTGCAATAGGTGTCCTGCTGAACCAGCGATCCGGTGTCGCCACCATGGTCGAAGTGGATGTCATTGTAACGCCAGAGGATGCGGCCATCATGGGCATCCACGTGAGTCACCCAGATACCCAGAGGCTCGTTGGTACGTACCCGAATGCGATAGGCAAGATGGTATTCCATCTCCGTGGGCGAGGTGGGCACCGGCAGCACCAGCAATTCCGCCGCACCCTCGATGCGATCGCTCGCCATGTCGAAAGGCACGCCGTCGATGGCGATCTGCTCGGCCGAACCGACGGCCAAGCTGGGCGTCGGGTCCACATCGATGTCGCGATAGTAGTCGCTACCCATCAGCAGAAGGCGACCGTCGTCGGAGAACGCCACCAGGGTCTTGCCCTGCCAGACGTCCAGACCGTGATAGGTCTGCTGGAAGTGGCCGACCCACTTGCCCTGGGCGTGGGGCGTGGCGCGCAAACGTAGATTCTGTAGATCGGCCCGGAAGATGTCCGGGTTGTCAGCCATGACCTGGCGCGCCAAAGACTCGACCTGCTGGGCCGAACGCATACCCGCGGTCAGGGGCTGGCTGCCGCCGTAGACGTAGTGGGGCGTCCGGGTGTAGGGATTCTGGGAAAATACTTGCCAGTTTCCGCCGTACTTCTGATTCAAGGACTCGGTGGCCTGGCGGCCTTCGGCTGCGTACAGCAGACCGGGCTGGTCCTGGATCGCGAAGCGAGGCATTTCGACTTCATACATCTCGTTCTGGGCCACCGGCTGAATCGCCAGGACGGTCTGGGCGAAGACCGTCATTGCCACAAGCAGAACCAGGGCAGTGACACACCGTTGAATTCGCTGATTTTTCATTGAAACACTCTCCGTGACTGGGATTCAACAAGGATATCGTGAGCGGTAGGTGTCGGAGTCGAGATGATGCATAATCAAAATTGAGTCGCGACCCGACCGACGGCTCCATCGAGCTCCTTCCAGCAACTACCGGTACCAGCTGCTAATTGTAGCATAAAATGGTGTTCGAATAGTAGAGCGGTCTTGCCAAACGACCATTTATCCACCATATCCGCGTCGAGAACAGGACTGCAAACCCCTTGATTCAGGCTGTATGGCCGAGGTCCTGGAGCTGGTCGCGTAGGAGGCTCCGGGCCCGGTGCAGCCTCGAACGCACCGTGGATTCGGGTAGATTCACCGTCACGGCCATTTCGGCATATGACTGATCGAGGTAGTGGCGGAGCACCAGCAGAATGCGATACTCGTAGACCAACGACGCCAAAGCCCGGTGTACCTGCCCTGCCTCCTCTCCCTGCAACAATCGATCCTCGGGCGAGGGATCCCCTGC
>Ga0070729_10002498_pt1 | contig 23600 bp, 16 predicted proteins | sample tdDd472_FD_66725 | JGI IMG/M metagenome (GOLD analysis project Ga0070729, IMG submission 66725) | Marine sediment microbial communities from the Atlantic coast under amendment with organic carbon and nitrate - tdDd47.2 | ecosystem: Environmental > Aquatic > Marine > Coastal > Sediment | place... | reverse complement strand
CGATGCATGATCGACACCTCTTCCCAAGGCATGGCACTGGCTCCTCACCAACGAAAACCATGCCAAAAGTGTCAACCATGTCTCCGAACAACTGTCAGCTATCTCTCCGGTCCATACATCGCGCCGGCGCATGACGATCGGAGGGATCGAAGCGCCGATCAGCCCATCATGTGGCGGAAGGTGCCGATGTCGGCGGCCGGCTTGCCGAAGTGCCAGCCCTGGCCGTACATGACGCCGCATTCGAGGAGGAAATCGGCCAGTTCCTGGTCCTCGACCATCTCGGCGATGGTCTCGATGCCGGTCTCCTTGCAGAGCGTCGCCATGGAGGCGAGGAAGGCGCGGCCCTTTTCCGTGCGGTGCGCGCGCTGCACGACGGGCCCGTCGAACTTGACCACGTCGATTTCGAAGGAGTTCAGGTAGTCGAAGCTGGCCGCACCGGCGCCGAAATCGTCGAGCGCCACGTGGAAGCCGCGTTCGCGGAATTCCTGGATGTGGTTGTTGACCAGTTCGAAGTCGGTGATTTCGGCCGATTCGGTGATCTCCAGCGACAGCATGCGCGACAGGTTGGTGGCCCGGCGCAGAAGCTCGCGCAGATCGGTGACGAATTCCTTGCTGGCGATGGAGTGGCCGGAAACGTTGACCGCGATCGGCGGAATTCGCCGCCCGGTGACGCTCTCCTGGATCATGTCGACGGCCTTGCGCGCCACCGCCAGGTCGAACTCCGAAATGATGCCGATCTCCTCGGCCAGGGTGATCAATTCGTAGGGGGAGCCCTGGGCGCCGAAGGAGCCGCGGAACCGGGTCAGGGCCTCGACGTGATGCACCTTGCCGGTCTTGAGATCGCAGATGGGCATGTAATGCAGGTCGAAATCGCGAGTCTGGCAAATCTTGCGGAACGACTCGACCGATTCCATGGTTTCCCGCATCAGGGTCTGGAACTGGCCCGAAAGCGAGCCGTCGCCGACGCTCTTGCCCTCGCTGAAGCGGCGCATGGAGTAGGTGATGGCCTTCGCCATCTGTTCGTCGCTGAGCGCTTCCGGGTCCGCGTCGATGGTTTCGGTGCTCGACGTGATCTCCACGCCTTCCGGCGTGAGATCACGCGCGGCGGCCTCGATCCGGCGCTCGACCTCCGCGGCGTCGACGTCGCCCGAATGGATGAAGCTGAAGTGTTCGGCATCGATCCGCCCGGCGGAATCGCCGCCCAGCGATTGCGCGTTGAGCACGTCGCCGATGGCGGAGAGCAACTGCGTCTGGCCGTCCTCGTTCAGGCCTTCCTGGGCTTTCTCGAGGTTGTTGACCTTGACCATGGTCATCTTGGCTTCGCCGCCGGCCTGGTGCACGGCGCGGATGCGGTCGGCGGCCATGTCCTTGTAGGCGTCGGCGCTGAGCACGCCCGATTGCTCGTCGCGGTCGGCGTCGCGGCGCCGGGGCTGGGCCTTCTTGTGCGGCGCCACTTTGACGGCGAGGAACAGGTGATTGTTGAAATCCGGGACCCGGTAGCCGGCCAGCGTCGCTTCCGGGGTCTTGCCGTTGGCCAGGGACAGGCGCACGCCGATGTCGTCGATGCGGCTGTCGGCACGGACGGCCATGGCGAACATCTCGGACACCATCGGGCGGTCGCGTTCGTCGATGATGTCGAGGAACGGCGTGCCCGATAGTTCGCCGGCGGTTTTGCCCAGCAGTTCCGGCGTGGTGCCGGCGGAAAAGACGATGTTCTCGGCGTTGTCGATCTCAAACAGGATATCGGCGCGGCAAAACGAAAGCGCGACGAAACGCTGCGTCAACACCGCCGCGTCCCGGCCGGGAGATCGCGCGGGAGGGGTGTCGTTGCCAACCGGTGTTTCGACTTCGCCCATGTATTCTTCAGTTTCCAATGACCGGATGACCGGAGTACCTTTGTATTCCGTTTAGCATAGGGTCAAATATATCCTATTTCAGATAACGGTCCATCACCGTGATTTCCAGGCGTTTGTTGACGCCGCCGGTGACCAGGGTTCGCGTTGGTTCGCGTTGATCCCGCCGCAGCCTATGCCAGCGTCACAAGAAAGTCATTCGATTCAGCCGCGAGAACGTTAACGGAACGGCGCCCCGGTCATTGGTCGTGTTCCGGCAGTTTCTGGCGCATGGTGACGAATTCCTCCGCCGCCGTCGGATGGATGCCGATGGTGGAATCGAATTGCGCCTTGGTGGCGCCGCACTTGAGCGCCACGGCGAACCCCTGGACGATTTCCGGCGCGTCGGCGCCGACCATGTGCAGGCCCAGCACCCGGTCGCTCTTGCGGTCGACGACAAGCTTCATCATCGCGTGTTCGTCGCGGCCCGATAGCGTGTGCAGCATGGGCTTGAACCGGGACATGTAAATGTCGACGGCGTGGTCCTGGCGGGCCTCGTCCTCGGTCAGGCCGACGGAGCCCACCGGCGGGTGGCTGAACACGGCGGACGGGATGTTGCGGTAATCGACCGAAACCGGCGCGCCGCCATAGAGCGTCGCGGTGACCGCCATGCCTTCGGCCAGGGCCACCGGGGTCAGGGCGACGCGGTCGGTGGCATCGCCGATTGCGTAGATGCTGTCGACGCTGGTCTTGGAAAACGCGTCCACCTGGATGGCGCCGTTGCGGCCCAGCCCGACCCCGGCTTCCGCAAGCCCCAGGCCGGCGGTGTTGGGATGGCGGCCGGTGGCGTACATGACCAGGTCGGCCTCCATCATTTCCGAGTTGTCCAGGTGCAGCGAGTAGCCGCCGCCGGCCAGGGGCTCGATGGAGTTGATGTGGTTCTCGCAGTGAACGTGGATACCCTTGGCCAGCATCTCGTCGTGCAGCATATTCCGGACCGCATTGTCGAAACCGCGCAGGATGTTGTCGGCGCGCACCACCAGGTGGGTGTCCGAGCCGAGCGCATTGAAGATGCCGGCGAACTCGACCGCGATATATCCGCCGCCGACGATGACCACCCGACCCGGCAGTTCGGCCAGATCGAGCGCCTCGTTCGACGTGATGGCGTGCTCGATGCCGGGAATGTCGGGCATGAACGGCCAGCCGCCGGTGGCCACCAAGATGTGCTCGGCGGTCATGGCGCGGCCGTCGACCTCGACCGTGTGCGCATCCGCGACCTTGCCGGTGCCGTTGATTTCCTCGACCCCCGATTCGCGCAGGATCCGGTGATAGACCCCTTCCAGCCGGTCCAGCTCGGCGCTCTTGGCGGCGATCAGTTTCGACCAATCGAAACTGGGCGCGAGATCGCCCCAGCCGTAACCGAGCGCGTCCTCGAAGGCTTCGGCGAAGTGCGCGCCGTAGACCAGCAGTTTCTTCGGCACGCAGCCGCGCATGACGCAGGTGCCGCCGACGCGGCTGTTCTCGATCACGGCGACGCGTTTGCCGTAGTTGGCGGCGGCGAAGCGGGACGCGCGGACGCCGCCGGAACCGGCGCCGATGACGATCAGGTCGTAGTCGTAGCGGGGCATGTGTTGCCGTCTCCCCTGGGCAAAAGCGATGATTGGAACGTTCCGAGAGGCGCCGGTATAATGGCAGCCGACCGAAGCGTCCACAACCGAGTGGCATAACAGGGACCCCAGCCATGCGCTCCAACCTTACGCCTTCCCATGGTTTCTCCATCTCCCGGCGCCGCCTGCTCGGCGCCTCGGCGGCGGGCCTCGGCCTCGCGGTGCTGCCGGCCCTGCCGGCGCGCGCCGAGGCGCGGGCCTATTCGCTGGCGCCCGGGCCGGCGCGGGTCAAGCTGCTGGCCGACCCCAAGGCGCAGGCGGCCGACGTCTGGGCGTTTTCCGGGAGCGTGCCGGGCCCGGTGGTGCGCGCGCGCCAGGGCGAGCGCCTGAGCATCCGGCTCGGAAACGGCCTCGACCGGGCGACGACCCTGCACTGCCACGGCCTGCGGCTGCCGAACGGCATGGACGGCGTGCCGGAGTTGACCCAGGCGCCGGTGGACCCCGGCGGCTCCTTCGTCTACGAATTCGACCTGCCCGATGCCGGCACCTATTGGTACCACCCCCACACCCAAACCAGCGAGCAGGTGGGGCGCGGTCTTTATGGCGCGCTGATCGTCGAGGAAAAACAGCCGCCGAAAGTCGACCGGGAGCTCGTCTGGGTGATGGACGACTGGCGCGTCGACGACGCCGGCGCGCTCACCGGCGAGTTCAACCATCCCCACGACATCAGCCACGGCGGCCGCATCGGCAACCTGATCACGGTCAACGGCGCCGAGTTGGATGACGTGCCGGTGCGGGCCGGCGAACGCATCCGGCTGCGCCTGATCAACGCCGCCAACGGCCGTGTCTTCGGGCTCGGGTTCGAAGGTCTCGACCCGCAAGTCATCGCCATCGATGGCCATCCCGTGGCGCCGCACGCGCCGGAAGGCGGCCGCGTGGTAATGGGCCCGGGCCAACGCCGCGACCTGATCGTCGACATGGCCGGCAAGCCCGGTGACCGGCTGGCCGTGGTCGACGACTATTTCGAACGCCTCGCCTATACCTTCGCCACCTTCGTCCATGAGCCGGGATCGGCCCTGCGCTCGTCGCCGCTCGACGCGCCGATGGCGCTGGCCGCCAATCCGTTGCCCGAGCCGGACCTCGCGGCGGCGGTCGCCAGCGACATCGTCATCGAGGGCGGCGCCATGGGCGGGCTCCGCCAAGCCATGTACCAGGGCGAGAAGCTGAGCCTCATGGATCTCTGGCGCCGGCACCGCAAGGTCTGGGTGTTGAACGGCGTCGCGTCCAGCGGCTTTACCGAAGATCCCATGTTCAAGCTCCAGCGCGGGCGCAGCTACCGCTGGCGGCTCAAGAACGATACCGCCTGGGACCATCCCATGCATTTGCACGGCCATGCGTTCCGCATTCTCACGCGTAACGGCAAGCCGGCGGCGCATCGGTCCTGGTCCGACACCGTGCTGTTGCATGCCGACGACGAGGTGGAGATCGCCTTCGTTGCCGACAACCCGGGCAAGTGGCTGTTTCATTGCCACGTCCTCGAACATCATTTCGGCGGCATGGGGACGGTGGTGGACGTGGCATGAACAGGAAGGAACGGCGCCGCCAAAAAACTACCGGCGCGCGGGATGCCCAATCATATCGGCAACGATTAAGCCAAGCGTTCGATTTCCAAAAGACCGGCAAGTTCCGCAAGGCAGAACGGATTTACAAAGAGCTGCTCAAGGAAAATCCGCGCGATCCCGATGCTTTGCACCTTTCGGGCATGCTCGCCTTCCAAACCGGTGATTCCGCCGGTGCCGTGCGTGCGATCGGCAAGTCGCTTGGGCAACGTCCGGACAATGCAGATGCGCACAACAACCTCGGCCTGGCATTGCAAGCCGAGGGTCAGTTCGAAGCCGCCGAATCGCATTTTCGCGAGGCTCTGCAATTGCGGCCCAGCTTTGCAGACGCGCTCAATAATTTGGGCAACTCACTTCTGGAACAAGACCGTCTCGATGACGCCAAGGACTGCTTTCTCCAGGCCATAGAGCAACATCCGCATTTTCCCGAAGCGAATGTAAACCTCGCCATCGTCTACGAACGAGAGGGTCGTCTCGTCGATTCGGCGGAAACCTATCGCCGTATTGTTTCCGAGTTGCCGGATTTCTTCGATGCCTGGTTGAACCTGGGAAATACCCTGCTCCAGCTGAAAGACTTCGATGCGGCGGTCCACGCACTGATGACCGCCGTTGGAATTCGGCCAAACAGTGCCGAAGCGCATGCCAACCTCGGTATCGCGTACAAGGAAGTTGCGGATTGGCGTCTCGCCGAGAGGCACATCAAAAGCGCGCTTGCCTTGGAGCCGAATTTCGCCATGGCGCTCTACAATCTGGGCAACGTCTATTATGAACAGGGCATGCTCGAGAAAGCGCTTGAGTCATACGAAGAATCCCTCGCCATCGAACCCGATTCTGCGGTCGTTCGCCGCAGCCTCGGCGATGCTCAACTCTTGTCCGGCGATTTTTCCTCCGGCTGGGCGAACTATGCCTGGCGACTGAAGATGGATACGGCCTTGTCCGCCGCGAACCAGCCCGATTGCCCAGAGTGGGAAGGGCAGGCCCTGGCCGGCAAACGCTTGTTTTTATTGGCAGAACAGGGCGTGGGGGACCAGATTCTCTATGCGAGCATGATCCCGGATCTGGTCAGGCAGGGCGCCGATGTCGTATTGGCCTGCGAAAGGCGCTTGGTCCCGCTATTCGCTCGCTCGTTTCCGGCGATCCAGGCGATCGGCGTCGAACAATCGGGCTCGGTTTCAGGTTTCGATTTCAGATCAAATCTTGGAAATCTGGGCAAGTGGCTGCGCACAACGGAGGCCGCGTTTCCCTCTGTTGGGGGATATTTGACCGCGGACCCGGGCCAACGGAAGCGCCTTCGAGATGCTTACTTGGAGCGGGGCAATGCCGTCTTGGTCGGCATTGCGTGGCACAGCAGCAGCCCGGCATATGGGCGAAAATCGATGAAGCTGGACGAGCTTCGGCCTGTCGTGCAGATGCCGGGTGTCACTTTTGTCGATTTCCAGTACGGCGACACGACGGCGGAACGTTCGGCCTTCAGCGCGGAAACCGGCCTGGAACTGCTGCACGACAAGGAGGTCGATCAACTCAAGGACATGGACCTGTTCGCGGCGCAGGTCGCGGCCATGGATTTCGTGGTGACGATTTCCAACACGACTGCACATATGGCGGGGGCGCTCGGCGTGCCAACACTGCTGATGCTCGATCCAGTGCCGATCTGGTATTGGATGGCGGATCGCAGCGACAGCCCCTGGTATCCCTCATTGCGGTTGTTTCGCCAGTCGTCCGGCGGAGGATGGGGAGGCGTGGTCGATCAGGTGCGCGGGGTTCTCATCGCGGAGACGAATCCATGAGCGGGCCGAGACGGCATCGAAAAAGTAAACACGCTAAGAAAAAGACCGCGACGCGCGGTGGCGGCGCGCAGCCGCTGTTGCCGGCGCTGAAGGCGCTGCGTGCCGGCGATAGCGTTGGCGCGTTCGAGCAGGCATTTAAGTTATTTGCCAAAAGTCGAAACCCTCAAGCGGCCCAATTGGCAATGCAAGCGGCGGTCAACATGGTTGATATCGGCGCAAGCATCGAGGCGTCACGCAGTTTGGCGGAAATTGCGACCGACGATGCCGACATTCAAAACGACCACGGTGCCTTGTTGTGCAGGGCCAACCGATTCGCCGACGCCGAGCCGGTGTTCCGGCGCGCGCTCGAACTGTTGCCCGGCGACGGCATGACATGGTTCAACCTGGGCCAGTCGCTGGCCGGCCAGGACCGGTTTGCCGATGCCGAAGCGGCGTTCCGCGAAGCCGTCGCGGTCATGCCGGACAACCCCCAGGCGCACGCATCGCTGGGGACGGCGCTCGACGCCCAGGAACGATGGCTCGACGCGCTCGCCTGCTATCGGCGGGCGCGCGATTTGGAGCCCGGCGTGCGGCGATTCCGCGATCAGTTGGAGGCGTCCCTGAAGACCTGCGGCATCGGCTACGGTGAGCGCGAGCGCATGTACCTGGCCGACCTGGTCAACGATCCGGGCGATTTTGCCGCTGCAATGCAATTGGCTTGCGTCTACCGCGATACCGAACGGCTCGATCAAGGCCTGGCGGTCATCGCGAAGTGGCTGCCCAAGGAGACGGAACTCGCCCAGGCGGACCGCGCGCAATTGCGCGAGGTTTTGTCGGAGTTGCAGTTCCTCGGTGGCGACTTCAAATCCGCCTGGCCCAACTATCACTGGCGCTTGCGCCGGCGCCGGCGCTGGGGCGGCGAGCCGGTGCAGCCCGAATGGCAAGGCGAAGGCCTGCGCGGCAAGTCGATCCTGGTCTATGCCGAGCAGGGGATCGGCGACCAGGTCATGTTCATGGCGATGCTGCGCGATTTGTGTGCGACCGGCGCACACATTGTATTGGAATGCGACCCTCGGCTGGTGCCGCTGTTTCGCCGCTCGTTCCCGGACGTCGGTTGCGTTCCGGTGGAGAACCCGCCCGCTCCGGAAACCCTCGATCCCGCGATCGATTATCATTTGGCGATGGGTAGCCTGGGGTGTTGGCTATGGGACGATTTCACCGGCCGAGAGCGCGGCCCCTACCTGACGGCGGACCCCGAGATGACCGCAGCGCTTCGCCAGCGCTATCGGCAGGGCGGCGACGATCGGTTGATCGGTATCGTCTGGAAAAGCCCGCGCGGCGTCGACGCCGGCATCAAATCCTTCGCGCTCGACGAGTTGGACCCGGTTCTGACCCTAGCCGGAACCCGTTTCGTCGATCTGCAATACGGCGAAACGGCGGCCGAACGGGCCGCCATGGAAGAGCGCCTGGGCTCTGGCATGGTTCACGACCCGAGCATCGACCAGATGGCGGACCTGGATGGTTTTGCCGCGCAGATCGCCGCCATGGACGCGGTGCTGGCGGTGTCCGGATCGGCGGCGCACATGGCGGGCGCGCTCGGGGTTCCGACGATCGTGCTGTTGTCGCCGGCGCCGCAATGGAAATGGGGCGGCGAGGGCGAGCATACCGTTTGGTATCCGAGCGTTACCTTGCTGCGCCGGGGCATCGACGCCAGCCGCGCCGACCAGGCGCAAAGGGCCCGGAATTTGATTGAGCGCCTGTGATCGCCGCCGGCGTTGTTGCGAATGAGAATCTGTTGCATTTAAGACACAGGCCTCGGGGAAAATCTCCGGGCCGGTCGAAAAATGCTTCTCTCTCCGACGGTGCCACCTAGTATCGCTGTCACTGCCACCGGCGGAATTCCTCCGCCACTTACACTGCCATGGATGAGACGGACACCCGCAGCCCCTACGGGAAGGGGACGGGCCTAACTTTTCGCCCTGCCCGGATCGGTATCCATGCCGGATGCCGGCCAGGAGGGGTGAGCAAAAAATCATGGAGAGACCAAAGTGGAACTCAAATCCCTTCTTAAAATGACGGTGGCGGCGGGTGCCTTGTTGGCCCTGGCGCAGCCGGTGGGCGCCCAGGCCGGTGGCAAGGTCGGCGCCAACAACAGCAAAGTTGACGTCACCCTCGGCGGCCGGGTGCACCGCAGCCTGTCCTACGTGGACGACGGCACGCACGAACAGATCTTTCAGGGTTCCGGCATTTCGTCGAACTCGGAGATCTGGCTTACGGCAGAAGGCAAGCTGACCGAATCCGTCTCCATGGGCGCCTATATGCGTTGGGATGTGCCGAAAAGAGACGCCGGCTACTCTTTCGGCTCGACCACGGGTGCGGCGGTTTCGACCGATGCAGCCAACGCGGCGAAGTACGAGTACATCTACTTCAAGAGCGCTTCCATGGGCACCCTCTCCATGGGCCAGATCGAGCCGGCCGGTAACGGTGTCCCGGCAACGCATTTCGGCGGCCAGGCCGGCGACGAAGGCGCGGCGGCCTCGGATACCGACATTACCGTCTCCGGCGGCGGCTTTTCCGGCAGCGAGGTCGCGGACTTCATCGCGATCATCGATCCGGGCGTCGACGCCAACCGCGTGCGTTACGACTCGCCCTCTTTCTCCGGCTTCTCGCTCGGCGCCGACGTGGAGCAGGGCGGCGGCGGCAGTGTCGCGCTGAACTACTCGGGCACCATCGGCGGCCTCGAGTTGGCTGCCGGCGTCACCTACGAAGCCGATGGCGGCGGTGACGACATCCAGGGCGGTTCGGTTGCCGTGAAGCATTCCAGCGGCCTGCATCTGGCGCTCAACTACGCCAAGAACAGCGTCGAGGGCACCGCCGCCGATCCCGAATGGTGGCGCCTGGTTGGCGGCTACGAGGCCAACTTGAACAGCCTCGGCCCGACCAATTTCACCTTGGTCTACGCGGAAATGGAAGATTTGACCGCCAAGGGCAACCAAGGCGAGACGGTTCAGATCTCCATCTCCCAAAGCCTCGATGCCGTCGGCGGCTCGGTGACGTTGCAGTATGACAACTACTCGTTCTCCAACGCCGCCGCCACCAACTTCCAGGGCGTCGACGTGGTCGTCCTCGAAACGGCGTTCAATTTCTAAGATTAATCAAGCGCCTAGAACGATTCAGAGCCGGGGCCTTTGCGGCCCGGTATTTTTTTGGTAATAATGCTATAAAAATAAGCAATAAAAATATGTTGCAAAAATAACACGCAGTGATGAAAAATTTTGCATTCATGGCGAGATTTGATTTTCCCGCCGGTGGGAAGCCCTAACATCAATACTAATGACAGCAACCTCGGAAGGGCGGGCGGGACCAGAATGCCTGCGGCCCGCGATTCCCCTTCCGGTTTCCGGTGGCCGACAAGGAGCCGCGGGAATCAAATCAAGGAGAAAAGCAAAGTGGAACTCAAATCCCTTCTTAAAATGACGGTGGCGGCGGGTGCCTTGTTGGCCCTGGTGCAGCCGACCGGCGCCCAGGCCGGTGGCAAGGTCAGCGCCAACAACGGTAAGGTCGACGTCACCCTCGGCGGCCGGGTGCACCGCAGCCTCGCCTACGTGGACGACGGCAAGCATGACCAAATTTTCCACGGTTCCGGCATTTCGTCGAACTCGGAGATCTGGCTGACGGCCGAAGGCAAGCTGGCCGAATCCGTCTCCATGGGCGCCTATATGCGTTGGGATGTGCCCAAAAACGACGCGAGCTACTCTTTCGGTTCGACCACGGGTGCTGCGGCTTCGACCGATGCGACCAACACCCTGCATAAGTACGAGTACATCTACTTCAAGAGCGCTTCCATGGGTACGCTCTCCATGGGTGCCATCGAGCCGGGTGCCGATGGCGTCATGGAAACCAACTTCGGCGGCCTCGCCGGCGACGAAGGCGCGGCGGCTTCCGCCACCGACATCACCGTCTCCGGTGGCGCCTTCTCGGGCAGCGAAGTCTCCGATTTCGTCGGCACCATCGATCCGGGCATCGACGCCAACCGTATCCGTTACGACTCGCCCTCTTTCTCCGGTTTCTCGCTCAGCGGCGACTTGGAGCAGGGCGGTGGCGGCTCCGTTGCCGTTATGTATTCAGGCACCATCGCCGGCTTGCAGGTTGCGGCCGGCCTCGGTTATGAAGCGGACGGCGGGGGCGATTCCATCCAGGGCGGCGCGATTGCCGTCAAGCATGCCAGCGGTCTGCATCTGGCATTCGATTACGGTGAGAACAAAGTCGAAGGCACCGCTGCCGATCCGGAATGGTGGCGTCTGATTGGCGGGTACGACGCCAAGCTCAACAGCCTCGGCAACACCAACTTCACGCTTTCCTATTCCGAGAAGGAAGACGCGACGACCGTGGGCAACCAGGGCGAAACCATTCAGATCGCCATTACCCAAAGCCTCGACGCGGTCGGCGGTTCGGTGACGTTGCAGTATGACAACTACTCGTTCTCCAATGCCGCCGCCACCAACTTCCAGGACGTCGATGTCGTGGTGTTGGAAACGGCGTTCAATTTCTAAGCCCGATCGCCTGAAGCTCACCGGCATCGAGCCGGAACTCGGACCGGGGCCCGCGAGGGCCCCGGTTTTTCTTTGGACCCACCATGAATGGTACAGAGAGGGGGGTGGGATGATGGCCGACCGGCATTCCCCGGGCACTGTGACGCAAATGCGGCGTGTGGCAAAAATACAACATTGGCGTTTGAAATTCCCGCAAGTCGGTGATTTTCCTTCAATGACGGCGCGAAACCCTTAAGATCGCCGATGTCGAAAGGGGATCTCGGCATCCGGATGGTTGGTACCTCGGGCTGAACTTTTCGATTTTTAAACGGGTTAACCCAACCCATTAGGTTAATAAACACTAAGGAGAGACCAAAGTGGAAATCAAAACCGTTCTCAAAGCTTCGGTTGCCGCGGGCGCGCTTCTCGCCCTCGCTGCTCCGATGGACGCGGTTGCTGGCGGCAGCGTCAACGCCGCCAACAGCAAAGTCGACGTCACCCTGGGTGGCCGTGTGCACCGTTCCATTCACTACATCGATGACGGCAAGCATGACCAAATCTTCCAGGGCTCCGGCATTTCGTCGAACTCGGAAATCTGGCTGACCGCCGAAGGCAAGCTGACCGAATCCGTTTCGATGGGCGCCTACCTGCGTTGGGATATGCCCAAAAACGATGCCACCCATTCTTTCGGCTCGACCGATGGCGCCGCGGCTTCGACCGATGCGACTGGCACCCTCGCGAAGTATGAGTACGTCTACTTCAAGAGCGCTTCCATGGGCACGCTCTCGATGGGTGCCATCGAGCCCGCCGGTGACGGCGCGATCGATACCCACAACGGCTCGTTCGCCGGCGACGCCCAGGCCTACCTGAGCGGTGTCGACATCACCGTCTCCGGCGGCGGCTTCTCGGGCACCGAAGCCACTTCCATCATCGGCAAGGTCGATCCCGGCCTCGACGCCAACCGCGTCCGTTATGACTCGCCTTCGTTCTCCGGCTTCTCGGTCGGCGGCGACGTCGAGCAGGGTGGCGGCGGCTCCGTTGCCGTGAAGTACTCGGGCACCATCGCCGGCCTCGCCGTTGGCGTTGCGGGCACCTACGAAGCCGATGGCGGTGGAACCAGCATCAAGGGCGGTTCCATCAAGCTGAAGCACTCCACCGGCATCCACGCTGCCGTCAACTACGGGAAGCAAAACGTCGAAAACTCCACGGCCGATCCGGAATATTGGCGTGTTGTTGCCGGCTACGATGCCAAGATGAACAGCTTGGGTAACACCAACATCAGCTTGTATTGGGAGCAGACCGAAGACAAGACAACGAAGGGCAACAAGGGCGAAGCCATGGGTATCGGCATCGGCCAGAAGCTCGACGCTGTCGGTGGTAACATCCAGTTGGATTACATGACCTTCGACTTCAGCGATGCTGCCAGCACCACCTACCAGGACATCGACGTTGTCCTGCTGGAAACCTCCTTCAACTTCTAAGTTGAAGATCCAGATTGCCTGACGGATTTTCCGTCCGGCGATAGGGGGCCGGGGCTCGAGAGAGCCCCGGCCTTCCTTTTGGGGCCTGTTTCATCTAAAACGGCCCTGACGGTTCGCACGCCCGTGCAACCGACATCCGACAGGCCGACGCATGAACCGATCGCAGCGCCGCAGGCAACATACATCGACCAGGGGAAATCGCGGCCCTGCCGCCGAGCGGGCCGCACTGGCCATGAACGCGCGCAATTGGCCGGACGCCATCCGTGCCTATCGCGAGGTCTTGCGTGCCGACCCCGACAATGCCGTGGCCTGGGCGAACCTGGGCGGTGCCTATATCGAAACCGGCGATGCCGCCAAGGCCGAGGAGGCGCTCGACAAGGCGCTACGCCTGGCGCCCGATTCAATCCCGGTGTTGGGCAACATGGCGAACCTCAAAAAACAGACCGGCGACAGCGCCGGCGCCGAGCAGTGCTACCGGGAAATTCTGGCGCGAGAACCGTCATCGGCGCGAGCCTGGCAGGAAATGGCTCAGGTCAAGCGTTTTGCCGCCGGCGATCCCGACATCGAGGCCATGCGGCGGTTGCATCAGGCCGGCACCCAGGGCGATGAAGGCCGCATGCACATCGCCTATGCGCTCGGCAAGGCGCTGGAAGACGCGGGCGACTACGACGCCGCCTTTCCCTACGTCGCCGAAGCCAACGGCCTGAAGCGAAAAACGATCCGGTTCGACATCGACGCGCATCGCGCGGCGATGGACGAACTGATGCGCGTGTTCGATGCCGCCATGCTCGCGCGCGCCGGCGGGGCGGGTTTTGACGATGAGCGACCGGTGTTCGTGCTCGGCATGCCGCGGTCCGGAACCACGCTGGTCGAGCAGATTCTCGCCAGTCACCCTGCGGTGTACGGTGCCGGAGAGTTGGAATCGATGAGCGAGGCGGCCGCCAGGCACATCTCCGGCTTTCCGGCGGGAGCGGGATTGCTCGCGCCGGCCGGTTTCAAGGCCATCGGGCGTGACTATGTCCGTGCGCTGGTCCGCGACGCCGGCAAGGCGCAGCGGGTGACCGACAAGATGCCCCGCAATTTCCTGTTCATCGGGGTAATTGCGCTCGCCTTGCCGAAAGCACGCATCATCCATTGCCGCCGTTCGCCCATGGACACCTGCCTGTCCGCCTTTACCCTGCATTTCCCGCGCGGCCAGGAATTCAGTTACGACCTCGCGGAACTCGGCACCTACTACCGGCTTTACCGGCGGCTGATGGATCATTGGCACCGGGTCCTGCCGGGGCGAATTCTTGATGTCGCCTACGAGGACGTGGTTGCCGAGCCGGAGCGCAAGGCCCGGGAACTGATCGAACACTGCGGTCTTGAGTGGGACGATGCCTGCCTGGATTTCCATCGCACCAAACGCCAGGTGATGACGGCCAGCGCCACGCAGGTGCGCGAACCCGTGCACCGGCGATCGGTCGCACGCTGGCGCCGTTTCGAGCGCCATTTGGCACCGCTCAGGGAAGCCCTGGGAAGCTACGCCGACGACTAACGGGACAATTCGGCCTGCCCGGCGCGCTCAGCTTTTGGACAACTGGTCGCAACGCAGCATGGCGTCCTTTTCGGCGAACCATTCCTCGGCGTAGTCGGTGTCGTGGTAGTCGTCGAAATAGGGGCCGCCGATGGTGTAGTGCAGGTTGGCGACCTGGTCGACCGGCAGGCTTTCGTCGTAGCCGACCAGCAGGTTCCATTGGTGCGGGATCTCGCCGATCAGGTTGTCATCGCCGAGCCAGTTGAACCGGTGCAGATCGAGACCCGAAGCGGTGTTGACGTATTCGGGGGTCAAGGCCTGGCACTTGGCGCAGTTGAACAGCATGACGCTCGACCAGTTCTTTTTCTCGTACCGGGTCTGGGGGGCGCCCAGGAACTTGGTTTCCTCTTCCGGGACATGGTCGTGTTTGACGCACATGACGGCGTATTTATCGTCCCTCAGCGCCCACAGCTTGGCGATGTCGTCGAGCACCAGCATGTCGCAGTCCATGAACAGGGCCCAGCCCTCGAACCCGCAGAGATGGGGTGTCAGGAACCGGGAAAAGGAAAAATCGGTGGATTGCAGCGGATTGCGTTCGCGCGTCATCAACCCGTCCAACTGCGACAGCATCAAGGGCGCGATGGTGACGGGTTCCGATGCGCGCGCGTGAATGGAATGGGAAAGTACGTGGTAGGCGACCGTCTCGCGGGGGTCGAAGCCGATGAAAATCCGGATCATGTCCTCAAACCTGAAATTGGCGGGTGTTTGCTGCAGGTCCCCATATTAGTCAGGCGATCGGGCAAACACACGCTGAAACCCGCACCGTCTAACCGTCGCTCCATTTGCCTCGGTGCATGACGGTGACGATGGAGGTTCGCCCGTCCGCATCCTTCCGCGGCACGTCATAAGCGGCGAAGAACCGGAGGCCGGGTGTACGTTTAACCCGCTCGCCGAACAAGGTGGACCACCAATCAGGGGATTCCAACGTGCAATGCGCGTTCTCACCGTTTGGCAGGGTTTTGCTGGCCGGATAGCAGGCAACGTTCAGGTAAACGAACTCCCTGGCGTAGCCGAAAATCTCGTCGAGAATCCAAGGAATGTCGTCCTTTGGGCAATGCTCCAGGACATCGGTGGTGACAACGCCGTCGAAGGCGCCTTCGGGAAGCATGCTAAACGGCTCGTATCCCGGGTCGAAACAGGTTACCGATTCGACGTTCCAAAAGGATTGGATATCCTTGAATTTTTGGCCGCCCGGCAGCTCGATATCCTTTGGCTGATATTGGGTTCCCTTGCCAGACCCGTAGTCGAGGATCGTCCGTGCGCCGAGAATGTTGATGATCTGCTGAATATTGCCGGCGTGCTTGGGCAGGCTGCGGCCATCGAAGGTTTGCTCTGCCGGAATGCCTTGGTCGCGTGCACCCTTTTCGTGCATTTCGCGGTAGTAGCCCAGGAGTTCGACGTAGCGGGGGCTCGGCTTGTCTCGCGAATATTCGCTCATGTCTGTCTCTCTGAAGTTGCCGGACGAGTGTAAAGGCTCCCATTCCTGGCGACCAGTTTAGATGCTGTTCTTTTCTGTTTTCTTCCGCGGGTCCGGCTGGGATTCCTGCTCGTACTTCTTCAGCAACTCGTCGAAAAAGCGTTTGGTTTTTCGCGCTTGTTCCTCGAGCCACGGCTTGGCCTTTTCATAGGCGACGCCGGCATCGCAGGCGGCATAGAGCCCCGAGCACTTGGCCACGCAGGGCGCGCGGCTCCCCGCATCGTCTTTGAAATCGGTATTGCAGCGGGCCTGGCATTGGTCGAATTCATGCCCGCACTGATCAATCTTGTTGTCTGCTCCCGTGGCTGGTGCAGCGACGGTAACGAGGATGACCAGTGCGATTATCTGCATAGTCCCTTGCCAATTCCACATATCAATCACTCCATTGACTTGTTTCCAGAACAGCCGATCTATTGAATTCCGCCACATTCCATTGATAATTCATTATGCTGGAGAGTGTCGAAGAACTTTGTGCCCTATGTGTGACCATGGTTTCCGGCTTTAAAGGCGCAACGGAGCCTTCGCAGAGGCTTCGAGAGCCGGCATTTTCGGCGAATTCCAGACCTTCGGGAACGATGAGACGACGATGAGTAGAGCTGAGAAGCGACGACAAAGTAAGCTGGCAAAAAAGGCATCTGCAAAATCTTCGAGGGTCTCGCATAGTGGCGGATTCAACGACGCCATGCAATTGGCCCTACAGCATCATCGGGCGGGCCGGTTTTCGGATGCCGAGCGGATGTACCACGAAATCCTGCGCACTTCTTCGAATGAACCGGACGTATGCAATCTGCTGGGTGTTCTTTACGGACAGGTGGGGAGAGGTGATCAAGCCATTGAGATGATCTCGAAGGCGATCTCAATTGATCCCCAACTTGCGGATGCGCACTATAATCTTGGCATTGCTCTTCAGCAGGCGGGTCGCCTCCAAGATGCGGCGGATAGTTTTCAAAGAACCCTGGAACTCAAACCCGACCATACGGCAGCGGCCAACAATCTCGGCACCGCGCTGATGAGCCTCGAGCGCTGGGCGGAAGCGGAGTCCTGTTACCGCAAGCTTCTCTCGATCCGCCCCAATTATGCCGAGACTCACTATAACCTCGGACTTGCCTTGAGAGAGCAGGGGCACCTTGAAGACGCGCAAGCGAGTTTCAGTTCCGCTTTGCGGTTAAATCCCGACTATGCCGAAGCGCAGAACAATCTGGGTAACGTCCTGAAGGAGCAGGGCGATCTCGAGGGCGCCGAGCAGTGTTATCGCGGCGTCATCGCCAAACGGCCGAACCATGTCGACGCGTGTTACAACCTTGGCATAGCCCTGGCCGAGATGGAGCGGCCCGAGGCGGCGATCGAATGCTATCGGCACGCACTGCGCCTGAGGCCGGATGATGCGGAGGTGTACCGAGATCTCGGTGTGGTGTTCAAATCGATCGGAAACATGAATGAAGCCCTGGAATGTTTCCAAAAGGCGCTGGCTTTAAAACCCGATTTTACCGTGATCCATACAGATATGGCTGGCGTCTACCGCGAATCCGGCAAGCTGGACGATGCCGTTGCAAGCCATCGGCGGGTCGTCGAGGAAAATCCAGACGACGCCGGCGGGTTCAGCAATTTGGGCACGGCATTAGTCGAAATCGGCGAACTGGATGAGGGGGTCGCGTGTTACGCGCAGGCCCTTGCGATTGATCCGGACCTCACCGAAGCGCATAGCAATCTCCTGTTCGCCGAGCTTTATCGGCCCGGGCATACCCACGAAACCGTTGCCCGGCTGCATGCGAAATGGGATGACGCCTTTGGCGCTAAGCGCCGAGTCACTGGGCCTGAGCACCCAAATTCCGCCATTCCTGACAAACGCCTGCGTATCGGGTGGGTATCGCCCAACTTTGGCCGGCACCCGGTCGGGTACTTCATTATTCCGGTGCTGGAAAACCTTCCGAAATCGAAATTCGAGATGTTTGCCTACAATGATCGCAAGACCGACGACCTGACCGAGCGGATCAAGGCAACCATGGATGTCTGGCGGGATGTTCGGGGCATTCCCGACGATGAACTGACGGAGACGATCCGCGCGGACGAGATCGATATCCTCATCGATCTCGCTGGCCATACGGGGACGAACCGGATGCCGGTATTTGCACGCAAGCCGGCACCCGTGCAGGTCGCCTGGGCCGGCTACGCGGCCACAACGGGCCTATCCGCAATCGACTATCTGATTTCCGATCGCTACTCGACCCGAGCGGAAGAAGAGAAATTCTACAGCGAAACCGTCGTTCGAATGCCGGATGGCTGGCTTTGTTATGAGCCTCCCCAGTATGCGCCGGATGTCGGGCCGCTACCGTGCCTCGAGACCGGTTTCGTCACCTTTGGAAGTTTCAGCAACCCGGTCAAGATCAACGACGCCGTGGTTGCATTATGGGCCGATATCCTTGCAGAAATTCCGAATTCCACGTTGATGCTGAAATATCGGGGAATGACTTCGGCAACCAATCGTCAAAGAATTTCCTCGAGCCTTGCCAGCCGGGGGATCGATGCCGCCCGTTTGATCCTTGAGGATCAGGCGAAACATAGCGACTTTTTGGCCAGCTACAATCGGGTCGATGTCGCGCTCGATCCATTTCCCTACTCGGGCGGCCTGACCACGCTCGAGGCGTTATGGATGGGCGTGCCGGTGATCACCATGCCCGGCGAAACGTTCGCCAGCCGCCATTCCCTCAGCTTTCTGGCGACACTGGGGCTCCCCGAACTGATCGGCGAGAACCGATCAGACTATATCGAGAGAGCCGTCCAACTGGCGGAAGATCAAGCGCGGCTGGCCGGGATGCGCCAGACCCTGCGTGATCGCGTGGCGGAATCTCCGATCTGCGACGGTACCGCATTCGCCGAAGCGTTCTCCGAAATTCTGCGCGGGGCCTGGCGCGATTGGTGCGGCGCCAAGGCTTGAGCGTTATTCCACCGTGACGCTTTTCGCCAGGTTGCGCGGCTGGTCGACGTCGGTGCCCTTGATGACCGCCACGTGATAGGCCAGCAACTGCACCGGAATGGCGTAGAGGATCGGCGAGACGAAGGGATCGACGGCGGGCAGCACGACGCGCTCCGCCGCGCCATCGCCGAGTTTGTCGATGCCGGCCCTGTCGGACAGGAATACCACCCGGCCGCCGCGCGCCATCACTTCCTGCACGTTAGAGATGGTCTTCTCGGCGAGCGAGTCGGTCGGTGACACCACGACTACCGGCACGGTTTCGTCGATCAGCGCGATGGGGCCGTGCTTCATCTCGCCGGCGGCGTAACCCTCGGCGTGGATGTAGGAGATTTCCTTGAGCTTCAGCGCGCCCTCGAGCGCGATGGGATAGCTCACGCCGCGCCCGAGATAAAGCACGTCCCGGGCCTCGGCGACGCCGTGGGCGATGGCGGCGATGCGCTCGTCGTGATTGAGAACCTCGGCGGCGCGCGCCGGTACCTCCGTCAGCGCGCCCACCAGCCGCGACCGCTCGGCGTCGTCGATGGCGCCGCGCGCGTGCGCGAGCGCCAGGGTCAGACAGGCCAGCACCGTCAACTGCGTGGTGAAGGCCTTGGTCGAGGCGACGCCGATCTCGGGCCCGGCGTAGGTCTGCAGGATGGCGTCCGATTCCCGCGCGATGGCGCTTTCCGGCACATTGACGATGGAGATGATCCGCTGCTTCTGGCTCTTCGCATAGCGGAGCGCCGCCAGCGTATCGATGGTCTCGCCCGACTGCGAGACGAACAGCGCCACGCCGCCTTCCGGCATGACTCCCTCGCGGTAGCGGAACTCGGACGCGATATCGACCTCGCAGGGGATGCGCGCCACCTGTTCGAGCCAGTACTTGGCGACCAGGCAGGCGTAGAAAGCCGTCCCGCAAGCGATGAGGGTGATTTTCGAAATCCGGTTGGGATCGAGCCCCAAGTCCGGCAGCACGACCTCGCGGGTGTTCGGATTGACCAGCGCATGCAAGGTGTCGCCGATGACCTGCGGCTGTTCATAGATTTCCTTCAGCATGAAGTGGCGGTAGCCGCCCTTGCCGATGGCGGCGCCGGTGAGTTCCGTCACCCGCACCTCGCGCCCCACTTCCGCGCCGCTCTCGTCGAAGATGGTGTAGTCCTTGTCGGTCAACACCACCCAGTCGCCGTCGTCCAGGTAGACGATGGTTTTTGTAAGCGGCGCCAAGGCGATGGCGTCGGAGCCTAGGAACATCTCGTCCTCCCCGATGCCGAGCGCCAGCGGGCTGCCCTTGCGCGCGCCGATCATCAGCTTCTCGTCGCCGGCGAAGATAATCGCCAACGCGAAGGCGCCCTCCAGCCGCTCGAGCGCGCGCCCGGTGGCGTCGCGGGGCGAAAGCCCATCCGCCAGGTAGCGGTCGATCAGGTGGACGATGACCTCGGTATCGGTCTCGGAGGCCAGTTGATGGCCGGCCGCCACCAGCTCGCGGCGCAGTTCCTGGAAGTTCTCGATGATGCCGTTATGCACCAGCGCGACACGTTCGGTGGCGTGCGGATGCGCGTTGGTTTCGTTCGGCACGCCGTGCGTGGCCCAGCGGGTATGGCCGATGCCGGTGGTGCCGGACAACGGCTCCGCGTCGAGACGGTCCTGCAGGTTAGCCAGCTTGCCTTCCGCGCGGCGGCGCTCGATGCCGTTGCCGTTCAGGGTCGCGATGCCGGCCGAATCATAGCCCCGGTACTCCAGGCGCCGGAGCCCCTCGACCAACAGCGGCGCGGCTTCGCCCTTGCCGATGATTCCAATGATCCCGCACATCAGCCTTTTATCTTCTCCGGCCGTTTGGTGGTCCGGAAGCGTTCCGCCCAGCCCTCCGCGTTGCGTTGCGGCGCGCGGGTGACGGCGAGGGCATCGCCCGGCACGTCCTTGGCGATGGTCGAACCGGCGCCGATGAAGGCGCCGTCGCCGACCTTGACCGGCGCCACCAGCGCGGTGTTGGAGCCGATGAAGGCTCCGGCACCGATATCGGTGTGGTGCTTGGCGAAACCGTCGTAGTTGCAGGTGATGGTGCCGGCACCGATGTTGGCCTTGGCCCCGACGCGTGCATCGCCGACATAGGTCAGGTGGTTGACCTTGGCGCCCGCTTCCAGGGTCGCGTTCTTGATCTCGACGAAGTTGCCGATGTGCACGTCTTCGGCCAGCTCGGCACCGGGCCTGAGCCGCGCGAACGGCCCGATGGTCGCGCCCGGCCCGACGGTCGCGCCCTCCATATGGCAGAACGGTTTGATGGTGACGCCGTCGCCGACGCTGACGCCGGGCCCGAAAACCACGTTGGGGCCGATGCTGACGTCGCGCCCGATTTCCGTGTCGTGGCAGAAAAAGACGCTGTCCGGATCGGTCAGGGTGGCGCCTTCGGCCATGACGCGGGCGCGCAGGCGGTTCTGCATGACCGCCTCGGCGCGGGCCAGGTCGGCGCGGGTGTCGATGCCGATCAGCTCGTTGGCATCGCCTTCGATCACGGCGCAGCCGAGGCCCTGTCCGCGTGCGATGCCGACGATGTCGGTCAGGTAGAACTCACCCTTGGCGTTGTCGTTGCCGACTTGGTCCAGAAGCGCGAACAGGTGTTCGCCGCCGACGCACATGACGCCTGAGTTGCAGAGCCCGATCTCGAGCTGTTCGGGGTTCGCGTCCCGGTGTTCGACGATGGCTTCCAGGGTGCCGTCCGCGTCGGTGACCAGCCGCCCGTAGAGCGTCGGGTCGTCGGGCCGGAAGCCGAGCACCACCACCGCCGGTGCGTCCGCGGCGCGGCGGCGCGCGCGCATGGCGGCGAGGGTTTCGGGCGTCATCAGCGGATCGCCGCCGAACAGGATCAGGATATCGCCGCTCACGTCCTTGAGAGCGTCCTTCGCCTGCAGCACGGCATGGCCGGTGCCCAGTTGTTCGGACTGGCGCACGCAAGCGTGCGGCGCCACCGCGTCCGCGACCCGGTCGTCGCTGACGACGACGACGGCGCGCCCGAGGCCGGCTTCGGAGACGCTTTCGAGGAGGTTGAGGATCATCGGCCGGCCGGCGAGCGGGTGCAGGACCTTGGGCAATCCGGATTTCATGCGCGTGCCAAGACCTGCGGCGAGGACGATGGCGGCGGCGTTGGAATCTGAACTCTTGGTCATATCCGGCAGGTGATTTAAAAAAGGGCCCGATTGATCGGCGGCGCGACATTGCCACAGGGGCATGGGAGCGCCAAGTCAAAGTTTGTTTCCGAATTTTGCAGGGAGTCCCATGCTTAGCGACCGTTTCGACGCCGTGGTCTTCGATCTCGACGGCACCCTGATCGACAGCGAGCCGGATCTGCGCGCCGCGCTCAACCTGACCTTGGCCGGGCACGGCCGCGCGGCGGTGACGCGGCCGCAGGTGATCCAGATGATCGGTGACGGCGTGCCGAAACTGGTGGAGCGCGGCTTCGAGGCCACCGGCGGGTTGCCGCCGGCGCCGTTCGAAAGCCTGGTAACGGAATTCCTCGGCCATTACGAAGGCAAGGCGGCGGCGTTGTCGACGCCGTTCCCGGGCGCGCTCGAAGTCCTCGCGGCCTTGCAGGGGCTCGGCATCCGGCTCGGCGTCTGTACCAACAAGCCGCAAAAGCCGACGGAGGAGATTCTCGGCGTCTTCGAGATCGCCGGTTACTTCGAGGCCGTCGTCGGCGGCGATGCGCTCCCCGGCATCAAGAAGCCGGACGGCCGGCACCTGGGCGCGGTGCTGGAGCGCTTGAGGGTTGCGCCCGAGCGCGCCGTCATGATCGGCGATAACCACAACGACGCGGCCACGGCGAAATCGCTGGGCATTCCGTTCGTCGCCGTCGCGTTCGGCTACGCGCGCGGCCCGGTGGCGGAACTGGGCGCCGACAAGGTGATCGAGCGTTTCGACGATCTGGTTTCGGCGCTCGACGGGCTGGCCGGCGCCGCTTGACAGGCACGCCTCCGGCCCATTATATGACGCCGTCCGATGCCCGAAAGGGCGTTGCGGCGGGCGCGTAGCTCAGCGGGAGAGCACTGCCTTCACACGGCAGGGGTCACAGGTTCAATCCCTGTCGCGCCCACCATTTTTCCTCATATAGCCGTCCCTTGCGGGGCGGTTTTTTCTTAGCCGGATCGTCTCACCGCGCCTGGATGGTCAGCGGGTTGCACCAGATGTTGTCGCGCAGGTTGCGGACATTGATGCAGAGCTTTTCCGCGTCCTCGCGGGCGTTGAAGGGGCCGGCGAAGAGTTGGTGGACGACGCCGGTTTCGCCGCCGAGATCGCGCGCCTCGATCATCGAGCGGGTCGTGCCGAAGGGGTTCGGCAGTTCGGGTTTCAGTTTCTCCCAGGCCGCTTCAGCGGCGTCGCGGGACTTGAACGACGTCAGCAGCACGCGGAAGGTGCGTTTCGCCTGGCGGCGATCGAGGAAGAAGTCCTTGCCGCTGATCAAGGTACCGTCGAAGGCGATCTCGACGGGCACCGGATCGGGCGCCTGCAGGTCCAGCCGTTCGATCTGGTCGGGATCGATCCTGAGGGAATAGGTGCCGGGGCGGATGAAATCCAGGAGGTAGAAACCGTCGTAAGCCGATTTCACCTGCTTCACCACCTGGCCCTCGGCGTCCAGCAGTTGCAGGTTCACGTCGGCCACCGGATCGGCCCAGTCGCCGCGGCGGCGATAGACGGTGCCGTCGATCTCGCCGGTGGTGACCACCGCGACCTGCATCTCGCCGGTGACGCCGGGCCGCAGCACCACC
>Ga0070729_10002495_pt1 | contig 23611 bp, 19 predicted proteins | sample tdDd472_FD_66725 | JGI IMG/M metagenome (GOLD analysis project Ga0070729, IMG submission 66725) | Marine sediment microbial communities from the Atlantic coast under amendment with organic carbon and nitrate - tdDd47.2 | ecosystem: Environmental > Aquatic > Marine > Coastal > Sediment | place... | reverse complement strand
GGTCAGGCCCACACCTGGGTCGGTCCCCACAGCTGCCAGGGAGTCGAGGGTGGCCTCTGGGTCGCCGAGCTGGAGAATCTCTACCGGCTCTTGGCCCAACGCTTCCCCGCTGCCCGGATCCGCATCAAGCCCCACCCCGCCGAACCCCACTTCGGCACCGACCGTCTCTACAGCCAGGGCGTCCCCGCGGAACTCAACGGCAAGGTGGAGGTCGTCGGCACCGAAAGCGACAACGTCGAACTCATGGCCGGCGCCGCTCTGGTTGTCTCGTTCTCCAGCACGATCTGGCTGGAGTCCCGCATTTTGGGCCGACCTTGTGTCTTCTTCTCCCTCCAGGAACGCAGCGGCCGCCTGGCCGAGGACGTGGCCCGCATGGGCGGCTTGTGGATCGCCGGTCGAGGCATCGACTTCGCGGCGCGACTCGAACCCCATCTGACAGAACTGGCGGCCCAGGCGGATGCTCCCGCTGCGCCTCCGCCCGATCTCCTGCAGGCCTACGCGGGTCCAGGCGACGGATCGGCGGCCGGTCGTGTGGCCGATGCCGCCGAGACCTTGCTGGCGGAAGGATCCCCCGAGGTGCCCATGCCGGTGGTCGTTTTCGACCGCACGGGGCGCCATCCTCGTTACCTGTTGGCCGGCGAAACCTACGCCCGCTACGTCCACCTCGAGGCCCTGGCCGACGAAGTCATGAAACTGGGTCCTGGCCAGCCTGAGATCTTGGTAGTAGAGGCCGCCGACACCCGCCTGGGCAACCATCTGCCCCTGGCGTATCTGGACCGTCATGTCGATGATGTGGTGGCCGGTTTGCCCCTACCCCATCCCGACGATTCCTTCGACGTGGTGGCGGCACCCGATCTGTGGCAGCGGGTACTGCCCGCGGATCGTGGGGCCGTGCTGACCGAGCTGTTGCGAGTCAGCCGTTCACGGGTTGTCTTGAGTACGCCCAGTCCGGCGGGACAGCTGCAACTCGAGGAAGTGGGCCGTTTACTGGGGCACACGGACCTGGCCGACGCCTGGCAGGATGAAGCCCCGGATCCCCAGGAGATCATGGACCTCTACAAGGCCGCCGAGCTCAAGGTCGGCACCCGGCATTGTCACAATCCGGCGTCCTGGAGCCAGTCGATTCTGTTGGAAAACCTGGGCCTGGATCAGGATTCTCTGGCGGCGGTGCGCACTTCGCTGCAGGCAACAGCCTATCCCAATGAACACCAGGGCTTCGGAGTTCGGGTCATCCACTCCGTGAGCCGATCCTGAACGGAAGAGACATCATGGAGCAGGGATTACAAACTTCAGTCCTGTTGCTGGCCAGTCGACCCGGCCACGACGCGCTGTTGACGCCCTTGACGGGAGAATTGCTGGGGTGCGGTTGCATCGTCGAGGCCCTCATTGGCGAATCCTGCGAACGGGACAATCTGGCCGCCGCCGGAGTGACCTGCCATCAGGACAATCGCTATCTGGAGGAGTTCATCACCAGCGAGGGGCGCAAGTGCCTGCTGTATGTGACCGAACCGGACGTGGAGGATCCCCTGGCCCAGGGCGTGACCGCTCTGGTCCACAAGTACGGCATTCCGAGCCTGGCAATGCTGGCCGGGCCCGATGGCGCTCAGCTGGCGCCAGAGCAGCCCTTCGTGACGGAGGTCGCCGCCGATTCCTGCCTCGTGAGCACCATCGAACTCGTGGCCGGCGTGGCTCATGCGCCCCAATCCCAGGCCGACGTGGCCCCGGATGGGCGTCCGGTGTTTCAACAACTGGGCTATGAGCGCTATGTGCGCCTGATGGGGCTGGCCGAGGAGATCAACCGGGACCAGGAAGGCGAGTTCTCCCTCCTGGACATCGGTGGTGAGGACGCGGCCCTCCGCCAGTTCATCCCGGACGCACGCTACGAAGCCTACGACCAGTTCATCACCCGGACCCAGGGTACGAATCTGGACGACGACCAGTTCGACGTGGTCGTGGCGGCCGACGTCCTGGAACACGTCCTGAACGAGGACCGCACGGCGTTCCTGCGCGAGCTGGTACGCATCGCCCGCTGCAAGGTCGTCTTCTCCTTTCCCTGTGCCGAGGCCAATCCCCACGAGCAGTTCATCCTGAGCCTTTTGCCCAAGCATCGCTGGTTGTCCGAGCATCAGGCCAATGGGCTTCCGGACAAGGCGCTGGTGGACTCCATCCTTGCCGAGTTGAACCTGCGCTATGAAGTCCGACCCAACCATAACCTGACGTCCTGGGTATACTCGGTGGTCTTTGATCACATGACCTTGGATGAGGCGACCCGTTTCAAGATCAACGCGTTTCTGCAAGCCACCAATTTTCCCATTGAAGACTCGGGCCCCTGCTACCGGTACATCTATACCGTATTCAAGGGGACCGCATAACGTTTAACCTGTAACGGCCACTACAAGTATCCCACACCGATCAAGTGCCTGGTACTCAGTTACTTAGGTGTCCCTGTCCTTTCCTTTGACTCCTCTTTGTAACCCCTTTTGCCCCACCGCCCTGTTACTGAGCTAAAGTTTTCAGCAAATGCCCCGACATTTCACTAGGACATAAAAATCCTCGCCCCGACTCGAACGCCGCGCTGTTGCTCGAACGTTATCGAGCGGGAAAACCCCGTCGGGAATCGACCGCCGCACCTTGCCTCACTCACGAGACGCGGAACATTCCAGGCTCACCTTCAGAACGAGGTTGGCCCATGAGCTTCGCGAGCCTGTTCTCATCCAAGAGCGTTCGCTTCAAGATCTACCTGTCTCTGGTTCCGGCTCTGCTGCCGATGTTGGCCATCGCCCTGGTGGGATTCCTGTCCCATCGGGAGTCGACCGTGCACAACAGCGAGCGGATCATGGGACTGATTCTGGAAAACGGTACTTCTTCGGTGAACACGTACCTGGCGAACCAGACCGGTGCCTTCCGGGAATGGACTGCCGAGGACATCTGGGGGATGTCCATCGAGTACGACATCGTCGGTGATCTGCCGCCCAAGTTCGCCGAAATGACCGCCGCTGCCCCCGACTTCGCCCTGGTGGTGCTGACCGACGCACAGGGAACCATCCTCGCCGGCGGCAAGAGCGGTTCCGGTGAGCTGGGAGCGTTGCTGGGACAGCAGACTTCAGACACCGCCATCGGCGCCGGAGCCGACGGCATGCGGGTGAAGGTGGCCAACAGCCAGACCCTGGCGAACACGGGCGCAGCGCACTCGACGACCTTCATCTACTGCAACCCCGTGCAGAGTTCCACCGGAGAGGTTGCCGGCTATCTCATCGGCTACCTGGACTGGAGCCAAGTCCAGAAGAACAGCCAGCAGGTCACCGACCAGCTCGTGGCCAGCGGCTTCCCCGATGCCGCCGCGGCGGTAGTGGCGAACAGCAACGGCAACGTCTTGGCCTGGTCTTCGGCCGATCCGGCCGAAGGAAAGCCCCAGCTGTCCGGCGACTCGGTGACCTGGTTGAATGGTGCAAGCAATGCCGGAGAGGTTTCCCTGCAGGACGTCCGTGACGGCGCCCACTACGCCGGATTCGCGCCATTGACCGATCCCGGTGGCGCTCCTGTCGGAGCCCAGAGCATCGTGGTGATGGTTCCTGAGGGCAACGTCCTGGCCCATGTCATCAAGATTCTGCGTTTCAACTTCCTGATCGCCGCCGCCGGCATCGTGCTGTTGAGCCTGAGCTTCTGGTTCCTGGCCCGCAACATCACCCTGCCCCTGCGGGCGGCCATCGACAGTCTGAGCCGTAGTTCCGGCGAGATCCGCACGGCCAGTCAGCAGGTGAACATGGCCAGCGAAGAGATCGCCGACGGTGCGAGCAACCAGGCCGCCGGTCTCGAGGAGACTTCGGCCTCCATCGTCAGTCTCAGCTCTTTGACCGCCGACAACACCGAGAAGGCCCAGCAAGCCTCGGGCATCGCCAGTGAAACCCACACGGCGGCCGAGAGCAGCCGGGTGACTTTCGAGAAGTTGACCGAGACCATCAATCGTATCCAGAGCTCGTCAGCCGAGACCGCCAAGATCCTCAAGACGATCGACGAGATCGCCTTCCAGACCAACTTGCTGGCCCTGAATGCGGCAGTCGAAGCCGCCCGGGCCGGCGACGCGGGTCGGGGCTTCGCCGTGGTCGCCGAAGAGGTTCGCAATCTGGCCCAGCGCAGTGCCGAAGCGGCCCAGAGTACCGCCGGCCTGATCGTCGACAACCAGAAGAACTCGTCGGACGGCGTCGCGGTGGTGACGGAAGCCAATCAGACCCTGCAACAGATCATCGACTCGGTGAACGATGTGAACAACCTGGTCGAGGAAGTGGCTGCAGCCAGCAACGACCAGTCCGACCGCATCGGCGCCACCAAGAACGCCGTCATCCAGATCGAATCGGTGACCCAGAAGAACGCTGCCAGCAGCGAGGAGTCGGCCGCCGCCAGTCGCGAGCTGGCCAGCCAGGCCGAGACTCTCGAATCGCTGGTCCAGGTCCTTCAGGGCATCATTGACGGTGGATCGACCGGCGGATCAACGGCCCTGGCCCTGTCTGCCGCAGATACCGCCAACGAAATCGAGGCCGTGGAGGCCTCGACCTGGGACCAGACTGCTGGTTCCACCGGCCAGTCCGGCCGAGAAATGGATCCGGTTTACGAGGAGATCGAGCTGTGAGCCCGCATCCCGTGAACCGATCCACCACTACGGCCGGAATCCTCCGGCTTCACCACAGGGACATCGGGTTCATCTCGCCCACGTCCCCGACCACTGTCCCTCACGACAGGAGGAAGTCCATGAAACGAATCCTAGTGATCCTGAGTATCCTGACGTTGCTGATCGTCGCCACCGGCGCGGTCGCCCAGGAATCCGTCAAGGTCGGTCTCAACTACCCCAAGACCGGTCCGTACTCCGCCATGGGTCTGGACCAGTTCCGGTCCGCCCAGCTGGCCGCCGACGAGATCAATGCTGCCGGCGGTATCCTCGGCAAGCAGGTCGAGCTGATCTATCGGGATAGCCAGTCCAAGAAGGACCTGGCCGCCAAGAACGTGGCCGACCTCATTGACAACGAGGGCGTCAAGATGGTGTTCGGCGGTTCGGCCAGCTCGGTCGCCATCGCCTCGGGCGCGGTCTGCCAGGAGAAAGGTGTGCCCTTCTTCGGCACCCTGACCTACTCCAACACGACCACCGGCAAGGAAGGCCACCGCCATGCGTTCCGCGAGTGCTACAACGCCTGGATGGGCGCCAAGGCCCTGTCCACGTACCTGCACGACAACTACGCCGGCAAGAAGTACTTCTACATCACTGCCGACTACTCCTGGGGCCACTCCACCGAATCCTCCATGCGCAAGTTCACCGATACCGAGGACAACACGGCTCACAAGGGCATCATGACGCCGTTCCCCGGCGCCACCGAAGAGAACTTCAAGAAGGCCATCAGCCTGGCCAAGGCCGTCAAGCCCGACGTGCTGGTGCTGGTGCTGTTCGGCAACGACATGACCGCCGCGGTGCGCCTGGCCACGGCCATGGGCCTGAAGCAGGACATGCAGATCGTGGTACCCAATCTGACGTTGGACATGGCTGCCGGCGGCGGCCCCAAGGTCATGGAAGGCGTCATCGGTGCCGTGCCCTGGTGCTGGCAGGTTCCCTACCAGTACGGCTACAAGCAGGGCCAGGAGTACGTCGAGCAGTATGCGGCCAAGTACAGCCGCTACCCGAGCACCTCGGGCGCGTCGGCCTACACCATCATGCATCAGTACAAGGAAGCTGTGGAACGCGCCGGTACCTTCGAGTCCGCCGCGGTGATTCAGGCCCTCGAAGGCCACGAGTACACCTTCCTGAAGGACGCCCAGTACTGGCGTGAGTTCGACCATCAGTCGGTACAGACGGTCTACGCCGTCAAGTGCAAGTCGCAGGCGGAAGTTGTCAGCGACAAGTTCAAGCAGGATTACTTCGAGATCCTGTCGGCTCTGCCCGGCGAACAGGCCGCGCGGACCCGGTCCGAGTGGGACGCCGCTCGTACCGCCGCCGGCAAGCCGACCCAGCTGGAATCCCTGCCTGGTGAGATCCGGTAGTTTCGGCGACGAGAACCTTCGAGAGCGGGACCGTCCACTTCGGTGGGCGGTCCCGAGTTTTTTGTTCTCAACGAATCCACTGAGCCCTGCGTTATCCTCTCGTACATGCCGATGCACTTCTTGGTCGAAAGGATCCGTTCATGAACCCAGCTCGCCCTACGCTACAGGCGGTGTACGGATTGATCCCGCTGCTGGCGGCGGGACTCGCGGCGTTCAGCGGTCTGCTGGTGCTGAGCGCGGCGCTGGTTCCCGCTCCCGCAACCGCCGGCGTCTCCGCTCCTTCCCTGCGGCCGGACATGCCCCGGGAGATCCGCTCCTGGCGCGACGATTGGCTGAGCGGACCGCAGTACCTGGATCTGGCGGACCAGTGGCGAACCTACTCCATCACCCATCCCGAGGCGGCGGTGGCCCACGTGATGATCTACCGGGCGTTGTACTACGCCGGGGGCCAGGACGTGGAAGAGATCCAGGCCCACATCACTCGAGCCCTGGAGATCGACCCGGACTGTCCCGAAGCCCTGAACGCCAAGGCCGACACGGTGCTGCGCAGCGGTACGCCCCTGGTCGAGCGCGCCGAGTCCTACGAGCTGGCCTCACGGGCGGTAGAGCTGGCCCCCCAGTGGGCCCGTCCCCACTTCGTGCTGTACCCGCTGGCCGTCCTGCTGGACAAGCCCCGTGAAGCCGCGCAGCATCTGGCCGCGCTGCTGGACAAGGGCGCCTTCACCACGCCGTTGATCGACCACGCCCACAACCTGCTGGTCAGCGCCGAACCCGATGGCTTCGTCTTCACCAACGGAGACAACGATACCTATCCCTGTCTCGCCCTGCAGCAGGCCCGAGGGATACGGCCCGATGTAACGGTGGTCAATCTGTCCTTGCTGAATCTGCCCGAGTTCGCACGGCTGACCGTGGGACCGGAGCATCCCGACGGTCGCGGACCCTTCACCAACGAAGAGCTGAACGGAATGTATGATCAATTCCAGCGGGAGTACGTGCAGAATCGCCGACTCTTTTCGTCGCTGGTGATGAGAGAGCTGTGCGCCCGGGCCGCGGACGGTCGCCATCCCGGGCCGGTCTACGTGGCGGTGACGGTGCCCACGTCGACCCGGGACCAGTGCGGCAAGGAGGTTCGAATCGAGGGCCTGCTATTGCGGGCAGGAACCCGTGACAGCGAGTCGACGCCGGAGCCGATCATCAATCTCGAGCGCACATATCAGCTCTTCACCCGGCATTACCGCCTGGAGAGCGCGACCGATCTGGGCACCCGCTGGTCCGATTATCCGTCGGTCGCTCATCTGATGGGCAACTATTCGGGGATCCTCTTCAGGTTGGCCGTGTCTGCGGCCAAGGCGGACCGGGCGCCGGAGATGAGATACGCCTTCCGCACCGGACTGATAATCGACAAGTTTCATGGGAACAGTGAGTCCCGGGACCGGTTGACCGAGTACTGGAATCGACTCGATCCGGACAACACGGAGGCCCGAAGCTGGTTGAGCAAACCGCAGTGACCAACGAGCGCCAGCCCTTGCTGGACCCCGATCTGGCCGACCGCCTGGCCGCCGCCGCCCGTAGCGGCGACCCCGAGGCCCTGGCCCGGCTGTACCGTGCCTATGGGCCGGCCCTGCTGGCCTATTTGCAACGGCTGCTCGGGGATCAGCCCGAAGCAGAGGACGTGTTGCACGAGACCTGGCTGCGGCTGTTCAGCGGCCGCGGCGAATGGGAAGCCCGGGGCAGGTTGCGCTCCTGGTTGTTCACGGTGGCCGATCGCCTGGGACGCGACCGTCTGCGATGTCGCCAGCGACACAACCTGCTGACGCCGCGGCTGAACGAGCTGAATGATACCCTCGCCCCGACTGCGGCCGAAACCCCCAGCGATGCCGTGCACCTGCGCGAGTTGCTCGATCAGGTCGAGAATGTGCTGCAGGATCTGCCCCCGGCCTACGCCTTGGCTTTCCAGCTGCGCATCCGCGAGGAATTCACTTACGCCGAGATCGCCGCCATCTGCGGCGAGCCGGAAGGCACCCTGCGCTCGAGGGTGCACTACACGATCAAGCAACTGAGGCAGGCCCTGGCCCGGTCCACCGAAATCGATAGAAAGAAGGATGGTGCGTCATGAGCAGCGAACACCCCACCGAGGAACAACTGGTTGCCGCGGCCCTCGGCGAACTCGACAAGACGCCCGATGGGCTCCGCATCGAGCAGCACCTGGCAGCTTGCCCTCGTTGTCGAGACGAAGTGCGGGAGCTGGGCGGGCTCCTGGATGCCGCCCGTAGCGACCATCTACCCGAGCTTCCGGCCAACGGACTGGCTCAGCTCCAGGCGGCCCAGGCTGCGGCCCAAGCTCACCGCCCAGTCCGCCGCACGGCGCCCCTACCGTTGCTGATGGCCGCCAGCATCGCTCTGGTGATGTTCGTTTCGGGATTCTGGTCGGGCCACCTGGCGGCGACCCGACACGACGGCGAGTACCTGGACTCCACGGGCAGACTGTTGCAGGGTGAGCTGCCGAATCTACCGGTGCTGCAGTTCAGCGTCGCCCGGGCCGAGAGCCTGCCCACGGTAGCTCCTCCTGATAGCGGTTCCTAGGCGGCAACCAGTCCCGGGTTGGCTAGATGTAGCCCACGGCCACCGACTCCAGGAACTGCCGGTGTAGACTGTCCAGAGTCCGCGTCTCCACGAACTGCATTTCCCCCAGCAAGCGACACACTCCCGGGCGGCTCCGCGTCTGTAGAATCAGTAGATTCTCGAGCTGCGTCTCATCCAGGTAACCCAGCTTGATGGCCTGCTCGCCAAAGCGTAGCCCGGTATCGATCTTCGTACTCAGAATCAGAAACACCTGCCGAACATTGAGCATCCGTTTCTGCAGGGCCAGGCGTCCCAGTGGCGGCGTCTTGTCGCGACGACGATCCAGCACGGCCAGGGCAGCCGCCTCGTCGATCACTTCATGGTCCAGCAGGAATTGCAGAAAGGTCTCTTCCAGCGATAGGGCGATCATCATCGTCCTCCCCCCCAAAGCAAACAGATCAAGATGTGTCTCCAAGATGATAATAGAGTCGCAATAATTATTTGATCGGCAAGGTCACTGGGTTCTTTAGCGATCTCCCTGTGATGACTTAAGTTGCGCTTCCCCGTGGCCGAATGAAACCGTTGCTGTATCATTCTCATGACACTCAAGAACGAACGACTGAAGGAGCTAACGCCCGTGGAACTCGACGCCCGCCTCGACCCGCTACGCGAATACTGCCTGGACCGCCGGGGCGCCACCGAGGAGTTTCCATTCGGACCCGATGCCATGGTTCTCAAGGTCGTGGGCAAAATGTTCGGTCTGATCGCCTGGGAGGCCAACCCCCTGAGCATCTCCTTGAAATGCGATCCTGAACGGGCGGTCGAACTGCGCGAACAGCATCCGGCCATCGTTCCCGGTTACCACTTGAACAAGAAGCACTGGAACACTATCACCCTCGATGGGGGCATCTCACTTGAGCTCGTCCATGAGCTCGTCGACCATTCCTACGATTTGGTCTGCAGTGGTTTGAGCCGTAAAGAGCGATCTCAGCTGGAGGACTGAGGATCCAGCCGCGCGACCACTGTCAACGTCCTGCCCAGCCCCAGCTCGCCCAGCTTGCCGTACAGGGAGGCCAGCAAGTCGGCGCACCCCGCCTCGTGCATGGCGTGTTCCAGCGCCATACGCTTGCGATGGATCACCGGGCCCAGCTCGGAATCGGCCAGATAGTCGTCCCCCATCAACGCGAAGAGCTCCAGAGGAAAGCTGGCCAGATGGCGCTCCGGGCTGAATCCCTGCCGCACCAGCAAGGACTCCAGGTCGCCGCGATCGAAGTAGCTGAGGTGCTCGCGAGGATCCACCCACCACCGCTCGTGGCCCCGAAGCCGTACCAGCGCTTCCTGGAGAGGATTGAAGTCGTTGGGTACGGTGACCGCGACCATTCCGTCTTCGGTGAGACAGGCGGCAGCGGCGGCCAGTACCGCCGCCGGATCAGCTACGTGCTCCAGGACATTGTGTAGATGGACCACATCCACCGGCTCGCAGGCAGCCGCCGTATCAGCGGTGAAGAAGCCTGCAACAACCTCTTGTCGCAGTTCGTCGCGCGCGTGGAGAATGGCCGCTTCGTTGGGCTCAACACCCAGTGTCTGCCAGCCGCGTTCGGCGCCATAGTGCAGAAACCAGCCCGCTCCCGAACCCACATCCAGCAGGCTGCGGCGGTCTGACGGCAACAGTTCCTCGAAGAGGTCGATCTTCGCCTGGAATTCCAGGCGCCACCAGGGCAGGTCCTGTCGCTGGCGTTCGATGTAGTCGACGTGGAAGCCGCCGTAGAAGGACTCTGTGTAGAACCGTTGCAGTTCGACCTCATCAGGCAACGGCACCACGTGGCGAAAGCCGCAGCCGGCGCAGGCGATGACCTCGCTCCCGTGGCCGGCAGCCACCAGCGGCCCTTCGTGAATCCGGCCCGCCTGATCAGGCCATTGGCGTTGTGCGTCGCTCATGGTCTCTCCCGCTGCTGGTCGCTCGACGACGCCATCTCAAACAGTGACCGGCTAGGTCCGTGCCGTCTCCTTGGGCGGGGCCATCGTGACCCGAGTATCCGGTCTCGTCAAGTCGTGCCGCCGAATTTGTGTCCAGTCCACGAAACTGGCGACGACCCGCTAACTTGTGATAGACTGCCCGCGCTTCCCCCGAACTGGATCCGGAGGTCAGTCATGAGTTCCACGAACCGACCCCTGACCATCCTCTGCGCCGGTGCATACGGTATTCAGAATGCAGGCGACGATCTGCCCCTGGTGTGCCTGGCCGCCGGCATGCGGCGCATGCTGCCTGGCCGGGAGCTACGCTTTCGCGCGCTATCGCGCCATCCTGATCCCTGGGAAGAGAAAACCTACGGCGTGACCATGGTTCAGAATCCGGAGTACGAGAGCCGCGAGGCCGCCGAAGGGCGCTGGTTCCGTGGTCTGAATCCCGACGACGACCCCGAAGCCTTTGAGCTGATCTGCAGTGAAGTCCGCAATTGTGACCTGCTGGTGTTGGGGGCAGGCAACGCGTTGCTGGACAAGACGATCGGCCTGTTGCGAGGTCCGATCCCGCTCCTGGCGCTCTACGGCTCGTTGGCCCGGCTCTACCACAAACCTCTGATGCTCTACGGCTTGAGCGTCGGGCCGTTGACCACGACCTGGGGCAGGGATCTGTCCCGCGGATTGCTGGAAATGGCGGCGGTGACCACGGTGCGCGACCGCGCTTCCCTGGCGCTGTGCACCGAATTGTGTGCTGATTCCGAAACCGGTGCCGACGGCGCTTCCTTGCGCACGACCGGGCGCATCCACCTCCTGCCCGACGCGACCCTGGCTGCCGCTGCCCTGGCGCCTGACGAGGACAGCCTGCCCCCCGGCGGGTATGGTGGCAGAATCCTGGCTGAAGAGAACCTGAGCTTGCCCGGCGATCGACCGGTTCTGGCGCTGGGACTGCGCGATCTGCACCGCCCTCTGGGTTCGGCAGCAGGGCGCGCTCTGGAAGACAGCATCATGGGCATGATCAACGAGCTCAAGGACGAGGTCTGCTTCCTGTTCATCCCCCAGTCCACCTACCGGGAAGACGACGACCGCAAGCTGGCCCGGCAATTGATTGCCCGGGCCGCCGGTGAAGCCCCCGGCGCCCAATGTCTGGCCATCGTGGGCCGGCACCATCCCCTGCACCTGATCGACCTCTACGGATTGGCCCAGGCCACCATTGCTGTTCGTCTGCATTCGGCCGTGTTCAGCGCTCTGGCCGGAGTGCCTGCCGTGGGCGTGAGCTACCTGCCAAAAGTGGCCGGGTTCATGGAGCAACTGGGGCCCGATCATCCGGTGTACGGCCTGGACGAACTGAACGCCGATCGCCTGGCGCAGACCGCACTGCGATTGCTCGATACTCCCCGGTCGGTGCGCAGTGATCTGCTGACCCGGGTGGACGAGCTGGGCAAGCAGGCCCTGCGTCACGCCGAACTGGCGGTGACTGCCGGGTTGGGGATCACCAACGACTGACCATTCAATCGGGGCACGAATCGCCATGACGACAGAGCGCCGACACCTTTCGGGGTGCCGGCGCTTCGAGGAGGCAGCGACGACCAGCCGGTCGCCCATGCGACCCATCTATTCGGCGGACAGTTCATCCAGCAACTCGTCGAGCTCGGCCAGCTGCTTGTTCCGGGCTTCCGCCCGCTCCAGAGCCTCGAGCAACCGGGTGATCTGCTCCGCGCTGAACTCGCCGTCCTTCAGCACGACCTTGGCATCGGCTGCACCATGGGAGCAGGTGCAGGCCGCTACCGCAGGGGCATCGCCGGCGGTCTTGCCGGGGGCCTCGGCGGCGAAGGCCACAGTGCTGAGAAGGGCGACGAGGGCGAAGGCTGCGGTCAAGGGTGTGGTTTGCTTCTTCATTGTATTTCCTCCTGTGTGACCGGTTCATCGACCGGCAGGTTGTTTGCGCATCGTTGATCCAAACAATGCATCCTTTGTGCCGAAGCTTAACTTGTTTGTTTTCAACCAATGAGCAGATCAGTTGCGGTATATCCGATAATATTCATCAACAATAATCTCGACCGTGACGAATATTCCGCAGCGCTGGCAGCGACAGGGAGCCCTGTGGTATCGTGGCGTGTATCCGATGCTCAGGCAACGGGACCCGACCCCGGCAATCCGCGGAGGCATCTTCTTGGCCGGAACGATACCATCAGATCGGCAACCCCTGACACCCTGTCCGATGTGCGGTCATACCGATCGCCAGCCCGTGGCCGGGCAACGGGTGCTGGATCTGAACTACGGGGACCAGGACGAGGCTCTGGCCGAGCACTCCCTCAGCTACGTGGCCTGTGATCTCTGCGGAACCGTATCCCAGGAACCCATGCCGACATCCGAAGATCTGGAGAACTACTATGCATCGATGGTGATGGAACGGCATGTCCCGGCAGCAGCCCTCTACAAGGGAATCGTCTATCAGGATCGCCTGGAATTGCTGCGGCGGGTCACCGGCCTGGTCGATGGCACCTGTCTGGAAGTGGGTTGCGGCAACGGCGTCTTCCTCGAAATGGTCATCGCCAAGTGGGGCCTGCAGCCCTGGGGAGTCGAGCCGTCCGAGGCCTATGACACGGACATCGACGAATCCGTACCCATCGTGCGCAAGCCGCTGGAGGCCGTGGATCCGGCTCTCGACGACCTGCCTGCCTCGTTCGATTTGGTGATCTGCCGGCACGTTCTGGAACATATCCATCAACCGGCATTCTTTCTGGATCGTCTGGTCGATCTGGTGGGTCACGGCGGCTGGCTGTACCTCGAAGTGCCTTCGAGTGTGCTGCACGCCCGGCCCGAGGAGCCGGTCAGCGGCCAGAACATCCACCCTCTGCATCTGCATCATTACACGGGTCCGGGGCTGACCGCGGCGATCACCCAGCGCGGCCTTCACGTATCACATCTGGAAGATCGCGCCGTGGGCGGATACCCCTCGTTGTGCCTGGCGACCTATCGCCCCCATCGCGATGGCGCCCGCTTGTTCCAGGAACAGCTCAATCGCCAGGAGTACAGGTACCGTCATGCCGCCGAGCGATTGACCCACGCCCAGCACTTCGGCGACCCTGATCACGGGCCGGTATTGATCTGGGGCGCCGGCGCCGATCTGTTCGCCGTACTGCCCCACGTGGACGTGGAGGAGCGGAGCAAGCTACTGCTGTACGACCGGAATCCGCGCAAGCAGGGCAAGACACTCTCCGGCGTGGCGATCATGACGACCGCAGAGCTGGACGAGATGAAGCCCCGGTTGATCGTGGCCGGCTGCAGTAATCGTTCACTGGTCGAGGACATTCGGGCCGACACCGTGGCGCGCTTTCCCGGCGTACCGACAGTCGGTCTGTTCGACAAGGAGTAACTGGATGCGCCTGCAGGACAAGGTCGCCGTCATCACCGGAGCCAGCCGGGGTATCGGCCGTTCCCTCGCCGAGCGTTTCGCTCGCGAGGGTGCCGATGTGGTCGTGAACTACTGCGAGAACGTCGCAGCAGCCAGCGAGACCGTGGCCCTGGTTCAGGCCGCCGGACGCAAGGCCGTGGCCCTGAAAGGGGACGTCTCGAACCGGGAAGACATGCGTGGTTTGTTCATGGCGACGGCCGACCGCTTCGGCAAGATCGACATCCTGGTCAACAACGCCGGCGTGAACAAGGTGTGCCTCTTCGAGGAGATCACCGACGATGACTGGGACCACATCATGGACGTGAATCTGAAAGGGGCCTTCATCTGCTGCCAGGAGGCCTTTCCCTACCTCAAGCTGCACGGCGGTCGGATCATCAACATCGCCTCGGTGGCCGGACAGTATCACGGACCCAAGACGGTTCACTACGCCGTGAGCAAGGCGGGTCTGATCAGCCTGACCGCCGCGGTGGCTCGCTACGGCGCCGAACACGGCATCCTGGTCAACGCCGTAGCCCCCGGCATCATCGAAACAGATCTGACTCGCGACGAACTGCGCGGCCCGGGCGGCCAAAAGGTCGTGGAGATGACCCTGCTCAAGAAGCCCGGCCAGCTGAACGACGTGGCCAGCACCTGCGTGTTCCTGGCCGCTGACGAACAGGATTACATCACAGGGCAGGTGATCAGCGTCGCCGGAGGTGCGGTGCTGCCTTGAGCGAGGTCCGCCCACCGTTTCTAGGCACCCGTGAGCACTGCCCCATCGGCTATCTCCAGTGGCCCCGCTGTCTCGTTTACCAGAGACACGCTTCCCTTGACCACCACATCCCTACCGAAGCGGTAGTCGCCGCGCACCGTCAATCGCTTGCATTCCAGCAGCGAGGGTGAACCGTGGGGGAAACGGGCCTCCAGGTCGTCGACGAACTGGTAGTGGGCCGGATCCAGGTCCACCACGCAGCGACCGAGTCGGCGGGCCGGATTGGCCACTACCTGGAAATCGTCAGTCAGGATGTAGTTGTCCGAGCGCACATCCAGCAGGTCGTTGGTCTTCTTGATGGGGGCGAAACGGGTCGTCGGCACCCTGAGAGCCCCGGCGCCCTCGAACACGGCGATGGCCGATCCCATGGCCGTTTCCAGCTGGAAGACCGGAGTGCTGGCCTTGTCCCTGGGATCGACGGTCTTGCTGTTGCAGATCATGGCCAGACCCAGGATGTTGTTGCGCTCGGCCATCAGCCCCTGCAGCACCGGCAAGTTGAGCCACAGGTTGTTGGTGTTGAAGTAGCGATGGCGGGTGATGTCCTGGAAGTCGCCTTCATCCTCCGTGGGGCACTGGGCCGACTCCCGCAGGATCAACTGGCCACCAGGTAGCTGGGCCAGGTGCCCACCCTTCTTGTCGGCCTCGGTACGATCGGCCACCTCCATCATGAAAGGCAGCTCTTGTCGGGCAAAATAACCCAGGATCCGCGGATCGATCACCGCGCCGAGATTGTCGGCGTTGGACACGAAGGCGTAGCGGTAACCCTTTCGCAGCAACGTCTCCAACATGCCGCTGGTCATCAGTGCGGTGTAAATGTCCCCGTGACCGGGCGGGCACCATTCCAGCTCCGGTTCGGCGGGCCAAACGGCGGGCGACAGATCCTCGCGCACCAGCTTGGGCACCTTGTGCTGCAGAAAATCCAGGGGGATCTCGCCCCGTAGCTCGGGGTAGCCGGCCAGGGCCGCCAGGGAATCATCCCGGGTGCTGAAGCTGTCCATGAGCACCAGCGGGATCGCGCTGTGCCGGGCCTGGCGAGCGATGATGTCCAAAAAGTTCAGGCCATCCTTGATTGGCAACAGCGATTTGGCCTTCTCCAGCCCCATGCTCGTACCCAGGCCGCCATTGAGTTTCAGCAATAGGGTTCGAGGCAGCGCCGCAGCACCGGGCTCGGCCAGATCCGCCGGCAGGGCCTCGGCGTCGGGAACCGATCGAACCGGCTCGATGGCAGTCTCGGAAATTTCTCCGGTCTCTCCCGCGGCCAGCTGGTCGTAATAGTGGGCAAAAGTGCGTACGACGATGTCGGGCAGGTCTTCCGCCTGCATCTTCGCTGCAACCGGGTCGAAGTTTCCTTGCTTGGCTGCCATGGGCGATCTCCTCGCTTTCGGGTACGGTGGCAGAATAGGGGCACCTACGCCGGAGGTTCAACAGGATTGCATTGAACCCTGGTCTCGACTCCAGCTCGATCGGCCAGCGCCGCTTCCACCGCCGCCGATCTGGCCGCTGGTCTGCACACGAGCCCTCCCGTCGAGTCTGTTCTTTGCCCCCGCCGCAGGAACGGCTAAGCTGGTCTGCACCCGCGATCGGCGGAACCGCCGGCCTCGTCAGCGAAAGAGCGGAAGTCGATGATTCACACGTTGAGACCTCACCAGGTCTTTCTGTTGCATGATACTTCAAGGGACAGCGATCGTCTTTCCCGGTTCGTGCTCCCTACCGAACGCACTCCCCGTTTGCTTGAAACGGCGGTGCTAATCGCGCTGTTGAAGGCCTTACAAGCCCGGCATGTGTTCGAGATCGGCACCCTGTACGGCCTGCAGACCCTGAATCTGGCGGCCAATCTCCCCCCGGGGGGACATGTCTGGACCCTGGACCTGGACGACGCTGCTTTCGCGCAGGCTCGCCAGACCGAACAGGACCGGGAGATCTCCCGGCGCCACCTGGCCGCAGCAAACGAACTGGCTTTCGCCGTCGAGCCCTGGGCCGAGAAGGTCACCCGTTTGCGTGGGGACTCCAACCTGTTCGACTTCACCCCCTACCTGAAGCAGGTGGACCTGGTCTACATCGATGGCGGCCACGACCGCCGTACCGTGGAAAGCGACACGAACAGCGCCCTGAAGATGTTGGATCCCGAGCGACCCGGCGCCGTGGTCTGGCACGATTACGGCAACCCGGCCTATCCAGAGGTGCAGGCCGCCCTGGATGAATGGGCCAACGGGCGCAATCTCTACGCCGTGGCCGAGACTCAGCTGGCAATGACCTTCAACGAGGCCACAGTGGATCTCGTCGCCCGGCTCGAGAACAGGACCGCGCCATGAGCTGCAGCCCGGGCACGCCCTGCCTGCTGGTTCTAGGAGGCAGCAGCGACCAGCTCTTCATGCTCGAAACCGCCCGTGAAATGGGCCTGCGCACCGCCTGTCTCGACGGGAATCCTGCTGCGCCAGGCCTATCGGTCGCCGACCGCAGCGCGGCCATCGACTTCTCGAATCTGTCGGCTGTTTTCCGCTGGATCGACCAGCTGAGCACCACGGGCGAGAATTTGCAGGGTGTCGCCACCATGGGCAGCGACGTACCTCACCTGGTGGCGGCCATCAGTGAACGCTACCGGTGGTGCGGGCCCAGCATGGAAACCGGTCGGTTGGCCACCGACAAGCTGGCCATGAAGGAATGTTTCGCTGCAGCCGGCGTGCCGGTCCCCCGTTTCGGTGCCGTGAACGACGCAGCCGACGTTCGCACCCTCTGGATCTCCTGGGACTGCGACCGGGTCATCGTCAAGCCCATCGACCGCGCGGGCTCTCGCGGCGTGCGGGTCCTCGGCCCCCGCGGTCCGGATTCCGAGCAGGAGATCGAAGCAGCCGTCGCCCACGCCCGGGAGCAGGGCCGAACCGACCAAGTGATCTGCGAGGAGTTCGTGGCCGGGCCGCAGATCAGCACCGAGACGGTGATCTGGCAAGGCCGCGCCGTCACCCCGGGTTTTGCCGATCGCCTGTACGAAGGCATGGAGAGCTTCCACCCCCAGATCATGGAGAACGGCGGTTGGCTGCCGTCGCGGTTCGCCGGTACCTCGACCCAGGATCAAGTGCAACAGCTGGTCGAGGACGCGGCCCGAGTCCTGGGCATCGCCACCGGTGTGGGCAAGGGCGACGTGGTGGTGTGTCCTGGTCGAGGGCCATTGCTGATCGAGATGGCGGCACGTTTGTCGGGCGGCGATTTCAGTGAGGGTCTGGTACCCCTGGGCACGGGCGTCAATTACGTGGGGGCGGTCATCGACATGGCTCTGGGTCGTGAACCGGACTGGACCGCCCTGGTGCCGACGCGCAACAAGGTCGTGGCCAATCGCTACTTCTTTCCCCCCGCCGGCCGGCTGCAGGAGCTGGCGGTGCCCGAGGACTTCGCCGACAACGCGCAGGTGGTGAAGCTGGATCTGTCCTACGAGCCGGGCGATGAGATCCCGGTCATCACCAATCACGGCGACCGCGCCGGCGTGATGGTCATCGTGGGAGACTCGCGGGAGGAAGTGCAGGTTCTCATCGACGAGGGCTACCGGCGCATACGCTTCAGGATCGATGACCACTGGCGTTCCGGCGAACCGGGCTTGGTGGAATCCAACGAACCCTAGTCCCCAACTCCATCATGTAATGCATCGCTCAGAACCTGCGAAATCTCGGCGGTGCTAAAGGGCTTCTGCAGGAACGCGTCGGCGCCTCTGTCGAGGATGCGCTGGGCCTTGCCGTTGGCGCTGTAACCGCTGGCCAGGATGATCTTGATGTCGGGGTCGACCTGCCGCAGGGCGCAGAAGGTCTCTTCGCCGCTCTTGCCGGGCATGACCATGTCCAGCACCACGGCGGAGATGCGGTGACCCTCTTGCTGGAGGACTTGCACCGCGTCGCTGCCGCTGCTGGCGGTCAACACGTCGTAACCCAGGCGGCAGAGGATGCGCAGCCCCACCTCCAGAATCATCTCCTCGTCATCCACCAGCAGGATGGTGCCCGTACCCGGGATGATCTCGTCCGCCGTGGCCGCGGACTCCTGGTGCCGGCCCTCGGCCGCCGGTAGATAGACACGGAAAGTGCTGCCCTCGCCCACCTCGCTGTACACGCTCACCACCCCACCGTGATTGGCGATGATGCCGTGCACCGACGCCAGACCCAGACCTGTGCCGACGCCCTTCATCTGGGTGGTGAAAAACGGGTCGAAGATGCACTGAGCGGTCTTCTGGTCCATGCCGCAACCGTCGTCCGTGACCGCGACGACCACGTACTTTCCCGGTGGCAAACCCATCTCCATGGTGTCGTCGGGCCCGACCAGCAGGTCGCGGGTTTCGATGACCAGTTCACCCTGGCCGTCCATGGCTCGTTCGGCGTTCAGAAATAGATTCAGCAGCACCTGCTCGATCTGGCGGCGATCCACCTCTGCAACCGGCAGGTCATCGGCCAGCGTCGTCTTCACGGTGATGCTCTTGTGGGTGCGGGCGAACATGGCGCTGGATCCGACGATGATGACGTTCAGGTCGGTGGCCTGAACCTCGTACTTTCCGCCGCGGGCCAGCCCCAACAACTGCTTGGTCAGGTCCGAAGCGCTCTCGACCGCACGACCGATGGCCGTCAGGGGTTCGTACCGCGGATCCTCGGTGGGCGTCTCCATCTCCAGCAGAGAGGCATTGCCGCGGATGGCCATCAGCAGATTGTTGAAGTCGTGGGCGATGCCTCCGGCCAGAGTGCCGATGGCATCCAGCCGCTGGATCCGGTTCAGTCGATCTTCCAGTTGCTTGCGGGTCTCCTCGGCCTTGATCCGCTCCCGGATGTCCCGGGCCACGATGACCGCGAACTTCTCGCGGTCCACTTCCGCCGGACGGACCGTCATCTCCACGGGAATCTCGTGCTCCCCGTGGACCCGCAGCAGGCTGGCGAAGGAACCCGTGCCCGGCGACGCAGCCGGATCGCTTGCCTCGGTGTTACCGCACAGTGCGGCCCAGGCCCCGGTCAGCTGATCGTCACGAAATAGATCGGAGAGATGAATCGGACCGGCGTCCTGCAACGGGTTGCGCACCAGGTCGAGGGCCGTACGGTTGGCGTCGATCACCAGGCCGTCGGGTACCCGCACCACGAAAATGATTTCACTGGTCTGATCCAGCAGGACCCGGAATCGTTCCAGTTCCCGCAACCGTTGTCTGAGCTGGGGATAGTAGCTCTTGCGCAACGAACGCTCGCCCAGTCCGACGATCCGGTCCCGCTTTTCCTGCAGGGCTTGATCCTCGTCAGAGCGCTTCTTCATAGATGACCTCTACATCCCTCTGAATAGGCTGGCGTGGATTCGTCACCATGCAGGCATCGTGCATGGCGTTCCTGGCCAGGTCCGGAACATCGGCCGCGCGCACCCCGCGTTCGGACAGGGTGTGGAAGATCCCCGCATTCCGCTTCAACTCGGCGATATGCCGGAGAACGACCCGCCGCCGTTCTCCGGTCGGTAGGCCGTCCATGTGCAGGCCCAGGGTCTGCCCGATGGCTCCGAATCGATCCTCGGCGTGGTCGTAGTTGAACGCCATCACGTGGTCCAGCAGGATGCTGTTGCACTCGCCGTGGGGTAAGTCCAGGAAACCGCCCAGACTGTGGGCCATGGCGTGCACGGCCCCCAGGCTGGCGTTGGAGAACGCCAGCCCGGCCTCGAGACTGCCGCGCATCACCTTGTCGCGTATTTCAACGTCTTCCAGGTTGTCCAGGACCGCCAGCAGGTTGCCGTTGATGAGCCGGATCGCCTCGAGGGCATGCAGATCCGTCAGCGGCGAATGAGCTGACGAGACGAAGGCCTCGACGGCGTGAACCATGGCGTCCATACCGGTGCACGCGGTCAGGTACCGGTCCATGGTCGTGGTCGTGACCGGGTCGATCAGCGCTACATCCGGAATCACTGTCTTGCTGATGATGGCAATCTTGGTGCGCTGCGTCCGGTTGGTGATGATGCAGAACTGAGACAGATCCGCCGCGGTGCCGGCGGTGGTCGGAATGCAGATCAACGGAGGACCGGGCACCTCCACGTTGTCGATGCCTTCGAATTCCAGAACATGGCACCCGTTGCTGTGGGCGATGCCGATGCCCTTGGCGCAGTCCAGGGGGCTGCCCCCACCAACGGCCACGATGGCGTCGCAGCGTTCCCGCTCGAAAACCTCGACACCGGCCATGACTTCCTCGGCGCGGGGATTGGGCGATACCTGGGAGTAGACCACCGCTTCCAGCCCCTCTGCCTCCAGGGATGCGGTGACCTTGCCGGTCCAGCCGGCGGCCATCACTCCGGGATCGGTCACCACCAGCAAGCGGTGCACCCCCAGATTCCGGGCATACTGTCCCGCCGTCTCCAGAGCGCCGGGACCGTACAGGAATTCAGGTGCTACGAATTTCCGTAGTTCGCTCATATGATATCCCCCTTCACGATATATTCATCGATCTTCGGATATCATACTAAAACACCCGGAATCCGCCCACAGGCAAACCCCAATAGAATCACAGGGTTACCGAGTCAGAACTTCAAGCGATAATCATTATACGTTGCGCGCCAGTGCGTTAATGGCATTCACCCTGTGCATAGTATGCAGCTCGGTGGGTCCCGAAGCAAAATAGCCCCCGGGGCTCCGGGACCGACGTCGAATATTCAACCGTCCTTGCGTGGAAACACCCCGTCCAGAGCGTCCCGCAGGATGCCTTTGACTTCCTCGCTGAAATCCTTCTTCAGCATCCATTCCGCATAGCCCCGGCTATCGCCGCGACTGCACACCTCTTCCAGGGTCTGGCCCTTGAGCTTGCCGAAAGTGAAGGCGGCCTGGCCCTTGTCCGTCCACACGAACTTGCGGCTGCGATCGACGTACTTGCCCTCGTTGGGATTGCAGAACTTGTGCAAGGCGTCCGGTTCGTCGGGCACATCCTCATAGCGGGCCACCTGGGCATCGAGGATCTCCAGAGTGGCCTGGGCATCGGCCAGGGCGCTGTGGGCATCGGTCAGATCGCTGTCGCAGTAGAACCGGTAGGCGGCGGTCAGATCCCGTCGTTCCATGCGATGGAAGATGCGCATGGCATCCAGATGACGGATACCTCGGAAATCAATCTCGCTGCCAGCCCGCTTCAACTCCGCGTGCAGCAGGGGTTGATCGAAGGAGACGGAATTGAAGCCCGCCAGGTCGGCGCCCTCCAGGATATCTTCCACCTCCCGGCGAATCTGGCTGAAGGTGGGCTTGTCCCGGACGTCGGAGTCCTTGATGCCGTGGACCCGGGTGGCCTCCGGCGGGATGGGCACCTCGGGGTTGACCAGGGTCTCGAAAGTCGTGCGACTACCGTCGGGTTCCACCCGGATGATGGCGATCTGGACAACGCGATCGCGCTCGGTATCGACCCCGGTGGTTTCCAGATCGAAGACCGCCAGGGGACGATCCAGTTTCAGGTTCTGCATGACTGCCTTTCCGGGTGCCCTTACTTCAACAGCACCGTGCGATTGGCCGGATCGACCTCTTCCAGCAACAGGGCCCGTAGCTGGGTCCAGAACTCCGCCGCGTCCGGGGCGGCCGAGCCGTCGAGCACGACCAGCTCACGGTCGATGGTAACCCAGCCGTCCTTCTGGTTCACCGTCAGGTTGAAACGCCCAGCGTCGTTGACCATGGACCGGGCCTCGGGTAGCCGCACCACCTCGTGGTCGCCCACTTTGATGCGCACCCGGATCTGTTGGCCCGGGGTTGCGGGCAACGCCACCGGCGTCGTGCGGTGTGATTCGTGCAGACGGATGCCTGGGGACAGATGGGACAGCAGACCGTCACCCGGGTCACCGAACACGATGTGATGGCGTTCGAAGTCGTCGAGCTCGGGAGCGGCCAGCTCCAGGACAAAACCGGCCCGCACGCTCAGCGGGGTCAGTTCATCGGGATTCCAGCCGGTGACCTCGGAGCCCGGCAGTACGGCCGCCGCGACGCCGCCCAGATAATCCTGGGCCTGGCTGCCGGATCCGACCATGGTCCCGTGGGGACTAAAAAGACCGCCGGCGTTCAGATATCCGGTTCCTGTCCAGGCCCCTTCCTCCCCGGGCTCCAGATTCAACGTCAATCGGTACCAGGCGGGTCCCTCGGCAGCAACCATCGGGGCCTGTACCGCCAGTAGCCCAGTTTCCTTCAGGGGCCGCCAGACCGCTCGGTGCAGCAGCGCCGTGCGATCGGCGCTCAGGTGGCCCGTGTCCGGATCGTACAGGGCGTAGCATCCCTCCCCGCTCACCTCGATGAGCAGCCGGCTGAAGCGTGCGAAACCCGGTTCGTTGGTCGGGCCCAGGCCCGGACCCGCCGCTGCAAGCACCAGATCCGTCGTCAGTCCTGCTCGCCCGAACAGTGCCACCGCCAGGGCAGCCCGATCCAGCAGATGTCCGTAGGCCGTGTCCCAGGTGCGGGTCGCCGGCCTCAGGGCGTGCATCCAGAAGCGCGGGTCGTAGTGGATTCCGCGACAGCCTTCGTCGATGAACGCGGCAACGGCACGGGCAGTGGCTGCCCCACCTGGCTCGTTCTCCAGACGCACGGCCAGACTATCGGCCAGAGCCACATCCAGCACCGCGGCCTTCTGGAACTGAGCTCCCAACCAGCGTCCGGCCGTGTCCCAATCACGCCACGTGGACCACTGCAGGCAGGGCTCGTAGGCTTCCGGCGCGTTGGTCAGCGGAGTGCGTAGTCCGGCACCATCCTCCAGGCGCCAGGTCACGACCTGCCGCTCACCCGCCACCCCTACCGTGGGGGCCGGAGCTCCGTTGTACGAGCTGTGCTTGAGACTCATCGACGCGGGCGTCTCCAGTACGTATTCGGTGACGACGGCGGGGTCCCGCTGGCGCATGACCCACAGCTCGTCGTGGCCTCTGGCCTTCTCGTAACCGGTGACCACCGAATA
>Ga0070729_10002492_pt1 | contig 23632 bp, 19 predicted proteins | sample tdDd472_FD_66725 | JGI IMG/M metagenome (GOLD analysis project Ga0070729, IMG submission 66725) | Marine sediment microbial communities from the Atlantic coast under amendment with organic carbon and nitrate - tdDd47.2 | ecosystem: Environmental > Aquatic > Marine > Coastal > Sediment | place... | reverse complement strand
GCCGAAGACATCGAAGCTCTCATGCGCGCGCTCGCGGAAACCGCCCACCCGGAGATCGACATGTTCCACATCCGTGCGAACCGTGTCGGCCGCACGCTGTTCGTCGTCGTTGACGCTCGCGTAGACGCCGGCCGCAGGCTGCAGGAACTGGAAGTCGTCCGCCAGCGCGTCCTGGATCGCACCCGCCGCGACTTCCCCACGCTCCAACTCGCGCTCCTGTTCCATCCCTAGCTTCCGCAGGATTAGCCTGCATGATTCATGATGCCGCGGGCGCAACGGACGAAAGTGCCCGCACGCGGCATGCTCCCGTCGAAAGAGCACACGTTCGAAGTCATGGGAGCTCTTCTGGACGAGAACAGGTTGTCGAGTTCGAGCCGCTTGGAGGAGTCTGGCTCAAGGAGAGCCCTCGACGACAAGCGGCGAAGAAATCGGCACCCTGGGCCGGCCAGAAACCGCGTCGTCATGAATCATGCAGGCTAGAACCGGTAGTCGAGACGGAACTCGAACAGGAGCGAGTCGAGTGCGGTGCCGCCGAACCACTGGACGCCGCCGCTGATTTGCCAGCCGCCTCCGGCCAGGTAATCCACGTTGACGCTCACGTTGGTCACGTCGAACGTCTGGTCGGCTTCGTCGAGATAGCGGAACCCGGCCAGTGCGCGCAGGACCCACTTGCCTCCGACGAACGGAACGCTGGTGTTGAACAGGCCGCCGTAGCCCGAGCCGGTGAAGCTCTCGAGGCTGAAGACGGTAAGGCTTAAGTTGGCGCCCGGGATCCCGAACGGGTCGAAGTGTTCCAGCGTGACGCGCCAGGGCGTGGTGGTGGGGCCGGTGTCGCTATTGATGTTGTCGTATTGGAGATCAAGGCGCAGCCGTCCCGGCAGAGCGAAGGCGGCTCCGATCCAGGTGCGCCAGAACCCGTTCTCGAACAGGAGCGGATCGAGGAACTCGATGGTGTCGCGCTCGGCGGCGGTATCGAGCCGCTGCCAGCGATCGGCGCCGGCGCGCAACGTGATCCCCCTCGTGATGCGCCACGAGAAGAACGCGTCGAGTTGTGTGAGCTGGGTGCCGCTGCGGTACTCCGAGCTGCCGACATCGAAGTCGATCGTGGCGGTGGCGTCGAGACGCGCGCTGCCCAGTTCGGCGACCTGCTCGATGAGCAGCGCCGCTCGATCGAAGTCCCCTTCCCAACTCGAGGCCAGCAACCCGTATGAGCCGGAAGCGAACGCATCGCCGCGCTTGCCCACCTTGTATGCGCCGTAGACCAAACCCGTGGGTTCGTCGACGGACGGGGTCAGGTCGATGCGTGTCGGTCGGAACCCGAGCGCGGCGCCGAAGCGTGTGTTCTCCCCAACCGCAACGTCGATGTCGGCTCCGTCGAAATAGCCGGCGCTGGCGAGGGTGCGGGGCAGGAAGCGACCGAAGCGGAACGATCCGTCCTCGCCGACGGGATGGGCGAGGGCCAGGTCGAACACGATCAGCTGACCGCCCTCGAACTCGGATCCCTCGAACGCTTCGCCGGTGCGATAAAAGGCGTTGCCAGCCCAGCGCATCGACCAGCGGCTGCCCGCGATCCGGTCCAGCATGCCGTCGCTCGTCAACAGCGAGATCGCGTAGTCGAGATCGCCCTCGTTGTCCGACTGGACGACTTGCGAGAACGAAACGCGGCCGTGGAAGATGTTGCGCTCGGGGACGACCTTCGCGCGCCTTTTCTGGCGCTCCAGGAGCGGCTCGAACGGCTGGTCCGCGGGCGGTCGCTTCGACTCGGTCTCCGCCTTGGTCTGCGGAGTGCTTTTGATCTGGAACACGACGTCGTCCCCGACGACCGGTCGTCGCACCGTGCGCACGACGCGGAGACGCGCCTGTTCGCCAGAGACCGTGACGACCGCGACATCCGCAATGCGCTCGCCGACGCGCTGAACCTGGCCACCATTGCCGGGCTCCAGGCCCTGCGACGAGCCGATGTCGACGTAGATGGCGTCCGCGACGACTTGCGTCACCTTGCCGCGGACCTCGGCGGCACCCGCGATCGCGGCGCAGAGGAGGAGGGCCCACGCGGCGCGCATCAGTCATCCCCCCGCGGGTGGCACTGGTAGCACGCCGCGGAGTTGTAGCTGTAGCCGGGTTCGTCATCGTGCTTGTCGTCCATCTTCTCCTTGGAGTGGTCGTGACACACGAGGCAGGTGAAGGAAGCGGTGTTGCCGCCGACGTGGCAGACGGAGCAGTCGACGTTGTGATCGCCGCGCAGCGGGAAGCGGTGGTTGAAGCGCGCATCCTCCCAGGTCGTCGTGCCGTGGCATTGCTCGCACTGGCGCGGGAAGTCCTGATGGTTGGGAGCGCGCGCAAGATCGTCCTGGTGGCACGAGAGGCAGTCGCGGGGGAGTGGACCAAACACTCCGCCGGTGTGGCACGACTGGCACTGCGCGGTCTTGTGCGCGCCGGTCAGCGGAAAGAAGGAGTGGCTGAATCCGTTGGCGCCCCACGAGACCGGGGTGTGGCAGCGGTCGCAGCGACTCGTCCATCCCTGCGCGTTGTGATCGGGATTGACCGCGGTTGCCAGGTCGGCCTGATGGCACTGCTCGCATGCCAGGGGCGCGCCGCGGTAGATGCCGGTCGGGCCGCGCGGATGACACTGCACACAGGCGGCCGCGACGTGGCGGCCGATCAGCGGGAAGCGCGTGCGCGCATGGTCCGCGACCAGGCCCGTGGGGCGCCAGCTGCTCTCGTTGTGGCAGCGCAGGCAGTCGTTGCCCATCTGCGCCTGGTGGATATCGGCGTGGCATCCGACGCAACCGCGCGAGGTGTAGACCTCGATCGGTCCGAAGTCGTTGTGACAGCGCAAACACGCGGCGCCCTCGTGCGCGCCGTTCAGTGCGTGGCCCGTCTGCTTGGCGTGGTCGAACTCGAATTCGGGGCGGATCTTCTTCCACCCGTCCGGGTAGTGGCAGAGCTCGCAGTCGGCCGGGAACGACGTGTGCGGAACGAGCGGGCCCCACTTCGAGTTCCAGTACTGCTTGCCCTTGCGGAACGATCCGCAGGTCACGAGCAGGACGAGGATGGCTGTCGTGCCGACAGTCCACTTAGCGGCGTTCAACTTCATGGCAGTCCTTGCATTCACGTCCGAGCGGTCGGTACTGCACGACCTCGTGGCCGTCGCGCTGACGCACTTCGGGATGGCAGTCGTCACACGAGATGCGTCGATGGCGGCCATCGAGCGGGAATCGCGTGCGCGCGTGGTCGAAGCTCCGGATCTCCCACTCGCGGAAGCCGGAGTGACAGCGGTCGCAGCTGCGGTCGGCAAACTGGCCGCGATGCTCGTCGCGATGGCAGGAGGCGCACGACTGCTCCGTCCCGCGATAGCGACGCACCGGAGGCTGGCCGCTGGCGCGGTGGCAACGTGCGCAGTCCGCCTCCCGGTGCTCCCCCTTGAGCGGATAGCTCGTCCGCGCGTCGTGATCGAACTGCGGGATGCGGAAGCGCGTTGTGTCGTGACACGCCTCGCATCCCTTCTGTTTGATCTCGCGCGCGAACTGTGTTCCGTGCGGATTCTGGTGGCACTCCGCGCAGGCTTGAGGCGTTGCGCGGAATCGGCGCACGCCGTCGACCACCGTGTGACATGAGTTGCAGGCGACTGCGCCGTGAGCTCCGGTCAGCGGGAAGCCGCGGTGGTTCGCCACGGAGTAGTGGGCCGGCTTGAAGCTCCGTTCGCCGTGACAGGTCGTGCACGCACCCGGGAACTGGCCCGCGTGCGGGTCCTCGTGGCACTCGGCGCACTTGCGAGGCGTGCCCACGAAGCGCCGCGCGCCGCGCGACTCCTTGTGGCAGGCGTGGCACTCGGCACCTCGATGGGACTCTCGCAAGACGAACGAGGTGTGTTGCTCCAAGCCATACTGCGCCGGGCGGAAGCTGCTCTCGGTGTGGCAGTTCGTGCAGGTGACATCGCCGAACTGTCCCCGATGGACATCCTCGTGGCAGCCCCGGCAGTTGTCGGCTTGGCGCGTGGGTAGCTCGAATCGTGTCTCGTAGGGCAGTTCCGGGGTGTGGCACTCGGCGCAGGCCAGCTTGACGTGCGGCGTGCTGAGTTCGAAGCCGGTCTCGGCGTGGCGTTGCGCATCGAACTTCGATTGCCCAGCCGTCCACGAGAAGTCGGCGGCGCCATGGCACTCCTCGCAACCGGCCTTCGACTCGAACCGATGCGGTGAATCGTGGCACGAGCGGCACTGCTTACCCTTGACCTCGCGGTACTCCAGGCCGCCGTGGCAACGATCGCATGCCGCTTCGGCGTGACGTCCGAGGAGCGGGAACGACTTGCCGTGATCGAAGCGGGAGGCCGGCTTGAAGCGCGCCTGATCGTGACACTGCGCGCAGTCGCGGAACAGGTCGCCGCCATGAACGTCTTCGTGGCAGGATGCGCATTCCTGCTGCAGCCCGAGGAAGGTTCCGGAACCCCGGTGGCACTCCCGGCAGGTGAGTTCGTCATGCCGCTCGGAGAGCCGAAACTCCACATGATCGTGCAGGAAAGCGCCGCGTCCTTCCTGTCCCCATGCGATCGCCTCCATCACGTCGAACGCGGAACCGTGGTGATCGGGATGACACTGCGCGCAATCGGAGGCGCGCTCGACGTGGAACCCGCCCCCGGTATCGATCTGTTCCTGGATCTTGTGGTGACAAGCGAGGCAGCCCGCATCGAGCCCCGTGGGCGTGTGACAGAGAGCGCAGGACTCGAGCGACGATCCGATTTCGGAATGCGCTTCCGCGAGCACGCCCGGAGAGGGCTCGCGCAACACGAGCGTGAACGCGAGCACGAGGACGGCCGCGAACCCTACGAGGACCGGTGCGGCGTTCATCCGATCACGCTCCCGAAGCGGACCGCTACGTAGATGTGGAAGCCGACGATGCACAGCATCGAGATCGCGAGCCAGCGATGGAGGAAGCGCCACGCTCCGAGCAGCGCCCGCGCTTCGGCGTAGCGCGCCAGCCACTGCTCGTCGCGTGCATAGCGACGGGCGGCCGGCAGCAGCGCGTCCGACTTGAGCTGGCTCCGCAGCAGCGCGAACGCGCGTCGAATCTCGCGGTCGCCCAGGATCACGCGACCGAGACGGGCCAGAGTGCCGCGCCGGGCCAGGCCGGGATCGACCAGCGGTCGATGGAGCAGCGCGGGATCGAAACCGGCCTCAATGAGGCGGAACCGATTCTCCTCCAGGCGCGCTCTCAGCTCCTCGCGCTCCAGTTCCCTTCCGGACAGGCTGCGCGGGACGAGGCCGTAGAGGTAGCGGCCAATCACCCCCGTGGCGACCACGACCGCCAACGCGGCGACGGCGAGAACGCCCAACGCGCTCTTCGGCAGGAAAGCGGAGTGGAGCAGGATGAGCGCGGCTCCGAGGATTCCGGTAGCCACGTGAAATCCCATCCACGCGCGCAGACTGCCGAGCCAGGCGGCGCGCGCGAGGCGTTTGCGCAGCAGGTAACTCAGATTCAGGATGAATGCGCCGGTGCCGATGAGGCCCGCGCCGAGCCCGACCGGACCGGATGAGCGAAGCAGCGCGTGGTCGGAGTGGGCCGGCCGCTCCGCGTCGGGAAGCTCGTAGTACGCGCGGCGCGGATATGCGAACCCGGCCAGCGCGATCACTCCGGCGATGGCGAGTAGCAGGAACAGTCGCTCGGCGATCACGCCGGTGCTCCCATCGCGATGCCGACGCGCTGCAGCAGCGGGAACGGCGGATTCCCGCCCGCGAAGACGAACACAAAATCGTTGTCGAGGACCCGCTCGTTCCCGTCATCCAGCGCGAGGCGCACGCCGTTCGTCTCGATGGCGACGACGTTGGATGAGAAGACAACCTCGAGCTTTCCTGTGCTGGCGAACTCTCGAATCCGCTCGAGATTGCGCTGCTTGGCGCGAAAGAAGTCCGCCTTCCGGTAGGACACCGTGACGCGGTTGCCCGGCTGCGAGGCGAGGGCGGTCGCGGCTTCGATGGCGCTGTCCCCGCCGCCGACGACAAGGATGCGCTCGCCTCGGTAGGTGGACGCATCCAAGAGGTGATAGAGCACCCGCTCGCCCTCCTCACCCGGGACGCCGAGACGTCGCGGCGTGCCCCGTCGGCCCAGCGCAAGGAGAACCGTTCGGCAGCGAATCGGACCGGTCGACGTCTCGGCCACGAAGTACCCGTCCTCTTGCCGGATGCCATCGAAGCGCGTGGCCGAGCGTATGTGGGCGCCGTGCCGCTCCATGGTCCGGGACCAGAACTCGATCAGTTCTTCTTTGCGGTACTCCCTGCTGCGCAAACGCTCCCCGAGCGGCAGATCGACAGGCTGCGTCAGCACCAACTTGCGGCGCGGGTACTTGCGCACGGTCCCGCCCAGTTCGTCCTGGTCGATCGTGATCCAACTCAGCCCGAGTTCGATCGCGCGCAGGCTGGCCGTCATTCCACACGGACCCGCGCCCACGATCAGCACATCGGCGACTCCTTGCGGCACGGTGCGGCGAGGGCGCGCGGCGATCGTGTCGATGACATCCTTGCCGGCTTGCACTGCGTTTCGAATCAACGCGATGCCGCCCAGCTCGCCCCCGACGAAGATGCCCGGCACGCTGGTCTCGCAGTCGTCCGTCAGCCGGGGTCGATCCGGGCGATCGACCAGCTCGCCGAGTCCGACTCGGATCGCCCCGACCGGGCAGGCCACCTCGCACAGGCCGTGGCCGACGCAGCTCGCGGCCCGCACCACATGCGCGATGCCGTCGACCATTTCGATCACGCCCGACTCGGGGCACGCGCGAATGCAGGCCGCGCACCCGATGCAGGAAAGCGGCTCGATCTGCGGGTATTGGTTCTGGGGCCGATCCGCTCCGAGGCTCCGCGCTTCCCGAATTCCGTCGACGACGATCGCGCGCCGCCGGCGATCGAGAAGCTGCTGCCACAGCGCGATCAGGGCGAGGACCGCAAGAAAGGGGATTCCGTACCAGAGCGCACTCACTCATGGGGAAGGAGGGAGCGCGGGCCGGCTGGATACGTGCGCGGCGTGAAAAATCCCGGAACAGGTCGATGGCGGGGGGGGCCCGGGGGCGGATGCCCGAATTCCGCGGGGCGGATGCGCGAATTCCGGGGGGCGGATGCGCGATCTACTGGGCGGAAATCGGCTTCTCAGCCCACAGCGTGCGGTGCGGGCGCACGTCGACGAAGTAGCCCTTGATCAACTCGAACAGGGAGCGGCGCTCGCGGACCCCGTGTTCGAGCAGGAAAGGCCGCAGCGTGTCGCACGCCTCGCCCATCCGGTACCACGGGATCCCGGGGAAGACGTGGTGGACCAGGTGGCAGTCGCCGGCGTCCCAGAAGAAGAGCGGCCGCGTGATGAACCCCGTGCGGTAGTAGGTCGCGCAGTGGTAGTTGTTGTCGGTGTTGGTCTCGGCGTGCTCGAGGATCGTTCGCAACGTGTTGGCCACCGGCAGGGCGAACAGGGCCGGGAGGAGGAAGCCGTACTGCACGGGCTTCTTCCACAGCTTCCAGGCGACGAAGATCAAGACGTAGCCCAGCACGATGTAGATCGCCTCGCGAACCAGCAGCGCCTTGTTCGGGTGACGCCCGAACGCGCTATCGGGAGCGGGCCACTTGGGCGGGAAGTTGCGACGCAGGAAGCGCCAGACCGCGGCGAAGTAGCCGATCGGCGTCAGGAAAAGCAGGCGCCGCGTGCGTGTGTCGACATCCTGTTTGTAGGCCTCGTCCTCGTCGGTCCCCGTGTAGGTGTGGTGGTCCATGTGCGTGTGCCCGTACTGGCTCGGCGGCGTGAACGACAGGACTCCCGATACGAGACTCAGCCAGTACGAGAAGTGCCTTCCGCCGAACTTGCGGTGCACGCAGACGTCATGCAGAAGGTAGCCGAACGCCATGATGACGAACCCCTGCAGGAAGAACAGCAGCCACCAGACGACCATCTCCCAGCCCGGCTCCGAGCGCGAGTGTGTCCCGAGGAACCAGATGTTGAACGCGAACAGGCCGTAGTGGCCGAGAATTCCGAGGATGTCGGTGACCTTGCTCTGCCGATGCAACGCGACGATGCGGTCCTTGCCGAGCGCCAGCACCATCTCCTTGCGCGTGCGTGTGAAATCGTACGGTCCGTTGGCGGCGCCCATCGTTGACCTCGACCGTACCCTGCGCCGCGGACTCTCGCAATCTGTCATGGTCGATCTTATTGGCCCGCGCGTCTGATAGAGTCCGAGTGCCAATGCTTCGCGCTTTCGTGTCCAGCCGCCACAGGTTTCAGTTGCGCCGTCTGCGGACCTGCGAGCCGAACTCGCTCCGGAGCCGGCTGCGCCTCGTTTCGTACGAGAGCGCACGCTATCGCCTTGGCCTGGGGGGCGGCGCGTACGTCTTCACCAACCTCGAGGCGCTCGACACGCGGATGACGGAGCGAGCCTGCCAAATCGCGTCCGCCATTCGCGACACCGACCCGGATGCGATCATCCTCAACGACCCGCGGTACGTGATGAGACGCTACGAACTGTTGCGCGACCTCTACCGAGCCGGCGTCAATTCGTTTTCCTGTTGCCGCGTCGATGAGGGCGTGATGCCGGAGCAGTATCCGGTGTTCCTCCGCGGTGAGTCCGATCATCGGGGAGCGGCGCCCAAGTTACTCCGCAACGAGTCGGAGCTGAGAGTCGCGCTTGCGCAGCCGGAATCCCTCAATGTGGACCGGTCCCGTCGCCTGATCGTCGGCTTCGTGGACACCCGAGAGGCTGGAGATCCGGTCTACCGCAAGTACGCCGCAATGAGGGTTGGAGACGAGATCATCGCGGGGCATATCAACTTCAACGAGCACTGGATGGTGAAGCTGAAAAGAGACCTCACGCCGGCTGAGGCAGCGATCCAGCAGGAGTACATCGACACCAATCCGCATCGCGACGAGATCATGGCGGTTTTTGAGCGCGCGCGAATTCAGTACGGCCGCGTGGACTATGGGGTGGGCGAGAACGGGATCGAGGTCTGGGAGATCAACTCGAATCCGACGTACTCCAGCCAGAGCAACGAAGCGAAAAGGGTCCACTGGGCGCAGTTTGCCCCCGTCATGCAGAAGGTCGCGCAGGCCTTGGCGCGCATCGCCGATCAGGGGGCGGGCCGACCCGGGGTCCCGTCCCGGGCCCTCCGGCCGATTCGTCCGCGGTGGTGGCGCAACCTGGCCCGGTAGGCGTGTGTTCGTGGATGGTCCGTAGGGTGCTCAACGTTCTCGTCTCCTACCGCCACCGCTCGCAGTTCCAGTCGTTACGTCGCTGGCGCGGCGGTGACTTCCGCCGGATGGTGCGGATCATCCCGTACGAGACGCTGCGCCATCGTCCCGGGCTGCCTGCCGGCGCCTATCTCTTCACGAATCTCGAGATGCTGCCCCAGCGCATGTTCGAGCGGGTTGCGCAGGTGGCGGCCGGGATCCGCGAAACCAGGCCCGATGCGTTGATCTTCAACGATCCGCGGTTTGTGAAGCGTCGCTATGCACTCGGTCGCGCACTTCATGTGGAGGGAATCAACTCCTTCAACATGTATCGCGCCGATGAATGCGGCACTCCGCAGCAATGGCCGGTGTTCCTGCGGGGTGAGAAAGACCACTACGGCGGCGATCCGGAACTGATCGCCGGGCCGGAAGAGCTCGATCGCGCCATGCAGGCGGAGCACGCCCGCGGCCGCGATTCATCCCGGCGCCTCATCGTCGAGTTTCGCGACACCTGCGGCGCCGACGGCTACTACCGCAAGTACGGCGTGTTTCGCGCGGGGGACCGGCTGGTCTATCGGCACTGCCTGTTCGACAAGAAGTGGGTGGTGAAGGTTCCCCGGGACGAACCCACCGAAGAGCAGTACGAGGAGGAACTTCGATTCCTCGACCAGCGGCCGCATTCCGACCTGGTGATGCGTGCGTTCGAGATCGCTGGCCTGCAGTACGGCCGCATCGATTTCGGCATGCGCGACGACGGCATCGAAGTGTGGGAGATCAACTCGAATCCCACCGCCGTCTCGCGGCGCGTACCCAAGGGCGCGCGGCGTTGGGAGATCACGCAGAAGGTTGTGGGAGAGGTCGCGGACGCGATACTCGACCTGGCGCGTCAAGGCGTGGGGCAGCCGCGCGTCCCCTCGCGTGCGCTGCTTTCGATTCGCCCGCGCCATTGGCGCCGTCTGATGAAATAAAAAGGGCCGGCTTGCGCCGGCCCCGGATGTTTCAGGGTGCGCGGGTTACGCGGCCTTCTCGGGCGCGCTCTTGTCGCCTTCGTCGCCTTCGTCGCCGTCGTTCGGCTCGTCGGAGTCCTTCGCCTTTGCGATCTTCCCGAAGTACTCGGGCATGTCCACGCCGCCGATGTCCTTCATCATGTGAAGCATCGGGGGCAACGAGCGCGAGAGTCCGTTCAGGAATCCGGCCGTACCGCCCTTGCCGTCCGCGCCGGCGCCTCCATCCCACACGACGACCTTGTCGAACTTGATGTTGCTGATGGCCTTGGCGGCGTTCTCGGACAGCTTGTCGAGATGTTCCAGCATCATCATCTGGAAGGCCGCCTGGGCATCGCCGCATGCCGAGACGATTTCGGCGAAGCCCTGGCCCTTCTTCTGGAGGATCTCGAACTGACCGCGCGCCTCGGCTTCGAGCTTGGCGTAGATCGCGGCGGCTTCACCCTCGGCCTCGATGCGGCGCCGTTCGGCAACCGCCTCGGCGTCGACGACCTTCTTGGCCTTCTCAGCCCGCGCCAGCGCTTCGAGTTCGGCGCGCTTCTCGGCCTCGACCTTGCGTCCTTCCGCTGCGGCGGCCAGGGCCTGCGCCTCGTACTGCGCCTGCAGCACCTCGGCGTCGGCAACCCGCTTTTTGGTTTCACCGAGCTGGTATGCGTCCGCTCGCTCGACCTGCAGCTCTGCGTTGGCGCGCGCAATCAGGGCCTGCGCCTCGTTCTCGCCCTCGACGGCCTGCGCGTTGGCGGCGGCGATCGCGACGCGCTTGGTGCGATCGGCATCCGCGATCTGGGCATCGCGCTCGTAGGCGGCCCGCTCCTCGCCGACGCGCGCCTCCTTGTCCATGGACGCGACCTGGATGATGCGCTCCTTGTCGGCCTCTTTCTTGCCGATATCCCGGTTCTTCTCGGCGATGGCGACGTCGATTGCGCGCTCGCGATTGGCGCGTGCGACGCCGACGGCGCCCGACTTCTCCTGCTCGGCGACGTCGATTTCGGCCTGCTGGATCGCGGTGGAGGCGGCCTTCCGTCCGATCGCCTCGATGTAGCCCGAGTCGTCCGTGATATCCGTGATGTTCACGTTGATCAGGCACAGGCCGATCTTCTTGAGTTCCGGCTCCAGCGAATCCTGGATCGAGTTGAGGAACGCGTCGCGGTCGCGGTTGATGTCCTCGATGCGCATCGAGGCGATGACCTGGCGCAACTGGCCGAAGATGATGTCGCGCGCCTGCGCCTCGATGTCGGCGGACCGCAGATTGAGCAGGCGGACCGCTGCGTTGTTCATGGCGGCGTTGTCGGTTCCGACCGCGACGGTGAACACCGACGGCACGTTGACGCGGATGTTCTCGAGGGAGAGCGCGCCGGTCAGCGGAATTTCGATCTGGGTCGGTTCCAGATCGAGATACGCGTAGTCCTGGATGAGCGGCCAGACGAATGCGCCGCCACCGTGGTGGCACTTGGCCGGCCCCTGTCCGGCCACCCTTCCATAGATTACGAGCACCTTGTTCGACGGGCAGCGGCGATAGCGCTTGATCAGCAGCAACAGAAAGCTGAACAGCAGCAGCGCGCAGACCACAACCAGCATCACGACCGGATCGGTCGGTTCGATGGCCAAAAGTTGCAGGTCGTTCATTCTTATTCCTTTCATGCGGTCAGTTCTCGACGACGGTTAGCGTGTCGTCGCCTTCGACGCCCAGCACACGGATGCGTGCGCCGGTCGCGATCTCTTCCCCGTCCGTGCGGGCTTCGAATTGCATGGAGCGTCCCTGGATCTCAAGCGTGACTTTCCCGCGTCCCTCACCGTGGCCGGGAATGCGCAGATAGCACGATCCTGTCTTGCCGATCGCGTTGCGAATATGGACGTTCCCGCTCGACTGCAGGCGCGCCAGTCCGCGCATCAGCATGGCGACCACGAACATGCCCGTCACACCGGCACCGAGTGCTGCGCCGACGCGGACGAACAACTCGTTGCTGCGCGTCACCATGATCAGCCCGGTCAATCCGAACAGCGCGGCGAACGCGCACAACGCCTTGAACGAGAGGACTCCGAAGAACACGTTGCCGTGGCCTTCCGCGTCGATCTCCGCGCCGTCGACGTCCGTGTGCACGTCCATGTCGACGTCCATGTCGACGTCCGCACTCCCCGCGTCGAAATCGGTTTCCGCAAACATCCCCAGCGATTGCAGGACAACCTGCAGCAGCACGAGAACTCCGCCCGCGACTGCGCAAACGGTGTAGATGGTCTCTTCCACGTCACAACCCTCCGTGTTCATGCAACCCTACCGCCGCAGGGGGGTCGGTATTCGGAGGGGCGCGGGATACCGGCCTGTTGAGCCACTTTTTCCGACGTCCGGAAAAAAGCGGGTATAAAGGCTGGACCGAGTAGTAGTGACGCGATTCTGGGTGTGTGTTTGGATCGTCTTTGTCGTTTCGTGCGGCGGAGGCGGGGGCGGGGGCCCTGCGGCCTTCGAGGTGATCGGTGCGTCTCCGCAGGCGGGAGACGCGGAAGTTCCCGTCGACCAGGCGCTCCTCGTTGTCTTCAACCGCCCGGCTGACGTCTCCACCGTCAATACCTCGAACATCTCCGTCGAACGGTCCGACGGCACGCGCGTCGGAATCGAGATCTTCATCCAGGGGTTCAACGCATCCGCGGTGAACATTAAGCCGCTGGCGCCGCTTTGGCAGAACGTGCTGCATCGCATCGTTCTCTCCGACGACATCCGATCGGAAGATGGGGCGCCGCTGCGCGCGTCGTCGCTCTGTTTCGTGACGATGAGCGACAACCCGACCGTGCGGCCCGATCAGGTGCTCGATCTCGGGGATGCGCTCAACGTGCCGCGCTACCTCGCTCGTCAGGTTCGGCTCCCCAACGGGAAGATCCTGGTGATCGGCGGCTACACGAACGCCGCCGACGCGACGGACACGTTGGAAATCTACGAGCCCGCGACGCGAACGTTCCGGCTGCTGGGCTCGCGCCTTTCGGTTCCGCGTGCGGAACACGCGGCGACCGTGCTCAATGACGGACGCGTGTTGATCACGGGCGGCGTTTCCACGGAGGACGGTCCCCCGCTGAGATCGACCGACATCTTCAACACCGGGAGCGAGGGCGTCGGCCCCGGCCCCGACCTGCAGGTGGCGCGTCGGTATCACGCGGAGAGCCCGTACGAGGGAGGACTCCAGGCGATGGTTTCGGGGGGCGTCGGTGCGGACGGGAACGCGCTCGACTCCATCGAGCGCTTCACCGGAAATGCATGGGTGCTGCTGGATCAGCCGTTGCCGCGTCCCTCGACGCGCGGCCTCCAGATCAACTACGACTTCGACAAGGTCTACTTCAGCGCGTCGAACCTCGATGGTGTCGGCGGGCTGTACGACGGCGTCAATGTGACCGCGCGGCAGGAAGGCGACATCCGCTTCCGCAGCCAGTACATGCCCGTCGGCGACGGTCACTTCGCGATCTTCGGCGGCGATACGCGGTCGTTCGCAACCTACGTGTTCAGCTCGAACCTCGCGTGGGGCGGCAGCGACTTTCTTCGGGAGCGTCGCGGCGCGCACACCGTCACGGTGCGCGGACTGGGTGGTCGACGGTTCCTCGTGGCGGGTGGGTTCAACATTGCCGTCCCGGGCGCCCCGGCTCTCCGGACGCTGGAAATCTACGACTCCCAGATCCCGGGACCGTTCGGGTTTCCCGATCTGGTGGGCGCGCGCGTGGACAACGTGCTGCTTCCGGTCCCGTTCGCCGGCCATGTGGGGTTCAACGAGCCCGACGGCCCGACGGTACTCGCCGGTGGCTTCGGCGACGGCGTCGGCCCGCACAGCCGCCGTGTTGCCGTGATCCTCGACAACGTCAGCGCGCCGACCGTCGTCTGCCGGTAGCCCGATCTGCCCACGGCGCCGTAAACACGTCGGGCTAGCCCGACCTACTCGAGCTCGCGCAGTTTCGGATACTTGAACCGCATCCCGTCCTGGAACCAGCGCGGGTACTCGCTCCAGCGCGCAGCGACGACTTCAAGGTCTTCCCGGTCCGTGTCGACGTCGAACCGGCCCGGCTCGGTTTCGTCCACCAGTAGCGGGACCTTGACCCACTCGCCGCGGCGCGCTGCGATCTTCCACGCGCGCACATCGTCGGTCTTCGTGGCATCGACGAAACGCTCGGCCACTTCGATCCCGATCACGATCTGGAACAGATAGACCGAGAACGCGGCGACGTCCTCGGGGAACGGCGCGAGCGGTTCGGGAAACGTCGCGCGGAAGGTGTAGCTGCCGCCGCGCAGTTGCTCGTAGACCTCCTCGCGCGGGTCGACACCAAACAGCGCGAGGTTTTCGCTCTCGAGGCAATCCGGGAGCGACTGGCGATCGGTTCCCGTGACTTCGATCTGCAGGTGATAGCGCCAGACCGTCCGCGGGTAGGCGTCGTCGACGGATTGGTCGAGCGGCAGCATCTCCGCGTCGGGGACGAGGTTGCCCGGTGCGCGGTCCTGGTCGCGGCGCTGCGTCAGGTGCGCCAGGCGTTTGCGTTCCATCGAACCGATCCACGCGAGATTGAGCGCATTCACGAGGAAGTGGCACAGCACGGCGGGCCAGAGCGAGCCGCTGTTCTCGCGTAGCAGCCCCAGGACGAGGCCGGCCAGGAACGCGAAGACCGGATAGAACGCGAGCATCCGAACCGGCACGGTGTGCAGGACGCCGAACAGCACCGCGCCCCCGACGAGCCCGAGATGGGGCCAGAGAGCACCTCGAAACAGGAGCTCCTCGGCGAAGCCCGAAAGCACCGCCAGCCACAGCGCCTGCGCCACGGTGATGGGGCCCAGCAGTTCCGCCATGATCGCGGAGGCGCGTCGCATGTTGCGAAACAGCCGCACCGAGAGATGCGAGATCGCGACGATCATGAGCGCCAGCATCACTCCGTGGAGCAGCGACTCACCGGACGGGCTCGTTTCCCCCAGCAGCGCGTCGAAATGCCCGAACACCCACGCGTACACGCACGCGGCCGCGATCACGGCGCTGTAGAACCACGTCGCCGTGCGCACGATGGTCGGTCGATGCGACGGCACGGTCTACCTCCGCATCGACCAGATCAAAGGCTGGTCGGACTCCTGCAGGGTTTCAAAGTCGGAGCGGCCGCCTAGCCCGCGCCAGCGATCCGCAATGGCGACCTGCGCCACGATCGAGCCGAGGGTGTTGCCGGGGCCGGGGAGGCAGACGAGGTCGGGCGCGAACTCGCGCAGCGCGACCCGCACCGTCGCGCTGAAGTCGAAGGGGGTCGTGATCTGCTCGCCGAGCGTGTAGTCGCGCAGTTCGTCTTCACTGGATGTCCACGGTGTGTGGCGGCGACCCGAGCCGTCAATCAGGGGGAGCTGCGGTTTTCGGAAGCGCAGTCGACCGAGCACCTGACGCGCCTTGCGCGCGGTCGGCTCCAGCAGTGGCGTGTGATACGGGCCGTGCTGCGCGAGCCGGAACGGATATGCGGCCGCTCCACGCTCGATGCGCGGCAGTTGTTCCAGCAGGCTGCGGATCGCCCCGTCCGTGCCGGCCAGGACGGCGTAGCCGCCGAGATGGATGGAGCGAAACGCCTCCGGCCCGACGACGTCGAGTGCGTTGCGCACAGCCTCTGCCAACCCGGAGTCCGCGCGCCAATCCTCATCGACAATCGGGTAGATCAGCTGGCCGCCGCCGGTTTGCTCCATCTGCAGGATCGCCATCTCCTGGACGAGCCGAAAGCCGTCGTCGAAGTCGAGTGCGCCCGCGACCGCGAGTGCGGTGTACCAGCCGAGTGAGTTGCCGCCGACGCACACAGCCTCGTGTTCGCGCATCGCCGCATCGGCGTCGATCATCGAGCTGAGCCAGATGAGCGGCGCCACGTGGTCGGGACGCAGCTGCAGCGCAGAACTCCAATCCGCGACTCGATCGAGTTCGAGCAACGGAGGCAGGCCGTACTCGCCGCGCACCTTCTCGGCGCGCGCGAGAAAGGGGTGGTCGATGGGGATCGCGCCGCGCGTCGCCTTGACGTACGACCCGCGTCCCGGGCAGAGGATCGCGATGCGGCTCATGCGAGCACCTCGCGCGCGCCGTCGACGATCTGATCTTCCTGTACGAGGACGGTGTGCGCCGCCGGGCCGAGCGGGATGAAGCAATCGGCAGCGCGTACGGATGCGAGCCGACCGGCGAATGCGCCTTCGGCGAGATGCGCGATCACGGCATCGGCGATTCCTGCGCCCGTTGCGCGGCACTCGTCGACGACCAGCACGGCCTTTCGGTTCCCGGCCTCCTTCACTACGGAATCCCAGGGCAATGGCTGGATCCAACGCAGGTCGAGAACACGTGCGCGAATCCCGTGTTCCTGCTGGAGCGTTCGTGCCGCCCGCAGACTCAACCGCAGACCGTTGGCGTACGAGACGATCAGCAACTCCGCGTCCTCGTCGCCGTATGCGCGCGTCTCGCCGGGGAACAGCGCGTCGCCGGGCGCCGGATAGTCGCAGAGCCAACCTTCGTCGCCCTCTTCGTAGAGATCCTTCTCGTGGTACAGGGCGATCGGCTCGAGGAAGACGACGACGCGGCCGTTCTCGCGCGCCATCGCAAACGAGCCACGCAACATGCGGGCAGCGTCGTCCCCGCGCGACGGCGAGGCGATCACGATCCCGGGGATCTCGCGCAGCGCACCGATCGAGTTGTCATTGTGGAAGTGGCCGCCGAACCCGCGTTGGTACGCGTACCCGGCGATGCGAATCACCATCGGGTTGGTGAACTGCCCACAGGAGAAGTACGAGAGTGAACTCGCTTCGCCGCGAATCTGGTCGATCGCGTTGTGCAGGTAGGCGAGGTACTGGATCTCGGGCACGGGGAGCAGGCCCGCGAGTGCTGCGCCCTGTGCGACGCCGAGAATCGTCGTTTCGTCCAGCAGCGTGTCGAACACGCGCGGCTGCCCGAACAGCTTCTGGAGACCGGCGGTCACGTGATAGACGCCGCCCTTCTTGCCGACGTCCTCGCCGAAGATCACGATCTCGGGGCGGCGCAGCATCTCGTCGGCGAGGGCGGCGTTGATGCGGGCGGCGAGCGTGCGCTTCGATGGGGCGGTGGCGTCTTCGGGGAGTCGGTCACCCCACAAGCGATTGCGCTGTTCCGTGTCGGGGGGCGCGCTCGCGGCGGTTCGGCAACGCTCCGCGTCGTACGGGGCGAGGGGTGCCGCGACCTCGTCGAGCGTTGTCAGCGGTCCATAGTGAATGACCTCGTCTTCCGCGGCGGTCACGCGCGCCTTGAGGTCCTCGCGAATCAGGCGGAGCCGGTCCGGCGTCGCCGCGCCGCTCCCGATGAGCGTTTGCGCGTTTCGCAGCAGCGGGTCGGCGAGTTCGATCCTCTCGATCTCGGCGAGGCTGCGGTACGTGCTTTCGACATCGCTTCCCGCGTGTCCCCACAGACGCACGGTCCGCAGATGCAGGAAGACGGGGGCGCGGGTCGCGCGGCAACAGTCGACGGCGAGGCGTACCGTCTCCCAGACCTGATCGAGCGGGCCGTCCGCCTCGAAGTAGCGCAGGTGGCGTTGGCCGGAGAACGCGTCGTTGATCCAGCGGCGCGGCGTCTCGACCGAAATGCCGATCCCGTTGTCCTCGCACAGGAACAGGATCGGAACCGGGTTGCCGCGACGGCTGGCGTAGCGCGCGGAGTTGATTCCCGTCAGCGCCGTCGCATGATTGGCGGACGCGTCGCCGAAGCTGCAGCAGACGATCGCGTCCTCGGGGTAGCCGGTTTGGACACCGATGCGCCGCGCGCGTCCGAGCGAGAACGCCATGCCGACCGCTTTCGGCAAGTGCGACGCGATGGTGCTGGTTTGCGGCGGCACGTGCAGCGAGCGGCTGCCCCAGACCTTGTGGCGCCCGCCGGAGATCGGTTCGTCGCGGCTGGCGCGGAAGCTGAGCAGCGTGTCGAAGATCGGGGTCGCCTCCGCCTGCTGCCGGGAGCGCGCCATCATGAACCCGCCGGAGCGATAGTGCAGGAAGCACGGGTCGGTCGGCTGCAACTGCGCTGCGACGACGGCGTTCTGCTCGTGGCCCGCGCTGGCGATCGTGTAGTAGCCGGTTCCGCGAGACTTCAGATGGCGCGCCGCGATATCGAGTTGGCGGCTGAGCACCTGATCCTCGAACAGTCGGACGGCCTCGAGCGCCGAGAGCGTCCCGCCAGCGTGGAGCGGAGCATCGTCGGGCATCTGGGCGTCTGTCGGCCCGGGTTGAGCAAGGAGTTGGTCGAGGCGCTCCTCGACGACCTGGACGCGATCGCGTTGCACGGGTGGATTATCCAGTTTCCGGAGTCGGCGTCGGCTTTCTGTGATCGATCGGGTGGGGCGCGGGGAGGGCAGGTATAACCCGATCATGCAGTGGAATGTCTATCTCTCCGGCGAGATTCACACCGACTGGCGCGACCGCATCGCGGCCGGGATCCGCGAGAAGGCGCTCCCGGTGACGTTGCTTGCGCCGGTGACCGACCACCCGGCCAGCGATGACTGCGGCGTCGCGATCCTCGGCGCGGAAGAACAGGGGTTCTGGAAGGACCACAAGGGGGCCGGCGTCAACGCCATCCGGACCCGCACGTTGATCGAAAAAGCGGATGTGGTGGTCGTGCGATTTGGCGACAAGTACCGGCAATGGAACGCGGCTTTCGATGCCGGTTACGCGTCCGCCCTCGGCAAGTCGATCATCACGCTCCACGATCCGGCGTTGACTCACGCGCTCAAGGAGGTTGATCGGGCGGCGCTGGCGGTGGCGACCGAGCCGGAGCAGGTGGTCCAGATCCTCGACTACGTGATCAACAAGTGACTACGTTTCGGTGCGGTCGAAGCGTCGTACCGTGTGGGAGAAGCCCAGCAGCGACGCGAGGCTGATGATCGCGACGCCGGCGAAAAAGTTCATCCCGGCGCCCGTGCATGACAACAGGATGTAGCCGACGCCCGCAATCCATGGATAGCTCGACTGTCCGGCGCGGACCTTCGCCGCGACCCAGCCGGTGGCGGCGCCGATCGCGATTGCAGGCACGATGATGAACGGGTGCCGGAGCATCGCGAACAGCTCGAAGAAGGCGAACACGCACGCCATCTCGATCACGTAGCCGCGAATCGAGTAGCGCCGGACCGTTCGCATTTCCTCGTGGCTGCCGTCGGCGCGGCGCCACGCTTCGCGAATCTCCTCCTGAGCCTCCGTCGGTAGCCTCTGGAACGCCTCGGCGTGCTCGCGCGGATCATGCTCTCGATCGAGCGGGATCTCGTGCAGGGGCTTGGGTTCCACCGCTTCGGCCATCGGAAACTTATCGGCTATCGATGGATTGCCGATAAGCAGGGCGTGGAAGACGGGATCCGGCGCATCCATGAGGAGTTCGTGGCCGAACGTGAAGTGGCCATGGAGGCGGCGTTTCGTCGTCAAGCCAAAGACCGCCGCAACGCCACCTTGGCGGGAGGCATGGTCGGCCTCGCCTCCACGCTGGCGACCGCCGGAGTCACGCGCCGAGCGATCTTCTGGCACTCGTTTCTGCTCGAAGCGATTCTTGGCGCGCTCGCGGGCTACCTGCTCATCCGGCTGCGACCCGATCCGCTCGGTGGCGTTCTGCTATTCAGCGGCGCGTTCCTGATGGCGTGGCTGATTCGCGCGATGGGCTTCGATCCGTCCGTCCTGTTCGCGAGCGGCGACCTGCGCGGCGTCGCGATGGTCAACGGCAACCTGCTCAGCCTCTGCATCTCCATCTCCTGCGGAGCGGCGATGGGGCAGATCCTGCGCGATTAACAGTCAACGACGGTGCCCGTTTCAGTCACGCGGCACCGTCGTTCACTATTCCCCCTTCGGGCGCCAGCCGTCGACGACTTGTTGCGCGAACTTCTCCACCTTGGCACCCAGTTGGGCGGGCGTCATGCCGAACGCCTTCTCGATGTCGGTGCCTTCCTTGTTGCCGGTGTAGTACGCGGTGACGTAGTCGAGCAGCTTCTCGCGGTACTTGCCGTTCTCGGCCCAGTACAGGTAGATGCAGGTGGACCCGGACTGCTTGTAGAACAGCAGCATCTCGCTCATCGGGATCGGGAAGATGTTCCACTTGCCCTTGTAGGTCCCCATGATCTTGCCGGTCTCGACGACCTGGTGCAGCTCCTGCTTCGTGACGGTGAACATCTTGGTCCAGTCCATCAGCGACTTTTCCTTGGCGATGGATGCGACCGTGTCGAGCGCCATGGCGTGCGGGTTGAAGTGCGACCACGTCCCGCGCTCAAGATCGAAGCGCGCCTCCTGCATGAAGACCGCGATCCCCTCGACGATCCACGCTCCCTTGATGGTGACCGCATCCATGCCCTGCGGCTGTTCGGCGCGCTCCCAGCGCGGATTGCGCTCCTGGATCCAGTGGTGGGTCAACTCATGGACGAACGTCTCCCGCACGGAGTGCTTCGCGCCCGGGCGATCGGGCCAGAAGAAGCGTGAGACGTTTTCGCTCGGCACGTAGTGGCCGGCGGACATCGCAATCGTGGGGTTCGGCGCCACGCCGCGGCCGCGCCCCGACAGCTCCACGTACTGCTTGTTGTTCTCGTAGAAGTAAATGACGAGCGGGTCGGTCGTGCCGCGCTTGGGCTTGTCGGTGGCGAACAGCTCCTCCAACGCTCGTGCCGTGAAGCGCGCGATCGACACACAGGTCTTGACGATGTCGGTGCGCTTGAGCGGCGTCAGGAAAACGATCTCGTCGGTTTCGACGCCGTAGATCGTCTTGTACTGGAACTTGCCCTCACTGTCGCGCGTGCGCCACAGCTCCTTGGCGCGATCCATTTCCTCGTGGCGCGTGCTCAGCAGGCGAATCCGGCCGAACTTCGACGGCAGGACATCGATCTTCCAATCGAGCCAGACGACGCGCGCTTCCGCGGCGGCCTTCTCCTGCTCCGGTGTCATGCGCCGCCGGCGGCGACGACGGCTCGACTTCTTCGGGCCCGGCGCGACAGTCTTGAGAACGTCCAGCGCAATGGGCTGCGCCTTGTCGCGACGCAGCGAGGAACGCAGGAGCTCGAGCCCGCGGAGGTTCTCCTTGAGCGCGCCGTTGGTCTTCGACTTTTCCGCCAGCAGCGCGGCGAACGCCTTCGCTTCTCCCAACTCGAACTGCGCGTCGCTTGCCTGGTCCAGATCCGCGACCTGCGCGGCGAACTTGTCGACGTCGTCGGGCTCCATGCCGAGCCGTTCCGCCGCCGCGAGCAGCGCGCGTGCGCTCCCGCCCTGCTTGGCCTCGATCGCCTTGGGGAGCAGGTCCGCGCAGCGCGCGAGCATCACGCGATCGTTGAGCGCGTCGTATGCGCGCATCTGGTCGCGGTAGCTGGGTTGATTCTTCACCTCGCCTTCGGCCGTCTCCCACAGGAGGATCTCGCCGAACGGGTAGGTCGTGCCGTCCATCGTCACCGATTCCGCCGTGCCGGTCGCGGTGCCTTCGAGGATCGTCCGGTCGCGCAGCACGACGAGGTCGGCGGAGGCCAGTGCGACGAGAAGGGTCAGCGCAATTGCGGTTCGAATCATCCGATCACCTCCGGGGCCACGCAGACCAACTGCTTTTTATCCTGATCGACGAGCAGCAGCCGTTCGTCCGTCGCGGGGACGGGCCGGAATGCCACACCGTTGGTCATCAGCTTGCGCTCCGGCCGCTCGTGCAGATGCCAGCGGATCAGGTTCGCATTCAGGTTGGCCATCCAAAGGCCGGTGCACATCACGTTCTGCATCGAAATCGGTAGCGCGGCGCCTTTCAAGAGATCCGGCCGGGCCGCGGGTGTCACCAGCGGTCGGCTCAGGTTCTTCTTGCCGGTATAGCGGAAGAGCATCAGCGAGTTCTTCTTGCCGCCGTAGCCGATGACCGCGCTGGTGTAGAGCAGCGGCTCGTCCTTGAGCGGAACCGGCCACGGGTCCTTGAGGGTCAGCTTGCCGCCGGCGTGTTTGCGATGGATCAGGAACCACTTGTCGCCGACGTTGACGGCGGCCTGATCGCGGTTGACCGCGACGCTCCCATCCCCAGTGCCGCCGGTTGTTGCGCCCCCTTCCCACTCGATCCGGGCGACTTCGCTTCCGTCGAGACGCGCACGAGCCACGAGGGCGACCTTGGTTCCGGAGCGTTCCAGCGAGTAGACCTCTTCGCCATGCAGCGCGGGCGATCCAAACGCGCCGGTGCCCTGCTCCCACGCCGGCTTCTTCTGTCCGGCACGTAAGCGCACGAGCTTGCCGCCCGACGTGACGTAGAGCTCGCCTGCGTAGATGCACGGCGCGCTCGCGCCATCCGTGAGCGCGACCGACCAGCGCTTGCGGAAGGTCTTCTTGTGCCGACGCCATTGAATGAGGTTGGCGCCTTGGCGGACGAAGACGGCGCCATCGCCGAGGGCGGCCGACGTCACGTTGCCGATGTCCTGGGACGCGCGGCGCTTGCCGGTCTCCAGATCGAGGGCGATGAGTCGCTGGCCTTCGCGCAGATAGGCGACGCCGTCCCAGGTGAGGGGGGCGGCCGCGATCGTGCCCTGCGCGCGGTAGGTCCAAAGAACGTTGCCGAGGGTCTCCATCGGCTCGGCCTGCGAGACGCAGGTTTGACCGGCCGGACCGCGATCGTGGGTCCAGCGCTGCGCGGGGGCGTTGCCGCCATCCGCTCCGCCGGCCAGCACGATGGCGCTGAGGAGACCGAGAAGGGAGAGAATTCGCATCTTCGGACGCATTGTACGGGTCTCAGGCCTTGACGGATATTGGCGCGGCTGTCGTCCCGTGCGACATTGGGGCTATGGACGCATTCAAGGTCTTCCTTGCTCAGCCGCGCGGCTTCTGCGCCGGCGTCGACCGGGCCATCGAGATCGTCGAACGGGCGCTCCAGCTGTACGGCGCACCGATCTACGTCCGCCACGAAATCGTCCATAACCGCCACGTGGTCGAGTATCTGCGCGGCGAAGGCGCCGTTTTTGTCGAGGAATTGGAAGAGGTTCCCACGGGCGCGGTGGTCATCTTCAGTGCCCACGGCGTCTCGCGCGCTGTCATGGAAGACGCCGAACTGCGCGGTCTGCGCTCGATCGACGCGACTTGCCCGCTCGTGACCAAGGTGCACCGCGAGGCGGACCGCGTGGCCAAGAAGGGGAGCCGGATCGTGCTCATCGGCCACGCCGGCCACCCGGAAGTGGAGGGCACGCTCGGGCAGGTGCCGGACGGATCGATGACGCTCGTCGAGACCCTTGAGGACGTCGAGGTGCTCGAGTTCGAAGCGGGCTACGACCTTTCCTACGTCACCCAGACCACTCTGTCGCTCGACGACACCGCCGACATCGTCGCCGCCTTGCGCGCGAAGTTCCCGCAGATCACGGGACCGGCGCAGGAAGACATCTGTTACGCGACGCAGAACCGACAGAACGCGGTGAAGCAGCTCTCGGACGTGTGTGAGGTCATCCTCGTCCTCGGCGCCCCCAACTCCTCGAACTCCAATCGCCTC